>TARA_B100001057_G_scaffold151602_1_pt1 | contig 14245 bp, 14 predicted proteins | sample TARA_B100001057 | Tara Oceans TARA_B100001057 (sample SAMEA2621839) | marine metagenome | biome: marine biome (ENVO:00000447); feature: surface water layer (ENVO:00002042); material: "saline water (ENVO:00002010), including plankton (ENVO:xxxxxxxx)" | depth 5 m
AGGTCAAAACTCGATAGGTCTGCACTTAAGCAAGACGCTAAGCGAAACCTCGCGGTGAGTACGCTTGCAGAAATGCACAATGTATCTGGCCCTACAATAGCTAACGCTTTGAGAGAGATGGGCATTAAACCTATCTACAGCTTGAGCAAAGAAGCGATGTTGCGGAAGCCTTCGGAGGAAGAAATTGCAGAGCAGCAGGCGAAATTCGACGAAGTTCAGTTGCAGATCGATCTGATACTCAACGATCCTGTGCGTCGACAATCTGTAAAGGAGGCGTACCTTCGCAGTAACCTCGCCAGTGAAAACGACGTTGCTGTTCTTGCTGCTCGCGAAGGTATTAGTACATACAATATGGCGCATGTGCTGACAGACATTTTCGACGCCGAGATTCAGAGGATTCAGGGCCGAGATCGCATAGATGAGCTTGTGTCTGAGTACGATGCAGATCAACTACGTAAAATTCAGCGCGATTTAATAGATCGGAGAACACTCCAACTTCGCGGTAATCCTTATGACGAAAATGCCGTTCGCAGGTATGTAGTGCCTGGGGCACAAGGTACAGCGGCAGGCATCATCGTAGACCAAGCAGTGCGCTATTTCTACCCGATGGTGTCTCAGAATAGGCGTAATCTTACTTCTGGCGCTCTTCTTGTGGGGGTTTGTGCTGTAGATTACATGCACGAGAAGGACGAAGCGAAGATCTGGCGCGCTGCTGGAGGAGTCGCAGGTGTTTTGATTTCCCGGCTCATCGAGTCTAAGTTCCAGAAATAACATCCGCCAAGCTCAAATAGTTTAATCGTTTACCCACCAGGAGATTATAAATGTCCATAAAATTTAGTGTCTATGCAGATGGAAACATAGAAGGTGATGACAGTCCATCTATTCTGAAAAGCGCCAAAGATCTGCAAAGTGTGAGCAGCTATTTAACGCTCCGACAGCAGTTTGGTGAAGACGATGTGGATGACGCAGAAAGGCTCCTTTCACAGCTATTTGATGAGTATAGAGAAACCGAAATGCTCATGTTTCCTTATGAGCCGAACATTGAAGCTATCGTAGATTATGATTTTTTGTCGACTGATGCGGACTATGGGGTACGTAGAGTGGATCGGTACACCCTCTATCTAGAGCCTGTAAAAGAAACAGACTATCCGCGCGAGGCTCTCCGCTTTGGACTCTCAATAGGTGACAACCTGAGCCTGCCGAGCTTCATGGTAGGTCGCTATTTCAAATACAATGGCAGCAATGAGACAGTATTTTTTAACACTGACAACCTTACGGTGAGCTTACTCGCGGACGTGGATATCTTAAGCGACTCTGCACTAGAGAATAACTTTAAAAAAATACTCCTAGACATCGCCAAACACGAAAGCTTTGGACAAGTCCCTCAAGACATCATACAGATGATTCTTCTGGAGTGGATGATGACGGCAGGCGAAGGCGAAGATAATGTATTCGGCGCGCTGACTGAAATTTTTTCCAATGGTGACGCCTTTAGAGACGCGTATAGGGAATATACATGGGAAGAAGAGGGAGATATATCTCGGTCAGATGTAAAAGAGATACTTGAAGACGACTTGGATACGCTCATTTTAGGAATATCCGATTCGTTTGAAGATTACGACTTTGACTTGCAAGATGACTACTACACAACGCTGCCTGAGCTTATAGCAGCCATCTTAGATCAATTAATTTTTGAGTACGGCTATTTGGAGGCTGTTGTAGCGAGTAAGCTCCAAGCCGTAAAAGAAGCCTATGACGACTTACCCATTCGCTACATTTCCGACTTAAGCACGATCGTTTCGGAATCTAAAAGCTCCGGTGCGTATGTGCTTGAAGTGGGTATGAGCTGGGGTTCTACTCTAAACTTTTTGCTCAATTCTAAACAACTGGAGCGACAACGTAGGATCACGGTTGGTGATACACATTTATATGATGAGTTTTGAAATGTAGCAGTTTGAAGGGTACTGTCTTACCTGAGAACGTACATAATTTACAAAACGGTGAGACATTATGACACAGCATAAACTATTACTTGTTTCAGAGTTTGGCGGAGAACTCTATCTGGGGGCTATAGGAGAGGATCAGATTCGCGCCGTCGAAGAGGCTTTTATTGACGTGGGTGTTGATGTCTGCATAGGTTCAGTAGATCGTCGTATTCGTACTGTGGCCAACCCATTGAACTTCACAGCCCTGTCGGAGGGGAGGGTAAAAGATCAAGACCTTAAAAAGTGGCTCCGCTCCGCGCTCAAAGCACCTTTCCAAGCAATGAGTGAGAAGCGTCGTTTGCTGTCTTCAGAAGTCACGATAGGTGCGACGTTTGGGTCAGAGGTTCAATACCCCATCACCAAGCGTGAGTTGGAGGGAGTACCCTTAGAAGAGGCAGCAGTTAACCTTGCTCTCTTTTTCAAGTCTACGCGAGATATGCTGTCCGCAGAAATGCTAGAGAGTCTCGATACTTTCAACTACATCGATGTTGCGAGCTTACGCAGGTCAAAAACTGGAAAAGCTTTAAGGGACTTTAATAACTTAGTGAAAAAGCTCACGACGCAGTTTGTGGATTCGCTTATTGATAAGAACACTAAGATGCAGAAGTCCAAACTGCCAAGTGCTATGGGGATTGGCACGCCTTCAGATGTCGAGGGTTGGAACTATGGGCCTTCAGATGGGTCTGAGGGTTTACAGTTCATGCCGAATCACACCTTGGTGAAGTATCAAGCTCAGGCTGGTCAGCGCTCCTTTTTGCAGATTATGGAAGAGCTTCCTGTCGATCTGACGAGTCTCGGTGATGCAAACGCAGACTTGATTCTTAAAGAGAAGGCACTTCAGACACTTTATGCTCTAAACAACAGGCAAACTGCAAGTTGTTGCGCATTTAGTAGCGTATATTGTGAACTGGTCTGCCTCGCAGACGGTAATCAAAGAAATGCCACACGTAAGGATGTACTTGGTCGTGATTTCGAAGATCGGACAAGACGAGAAGATGACGACGCCTCTTATAATCGTATGGCTTTAGGGTGCCGACAAACTGCATTTCTTGCGAACCCATATTACTTCCTCAGATGCTTAATATCTGCAATTGAGAAACGCTCGTCCAATTATGCTAAGGGTTTGGATAAGTACACAGAAAAAGTGAAAAAAGAGTCGAAATCTTTGAAAGCTAAGCAACGACTTGCGCTTACGACCATCAATAAACTGGATAAGAAGTCGTCCTTATCACGCAAAGAAGAGAAGACTTATAAAGACCTTGAACAAGTTCTTAGTGAGATTCCCGAAGAACCATTCACTGAGTCGGCTAAAAGAGACTTCATTAAGCGTGTTCCACCTTCCGTGAGGTTGAACGTCTTGTCGGACTATGTGTGGGAGTTAATTTGCCCAGACTTATTTCACATCTTTAACGGGCGTTCCACGTTCGATGGGCGTAAACTGCCAAAGATTCAATTCTATGACTACACCAAGATTAGTGGTCGGTGGGCGCACGAAGACCGCGTGGATATTGCTAACTATATAGGGGTGCCGCAAGACGCTTATGAGTACCCGTTACCTGAGAACTACCACATCACATTTAGTTTTGCAGGTACAAAGAAGTCGCTACAGGACGCAGAGTGTGCCGCGTTGGCAGGTCAGAACATCACGTTTGCGTTTGATACTACATCATTTTCATCGTCATCATTCGCCACGCTCTTTCACCCACAGTTTGCAGCATATCGCTCGGTATTTGCCAGTGAGGGTAAGCCTACAAAAAGTATGTCGGATGCTAGTTTTGAAGCGTACGCTCTCGCACAAGAGTTGACGTTACTTGAGCGTTTGAGAGAGTTCCGGGAAATGGTATTCAAAGCTTTGAGTAGCGCAGATCTTAAGGGTTTGATTCCCAAGAAAGTGCCAACTAAGTTGACAATCGACACCCTCCCCTCTGTGCACATGGGATATGAAGTCATAAATGGAGATTGGTCAGATCTTCGGTTTCTCGATGACTATCAAAAGTCAGATCCTACGAGGGCCGCAGTCGTGGGTTTGAAATGGAAAATACCTTACGGGAGTCGTTTCGATGTTCCGGGTTTAGCGCAGTGGAGATACGACACAGCGTCGGCTAATGAGAAGGCGAAAGTTGATGCCTACTTGACAGCGGCTGAGGAGGATCGTGCTTTAGGGTTACGAGAGAAGCGTATGAAACGACCTCCTGGTCCTTATTTCCAATACCTCCCCTCATCGGCCTCTCTTTACCCTAGTCGAGGACGCTCTCAGAAGTCTCAAGACGCTGGTGCAGCGTTTGCGCAACTTCGCCTTAGCTTAGATATTACGCTTCAAGACGGGTTGGGCGAGTCCGTTACTCTCTACATCATACCTAAGAGTGGTGACTTTAAGTCCAGCGCAGAGGCGATCAGAGGAATGTATCGAGGAGCAGCCCGTCAAGACATGCAGGAGTTCACGTTTGTGACAGAGTCTGGAAGTCTCGTAAATACAACTCAGCAGTTGTCTGTTCAAGCGGCGCTGAATGCGTTAGTAGAGGACGATCTGTGAGTTTAAAGCAGTGCGATAGCTCCAATGATTTGGATCAAAGACTCACAGATTAATGCAAAGGTTGTCCAATTCCACTTCCTGTTCGGATCTGCGCATAGATCTATGGTTCGGGTGGTAATGAGCGTCATCGCTAGAAATGCGTAAAACTCGCCATCTCCCATAGTTGGGATAGAAATAATGGAGATTAAGAGCCACGTTAGCCGCCTAAGCCAGTTTGCAAAGTAGCCGTAGATAGGGTCTTCACTTTTGGAGAAGCGATGAGCAAGCGACGCTCCACTAGAGATGAGGATCAGCGCGCCTATTCCCCACTGTCCCTGAGCAAGCCACAGGCTGGAGCTTACCAAAAATAAAACGTAGACTTTAATAGGTGATGATCTGCACATACCCTTGATAAGCTCCGCTGTGTGTCGCTTACGCGCAACACACACATACACTGCTGTCTGCTAGGAGTGACGGACAGCTGCGTGGGGACACCGTACAACACCTTATTCTTGAGAATCAAGGGTGGTCTGAGAAAGTCTTAGCATCACTCCAACCTCACTCCTTACGAGAAGTAAAGGGTATTTAACGTTTCGTCAGTTCAAACCTCCCTATGACAAACGGTCAAAAGTAGGTTATACAATTTCTCACGACAGAAAATGTCGTTTTTTTTTCACCCTTGCCGAGGAGTTGCTGAATGATTGATGAGTACGTATTCAGATCAAAGTACGCTAGGTTTAATAAAGGAAAGGGGAGGCGAGAGAGTTGGGAAGAAGCCGTCGATAGGATGATGGATATGCATTTGAAGTTGCGGCCTCAAGTGCGTGATGAGATTGCGCATTGTCGCACAGCGATTAAGAGTAAAAAAGTTACAGGTTCGCAACGTGCCCTACAGTTTGGCGGGTCTGCCATTGAGAAGAAGAATATGCGAATGTACAATTGCACATCTTCGTATGCGGACAGACCTCGGTTTTTCAGTGAAGCTTTATGGCTACTGCTCTGCGGGTGTGGGGTGGGCTTTTCTGTGCAGCGCTTTCATGTTTCAAAGCTTCCGGACATTCGCGAGCCGGGTGCGAAGAGTGTGTTTGTTGTTCCGGACACCATTGAAGGCTGGGCACAGGCTGTTGACGCCTTATTTAACGCTTACATGGAGGGGACTTCCGAGCCTGATTTCGATTTTTCAGGAGTACGAGCTAAGGGAGCACCTTTGCGTTTTGGTGGAAAAGCTCCAGGCCCTGAGCCTTTGCAGCGCTCTTTGGATCATATTGAGCGTATTTTGCGCAAACGCATGTACACGCACTTGCGGTCCATCGACGTGTTCGATTGTGTAATGCACCTTGCAGATTGCGTCCTGAGTGGAGGCGTAAGACGAGCGGCTACAATTGCTACATTTGATGTAGATGACGAGCTTATGCTCAATGCAAAAGTAGGGAACTGGTTTGAAACGCACCCTCATAGAGGGCGTGCTAACATATCTGCCGTCATCGCCCCCCAGACGCCAAAATCCGTTTTTGAGAATGTGTTTGGGTCTACGAAAGAGTTTGGGGAGCCGGGGTTTGTTTTCTTTGAATCACCTAACTTCACTGTGAACCCTTGCAGTGAGATTTTGATGTGTCCTGTGCTCATCGAAAAAGAAGGAGAAGTGGTAGAGCACTACACGAAAGCTCTATTAGATCCTACTCAACGTGGGTGTTTTGAGGATCTTGGCTACACCTACACGAGCGGTTGGCAAGCGTGTAATCTAAGCACAATCAATGCGTCTAAGCTTCAAAGCCCTCAAGACTTGATCCAGGCTGCTGAGAGTGCCGCCACTATCGGCACTATCCAGGCGTCTTACACTGACACAGGTTACTTAGGGTCCGTATCTCAGCGTATCATCGAGCGAGAGGCTCTTATCGGAGTTTCTATTTGCGGCATCATGGATAGTCCCGACGTGTGTTTAAACGACGTAAATCTCCAAAAAGCAGCGCGCACTGTCAATGAAGTGAATGCTAAGGTCGCGGCGAAGTTGGGGATTCGAAGGGCATCGCGCACGACTTGTATTAAACCTGAAGGTACTACCTCTTTGGTGCTGGGGTCTGCGAGTGGCATACATGCACACCACGCTCGGCGTTATATTAGAAGAGTGAACGCTAGTTCGGACGAGCCGATATTTCAAGCATTTGCAGAGCAAAATCCACATGCCGTAGAGGAGAGTGTATGGGGCGCAGATAAGGTTGTCCTCTTCGCTATGGAATCCCCTTCGGGTGCGTTGGTCAAAAGCGACTTAGATGCGCTAGGCTTTATGAGTCACGCAAAGTCTGTACAGCAGAACTGGGTACAGCAGGGGTGCAGTTTGCCTCAGAGACTAGAGGGCGCACATCATAACGTATCCATTACCGTTACGGTTAAGGAAACAGAGTGGGTTGGTGTTCAAGGATTTTTATGGAACAATCGGCATATCTTCTGCGGTGTGTCTTTTCTGGGGGTGTTTGGAGATTATGATTATCCTCAAGCCCCTTTGCAGGCAATCCGCACCCCGAGTAATAATACGCTTACTGAGGCCGAGATTTATGCTTACGAGCTTTGGAACACGCTTCGCGATAAGACTGCAGTTGTGAACTACGATCAAGTTTTTGAAGTTGAGGACGTGACGAGTATTGTTGACCAAATAGCTTGCGGCGGTGGTTCATGCGAAATCATTTAGATTTAGAAGAACTCCTTTTGGCCAAAGCGTTGACTTCGCAACTTATCCGCCATTGTGACACCTCGGTTCTAGACAGAATCCTTGAAGCTTTTGACAAAGAGATTGAGAACCTCCGCAACTTACAGTTGGAGTTCATCGACTCTCGTACTCCTAGACCTGATGAACTCTCCGATCGGACGAAGTAGAGGGGAACCCTGTGTGGTGTGCAATCTAAAAAGTAGTTGACACTGTACCGAAATGCGCGGTAGGTATGTGGCCTCTAGTTTCAAAGAAAAAGAAGTTACTATGTACGTCCACTCATTGTTGTTGCTTTCTGGGATTTTTCTTGCAGGTGCTCTCACAGGAATTTGGACTTGGACGATAAACGGGCGTATTCACTTCAGAGAAGTGGGCGTTTCAATGTTGACATATACCTTCTTGCTTTTAACCGTATTGCAATTCAGGTAGGTGTCTGTGGTAGATAATAAGCGTCAAAAACTTCAAAAGACTCTAAGCCTTGTATCCTCTGGCCATTCTATTCAAGATATCGCTCAAGAGCTTAATGTCAGCTCAGGTGTCGTGTATAGTTACCTGCGAGAGTTGGGGTTGGGCGGAGGTAAATGGAAATATGTCAAGGGGCAACCTCGGCAGAACCCTTCTATTGAAGTTATGGAGGTTAAAAGGCTTTACGACTCTGGGTTGACGATTAGGGGAATCGCGGAGAAATTGAAAGTTTCGCAAACTACAATCCACAATAAACTAAAGTCCGTAAACTATGTACCTTCTGGGCAGTCGAGTCAGTTCATTGACATTGATATGGATGCGGTAAAAGAAGCCTATGAAAGCGGTAAAACATGGTCCGAGGTTGCACAAGATTTTAAAATAAGTACGAAGACTTTGAGAAAAAAGGTACAGGCTTCAAACCTCAATATTCCGTCTAGAGTGACGCGAGTCGCGCTCCCAAATGAGGAACTCCTCTCTAACTATAAGGCTGGGCTACCTATAGGGTACCTCGCGTCAAAGTACAAGGTGCATCGCGCAACCATTATCCGACGTTTAAAACGACTAGGGGCTAAACTGTCGATAAAGTCTTAGACTCCCAGTTCTCTAGCGCCTCTTGCGGTATCCAAATACACTCACCTTTAAACTCAAAGGTGAGGAGGTTTTGACGAACACTCTCTTTACTGATCATTCCTCTAAAGGTATACAAACCCATAGTTCCTGTGTAGAGGAAATAGAAATCTGTCATCGAGGGCAATCGACGTAAAGGTATAAGAAGATGGGCTTTTTCATATTGAGAGGTTTTAACATCAATTGTGTTACCTCGCACATTGATATCTCCATGGTCATCTTCTGACTTACGAGGCTGTATCGTTCGGATACGCTCCCATTCTTCCGAAGGAGCGGATAGCATTGTGGCGGCAGCAAACTCCCCGCACACGCCTTCTCCCTCTAAAAAAAGTTTTGGTTTGCGGCTTTTGAGTAGGTCAAGCTTGCCAACAGCTCGGTTTGATTGGTACCTTTTTTTACCTAATGCGTAAGCTTCATTTACCAACGCCATATCTAGCTCGATTGGTGTATTCTTAGGTATGGATATCTGTTTCATATTTTACTCCCTGAGAGGGGGGTGTTCGGAGTCACGTCGCACATGATTAAATATCTCGGATCGAAGAGAAAGCTAATTCCCCACATTCTATCTGCTGTCCAAGATGTCACCCCCCCAGGTGGAAGTGTTGTAGACCTCTTTTCTGGAACGTCTCGTGTGGGCTACGCACTGAAAGGTGCAGGGTATGGTGTCCATTCGAATGACCATAACGCATTTGCACACACTCTTGGTTTGTGTTACGTAGCTGCGCACAAAGAGGATATTCTGTCAGATGCTCAAAAGTTGATTGCAGAGTTTAACTCTTTAGCTGGCTCCCCAGGGTACTTTACCGAAATGTTTTGTCAAGAGTCCCGCTACATTCAGCCCCACAATGGGGAGAGGATAGACGCCATTCGTTCCGCAATTGAAGGCAAGTCCTTAGATCCCATACTTAAGGCTGTGGTGATTGTTTCTCTCATGGAGGGTGCTGATAGAGTAGACTCTACGGTGGGTTTACAGATGGCATATCTCAAGTCTTGGGCTAAGCGTTCATACAAGCCTTTGGAGTTGCGCGTTCCTAACCTGTTATCTGCGGTTCCAGGCTGTGAGTATAAGGTAACTAAGTTGGACGCTGAAGTGTGTAGCGGTGTCGTTTCGTGTGATACGCTCTACCTCGATCCTCCATACAATCAGCACAGCTACTTAGGTAATTATCATGTGTGGGAATCTCTTGTTTTGTGGGACAAGCCTGAAACGTACGGAATTGCGAAAAAAAGGGTTGACTGCCAAACGAGGAAAAGTAGTTTCAACTTTAAGCGGAGGGCGTTAGATGCATTGCGTAAGGTTCTTACAGAGTCCACATTTAATGCAGCAATCCTGTCCTACAGTGATGAGGGACACATTGGCTTAGATGATATGATGAGCTTACTATCTGAGTTTGGCGAAGTTGAGCGCCAGCAAATCGGATATCGTCGACACATTGGACACAAGCTAGGGAAGCATAATTCAGAAGGAGTTCGCGTCAGCGGTGACGACGGAGCTTCAACAAATAAGGAGTGTTTGTTTACACTTCGTCGAAGTCTTTAAACTCATACTTAGGGGTGTATTCTCCCAGGTATGCGCCTGCTACGTTAAAGTCGAACCACTCCTGAGCCATCTCCCATGCCTGTTCTTCTGGGGTGACGTCGGGATAAAGTTCGTTGGTTTCAATATTCTCTTCTTTAAGGGACTCAAGAAACTGCTGTTGGAAGGTGTGGATGACTTTGTCTCCGTCATAGACAGCGACGCCATTTTCCAGCCGCAGGACGCAAGCGTCGAACGTGGTGCGAGGTTCTATGTAGAGCGTCTCTTCGTGCTCTCCTGGTTTTAGGTTTAGCGTGGCAGACATGTGTGTCTCCTTGGGGTAAATATGGTTAAGCGGGAGAGGGCGAGGTGTTTGTGAACCCTCGCTTTAAATACAGTACTGCTAGATATGGCCGCAGTCAATACTTTTAGTTGACAACAGTTCCCATTGTGTTTAGATAGGATTTGTAGCCCTAACCCATATAAAGGAGGCCATAGATGCCACTCAAGGCTCGTCATCCGCACGTACTAGTGCGTAAATATCAGAAGCCTCAGAAACCCACAGCATTGCTTCTGACGAACACTAAACTCCACCATACGCTTACCATTTGTGAGATCGTTGATGTTGAAAGTGAACCACCAGGAACAGGTCCACTCCCGAATGGTAAGCATGTCGTCGCAGATTCGTCTGCGCTTAAGTACTCTATCGAAGAGGACGGCGCAGAGCACTTCTTCATCCACATGGACGCCATTCTTGGATATTACACACCTGCGTCGGAGGAGGAAGTATGAGCGCTAAAGATATCACCTACGCAGAGAGCGCCAGAAACGCTATGTTGCGTGGGGTCGACAAGCTTGCCAACGCAGTTAAAGTGACACTCGGTCCGGCAGGTCGTAACGTATTGATCAAGAAGCCGTTCGGCCCTCCCATTGTGACAAAAGACGGTGTCAGTGTAGCACGAGAGATAAATCTCAAAGATCCGTTTGAGGATATGGGCGCGCAGATGGTGAAAGAGGTTGCATCCAAAGCGAACTCAATTGCAGGAGATGGAACTACAACAGCCACAGTGCTTGCCCAAGCGATCTATCGGGAGGGTGTAAAGCTCGTTTCCGCAGGAAACAACCCTATGGAGATTAAGCGTGGCATAGATAAAGCAGTTCGTTATATCGAAGCGCGCCTTGATGAGATGAGCACACCAGTTCAATCCAATGAGGATATCTGCAATGTGGGCACAATCTCTGCAAATGGAGATGTGGAAATCGGCGGCATCATCGCTAAAGCTATGGATGCTGTCGGCGTAGATGGGGTTATCTCTGTCGAAGATGCTAATGGTGTGGATACGACATTAGAGATTGTCGAAGGTATGTCGTGGAATAAAGGGTTCTTGTCACCCTACTTCGCGACAAACACAGAAAAGATGGTTGCTGAGTTCGATAAGCCTTTGATTCTAATCTCAGAGAATAAGCTGGCGAACGTTAACCAAATCGTTCCTGTATTGGAAGCTGTGGTGAAGTCGGGTAAGTCCCTCGTGATCATCGCAGACTCTATTGAGAATGAAGTGCTCTCGGCGCTCGTACTTAACCGCGTCCGAGGAAGTCTGAATGTTTGCGCTGTCCAAGCTCCCGGGTTTGGCGACCACCGTCGAGAGTTCTTACGAGATATAGCCACATTAGTCGGCGCTGAGATTGTATCGAATGAGATTGGGATGCGATTTGAAGATCTGCAACTGGAGGACCTTGGCCGTGCTCAAAAGGTTGTGGTAGGGCGCGACTCTTCGACGATCATTGAAGGGTGTGGAAAGCATACGGCCGTAGAAGAGAGGACGGCTCTTTTGCGTAACCAACTCGCTTCCACCACTTCCGACTTTGATCGTGAGAAGATTCAAGAACGCCTGAGTAAACTCTCAGGTGGTGTTGCTGTCATTCGGTTAGGGGCAGCTTCCGAGACAGAACTCAAAGAGAAGAAGGCTCGTATCGAAGATGCATTGCATGCGACACGAGCAGCCGCAGAAGAGGGAATTGTAGCAGGCGGAGGGGTTACACTCATTCGGGCCGCGAAGAATTTGCAAGATGTAGTGGTCGATCGCCCTATCCAAAAGATGGGTGTGGATATCGTCTACCGGGCAGTTCAAGCACCTCTGCGCCAAATCGTTGCAAACGCAGGATATGAGAGTTCCATCGCCGTACAGAAAGTTCTAAACTCTGAGGGCAATTGGGGATTTAATGGTTTAACTGAGGAATTTGAGGACTTAGTGGAAGCTGGTGTCATTGATCCGGTGAAAGTGGTGCGTTCGTCTTTACGACACGCCGCTTCGGTAAGCTCGCTCATGCTCACTACCGAGGCCATGATTACTGACGATCCTAGCGAAGTTAGCACTGGCCCTGACACATCGCCCAAACCTATGTACACATAAGAAGAGGATTACATGACGCAGACGCTGTGGTTAGACTCAGATGCGCAAGGGGGTCTTAGTACTTCCTTCGGCTTAGGTGACGAGCGCGTGGGCGTTAATGTTTTTCCAACACCCTTCATACCTGACAGCATCCGATTGCCAGCTTCGCTGGGCGGTGCCGAGTGTCGCGTTGTTGATTCACACGTCGGGGAGTGTCTCAGCCCTCGCTGTGGGAAGAAGGTGTTGCATCTACATCTGGACTCTGCAGAGCAATTGCGTGTGGCTTCTTGCTTTGAGCACGATACCCCGTACATGTTCTATCGCCTTCGAGAGAGTAGATAAGCATGGCGATCTTAGCGATTATGTACATCATATTGTACGTTCATTCTTACTTTAAGTTGCATGACCTCTCTATGGCTGCGATAGAGGAGTTTCGCGCATTTCTTATGGTTCAGGGGTTGAGTCTTATCTCTAAACACCCGGTACCTCACGCGGAAGATAATGCAGATCCTTATCAAACGTTGAGGGCGATGGTAGAGATTCGCGTGTCGATCCTGCGACAAGCCACAGAGAAGCGTCTTGTCATATCGAATCTTTGGATGACGCCTTTAGTTTTGCTGTATACAGTGCTGGACGATGAGACTTTTTCCGAGACTTACCAAGAAGAGCTTGTCAGAGGATATAGAGAAGATCTGAGCCTACACGACCCTTTTCTTAAGGCTATTGTAGAACACAAACCCGACGATTAAAAGTTGTAGTGCGATAAACCCATAAGGTATAGTTCTCCATAAATACGATTCGCCATAACGTGTCGAGGAGAGCAACAACATGTCTAATATACAGACTTTTGATATCGCCCTTATTGGAAACCCTGAGCTGACTGGAAACCCTGATCTGACCGGGCTTGTACCTTTTGATGACTACATTGCCGCTTTGGTGGAAGCTACACAGTTTGTAGATAAAGACACTTTCACCGAAACTCAGCGAAGAGCCTTCGACACGTTTGTCGAAGTTGTTACTCAGAATGCCAAGGCGACTATGGGAATGGTAAGCGTTTGGACTCAGCCCAGGACGGGCGATTGGAGTAGAGATAAGTTCAAGTGGATGAATTCCTTCGTTGTAACCACTCCTTATATCTTCCAACCGCCCGTAAAAGGTGTTTCATCTTCTTTGGCTATTGTAGGGGAGGACGAGAGCGAGCTAGAGTTACGTTTGGTTGCTAAAGATGTTGGGAACTTCCTGTCCAAAGAGACGGTCATCACACTTTTAGAGACTGCAAGGAGACAGACAAATCACATACTCGTGGAAGTAAGCAGTACAGGCGAGTTGTCCGTTACGAAACCCGTTCCAAAGGACTTTGAATTTATCTATCGTGATGAGGCAGTGGCTCAAGAAGGTGATGAGGCAGTGGCTCAAGAAGGTGAGGAGAGATACGGATTTCCTCATGACTTTATTGGGAATGGCAACCTGTCTAACAAGTTCGACTTAGTATTTGATCAGTTTGCGTACTCAGATGTTTGGGAGGAACTCATCGCGACGCGTGATGACGGGGGTTTTGAGGAATTCCAAAGCCTTTCACCTCAAGACTTGGCGATAGTCAGAACGTTTTTCAAAAAGCTTCGAAAGGCGTTAAATAACCCTAGCAAACCTAAGTCGGAAAGCTCTGAGGGTGAGGTCATTAGCATTAATGGGAATGTTGTTGAAATCGCTGAGGACGCAGGCAACTTGACTGAACTCGTGGCGAAAGGTATCGACAGATACCTAGAGATGAACTGGTTCCAACTGCTCAATCCCCTTACGATTTCTTTAGGTGGAGATGATGCTGACGTAAATGTGGAAGTTGACACTGCCGCTGATCTGCGTACTCAGGTGCGCTCCGCGCTTCGGCAAATCTCTGCACCTCTCGCTCGTGAGTTAGAGTACTCGGTGTACGGATTTGACTCAGATGCCTTTGAAGTCGCCGGAGAACTCGCCTACTTCGCAGGCTTCAACTGAAAATGAAAAATACATACACACTCTACCGTGGGGCACCGTTCTCGGGGC
>TARA_B100001057_G_scaffold238250_1_pt1 | contig 14240 bp, 7 predicted proteins | sample TARA_B100001057 | Tara Oceans TARA_B100001057 (sample SAMEA2621839) | marine metagenome | biome: marine biome (ENVO:00000447); feature: surface water layer (ENVO:00002042); material: "saline water (ENVO:00002010), including plankton (ENVO:xxxxxxxx)" | depth 5 m
TCCTGAAACCAAACCAGCCGCTGAACCGGCACCGGCGCCCGAGACCAAACCGGCAACACCACCGGCTACTCCAGGGGCAACGGCCAAGGCAGGTCCACCCATTTCACCAGGGTTGCTTTCCGGGCTTTTGGGGTTGGTCATTGCAGCAAGTTCTTCACCATCGGTGTATCCATCGCCGTCACTGTCGGAAGAACCGGGGTTCAATCCATAAAGCGCTTCCAAGGATGCAGGCACTCCATCGGAGTCCGCATCATCACCTGGTGCAGGTGTGCCGGGCTTACTCCGGGGATCCAATGGGTTGGACATTCCTTTGATTTCATCCGCATCAGATACGCCGTCCTTGTCGGTGTCATTCGAATTGGGATTGGTCTTGAAAGAAGGTTCCATTGCATCGGGTACCCCATCGTTGTCGGTGTCAGGTCCGGCAGGTTTTGCAGGGGCTGATGGTGTGTAAGTTCCGATGCCGCCAAGCGCAGGAACGGCTTGACCTTCCATTACGGCTTGGCCAATACCGGCGCCAAGCCCTGCGAATCCAGCTGCTGCTCCGAGTGCAGGACTGCCAACACCGGCACCCACTCCCTGCGAGGGGAAATTGTAAGCATATACTTCCGCACCTTTGCCGACGCCTGGCATAGACCCTTTTCCAAAACCATCTCCGTCTTTTCCAAAGTCACCAACTTTGCCTAACTCGTCATCATCGTTACCCCGACGGTCGTCCGGGACGAAATTACCAATGTCGACGCGGTCGTTTCCGCCTCTATCCAACCCTATGTCCTTTCGGTCCAAGCGGGCTACCAAGTCATCGTCGTTGTTATCGATCACGACCAAATCCTCATCCAAGTCACGTAAGCGGGCATCGAGAGAAACCACTTCGTCATCATCGTAGCGAACTCGGTCTCCTCTACCAACGCGGCCTCCATGACCACCGTTTCCTCCTCCACCGACTCCACCTTCCACGCGACCATGTCCGATATCAAGACCTGCTCGACGAAGGTGACGGTCGTCATTGTCAACATAAAGAACATCCCGGTCGGCGTCGCCAACAACCGTGGTAATTACATCATCTTCCACCACGACTCCGTCCAAACGGTCCTTGTAGGCAACGGGGTTGCTGTTGTGAATGAATCCACCGGCGTTTACGGTTACGAAGCGATCCACGGATTCCAGGACGTCTCCAGTTTCCGAGTCCTTGATTGTGTAAACGACTTTGTACTGACCCGGAGTATTGACGTCCACGAAAGATACGGTTTCCACAAACGGGGTGTGATCCTCTTCGCTAATCGATGCAGAATACCCCGGGTCCACCCATTCCTTGCCGATTGGCCACGCTATGCTGGAACCACCGTCAAGGGAAATAATTGATCCTTCGTCTTGCGGGACGTCGACTGCCGACAGGAGTTCACCTTCGTCGATCACTTCCGGAGATTCATCGACCAGGTCACCGTCTGCAGTCTGATCACCGGAAGTAAAAGCAATGGCAAGCAGGCAACCAAAGCCAAGCGCCAAGGTATACCCGGCAATCAAACTTGCCAAAGCAGGCGTGCGGTGCTTTGGGTCAAGTTGGGATTCCTGTTCTTCGGATTCCAAGAGGTTGTCTTCTTCCTCTTCAGTCATCGAATCCGTCTTCTGATCGTTCTTCTCCGTCATTTTCTTGTCCTTCGTTAGGTGTTTGAGTGGAAAGGCTTTTGTACTGATTAAATGCCAAATGGGCCATTACGATGTGTCCTGCAACGCATAACAAACCGACCAAAAGAAAAATCGGATTGTTTACGACTGTTTGATCAATGACGCCCCAAACCAAGATAACCAATACGGTTGCTCCTAGTGCGAGGGAAATCAATAGTTCTTTGGCCATCGTGATTAAATTAAAGCTAAATGTTATGGTTTAACAAGGTAAAACTAGGAAATTGAGTACAAGTTGCGTTTGCCGAAAAGTATGCTTTTCAAAGAAAGTCCGATCGGGGTTTTCATATTGTGCAAGACGCATGGAAAGAAAGTTTAATGGAATTAGTAGAATCCTTGTTACGATCAATTCGTAAAATCATTCGTTATTTAAAATAGATCTGCCTTGAGTCTTTTTTTTTGGACAAAAAAAGATGAAAAATTTCTTCACTGTACTTTCCAGGGAACGTTATCAGCCTTGAGCATGAGGGGCAGTTCCGATATGGGCACCCAATTATAGTCCAAATCGCGCAAAACCGCCTCGTCCCGGATTTTATTAAAAACACCAAAGCTTTCGGAATCGGAAAAGACGAACAAGTTCAGAAAAAAGGACTGGCGAACACTTCGTGGGGCGTTTCGAACGGAGGAAAGGAATTGCTCGAGAATCTGTTCGTTCATCGGATCGACTCCCTTATCAGGGTCAACTTCGATTTGGAAACGTTTGTCGGGGGTTTGATTCCAGGTAAGTCCATCCTCGTTTTTGGTAACTTTACCAATACCAAAACGAACCATGGGAAACATCTTGCCGTGAGCGACAATAACCGGGAGTGGTTTTTTCTTGGTGTCCTTTTGCTGGGGAAGACTGACCTTGCGGTAAGGTTTCTTCTTTAGTTCTTGGGATAACTCTTGGTGCTCGAGAATCGTTTCGAGTCGGGCCACTTCCTCCTCCAAACTCAGTCTTTCCTCTTCCTCGTTGAGTTCAAGTTCCTTTAGGTCTTCGAGCTTTTCCTTCTCTCTTTTTGCCAAGGTCTCGGCCGCGGAGGCATCGCTGCTCAAATCATCCAAATCGTCCTTGTTGTCCTCGATTTCTTCCCGCATCCGGTCAGCCTCGTCTTCCAGATCCTCCAAAACCTCGATTTGTTCGTCCTGTAAATCGAGAAGTGAATTTTTCAACTGCTCTCGTTCTCGGATCAATTCCGATTTATTGTCATCGGTTTTTACCAATTTGTCGTACAGTTCGACGCTTTTCTTGTTCACGCTCAGAGCCAACAGGAGGGCAATAAGGATTATGCCACCAAAAGTATTGCAGAGGGTATCCAGCAACATGTCCAAGCTTCCGCCATCTTCTTCTTCTCTTGCCATTTTCTAAAGAGTCATCAGGGGGTCATGAACAGATCCTCGAATACGTCCGGGGTCTTGTCGGTGAACAAAACAGCCGCTTCTTCATGAATCGGCTCGAACCCGTATTTGAAGCCAAGCATGCGGGTCAGGTTGTTCTTGGGATCGCACAGAAGAGCAAAAAGGTTTTTCTTGATCATCCCGCTCCTCCCTGGAACGTTGGTAACTTCGGTTTGACAGGCCGATGGACGGAAAAAATACACGAAGAAATTCCTTTTTTTATCATAAGAAGTCAAGGCGCTGCCCAATTGCTGGTAATAAGTCGCTGGAGTAACTTGAACGGTGCGTTGTTCGCCATTGAAAATACCGATCGTGAATTCATTTGCTCCTAGAATGACCAATACTGGTTTTTCCCCCACCTCATTCTTTTTGGGGATGACCCTGACCTCGTTCTCGATTTGGTTGGCAAGTTGTTCGATTTGAGAATTCAGTTGAGAGTCGAGTTCCTGAAGCTCAAGTTCACTCATATCGATTACGTTCCTTAAAATACGGGCATTGACCTGATCCTCCAGACCTTTCTTTTTCTCATCGAGTTCTTTTTGTTGAACCTTCGCCAAATCCAAAATGAGCTGCAGGTTCTTGAGGGCTTTATTCATATCCTTGCTCTCGTTGGAATCAACGATACCGAGCTTTTTCTTAAAGATCTGCAGCTCCATATTCACCCTCTTGAGTTCTTTGAGCAGTTCCTCTATTTCGCTGTTTTTTTCTTCCCGTTTTACCAAAAACTCACGTTTCTCGTCCGAAATTTCCTGATGCAACTCAGCAATTTCCTCGATTACTTCGGATGCATTGAATTCGTTGTCCACGACGATCGTCGCATTGCCCCCTCCATCATTTTGTCCATCGATCAATTCAACCGGTGCGGTGTTGTTTCCCGGACTCTCCCCTTCCTGCTCTCTCTTCGGGTTAATCTGCAAGGCAAGAATCAAGGCAATGAGAACCAAAATCCCAATGACTGCGGTGATAATGTCCTGAAAGGCAAAGAAACTAACCTTCTCGTCACTGTTTCGGCTACTTCTACCCATCGTAATCCGCCTTTAGACGGCCGCTGAAAAGGGCACGATCCCGATTGTAGTTACTTTCGAAACCTCGAACATATCAATTATATGAATAAGCCATAACAGGCACTTTCTCAATAAATATTTATCTATACGTTTAGTTTATCAACTTAGATCACAGAAGGGCTTCGATCACCTGCCTCGGCCGCTTTTCTCTAGTTTCAACTTGGCCAGAACATAGGTCTGACAATATTCGTTACACTCATCCAAAAGCAGAAACTCTTGGCGTTTGCGGAAAGTCATGAGCATTTGGACGACGATCGAAGCCACAAGACCAAGCAGAGTCGTGTCGAAGGCAGTCGACAAACCACCCGTGACGTCGGTGAGTGAGTTCTTGAGTTTGTCGACGTCGTCGGCTAACTGGATGGTGACTCCAAATTCGCCGATCGCAGCACCCAACCCCAAAACCGTACCGATAAAACCGAGAACGGGAATCGCCCAGTTAAAACCGTTGATCAGGCTGTAACTCGCCGAAATTTGGTCCTCGTCAATAGAGGCTTGGGCGTTGGTCAGACTAGCCACTTCACTGATTTCACCAATATTTTGGAGATTGGAAAGAGCGACGTCTATGCGATTCAAGAGGAGGAAATGCTTCGGGTCGTCGACCTGACCGCGAATTCTCAACAAGGCATCCCGGGCAGTCGCATTATTGAGAAAGAAATTCGGATCCTGGGGAATGAGATTCAGTGCAAGAATTTTGCGCTGAAAACTAACCTTTCTTCCCTTGATCACCAAAATGGTGACAGCCCAAAAGAAAAGCAGGGTTATCCCGGCCCCCATCAAATAACCACCGATTCCACGGTTAATGAATTTGTCTGCAAAAGCCTTGTGAATGGGAATTGCCTTTACCTGCTCTTCCTGAACGGTCGAACCATCCTCCTGGACGACGGAAACCGTCTCCATGTTATTCTCCTTCCACTCCATTGCGGTGCCGGAATCCCCGATGACAAACTCCAAAACCAAGAAAAACAAAGTTGCCATGATCAAACCAACCAAGAAGGTAAAAAAGGCATTGGTATCAGTATAACGCCCACCACTGAAACCGATCTTTTGCTCGATATCCTGAGTCGACCAGCTTAATTCCGGTTCGTCGAATCCTACTCCTCCATCCATAATTTTAACCTTTCCTTAAGTTTTCTAGTTTCCTACTGAGTCAAATCCTTCTCAACTTCGACTTCCTCGCCCGATCGGACAATCGTTCCGCACGCCAAGTCATGCAAGCCCTGCCTGCGCGGGGTGATCAAGGCAACGAAAGGAAGGATAAAGGTAAGGGAGAACAAAATCTTCAACAAACTTCTCATGCTGATCAGGGCAAAACCGGGGGAAGAGCCATCCGCTGCCTTCACCACTTGGATCTTGGACATTCTCTTGCCAATTCCCCCTCCCGCTTTGGAAGATTCGGTCAAACCGAAGTAAAGCCAACCAAGAAGGAAATATCCTACAACAGCCCCCATATACAGAGTGAAGTCAAATGCAGTCATTGCCCCGACAAGACCAATCAAAAGACCAAGAACCGCAAATAAAATCGAGCCATCCACCAAAGCGGCCAAAACCCGGGAACCGTGGGATGCCAAACCGCTCGATAATGAGCTTGTTTCTTCATCTTCGGTTTCACCGATTGGTTCATCTTCTTCGGGTTCATCCTCATTGTCCTCGAAGTTTGACTCAGCAGGCTTGGCCGGAACGGCTTGTTGCATGGGGGGTGGAGCTGCCGGAGCCGCTGGGGCGGGAGGAGGCTTGGGTGGAGGTGGTGCCGCAGAGCCGAGCGAATCAATGCCTTCGGCCACTCCGGGAATGCGAGAAAGGGGTACCCAATCGGCAACACCTTCGAACCAAACCATATCGCTGAACCTAAGGTTTCCCGCCTTCAGATAGTCTTTAAGCTCCTTGAACAGGTAGGGACCAAACTGAGTGCCCGATCGGTTGACGTGAATCTCGGTTGCGGCTCCAGGTTCGGGAACCTCGACCGGTTCGGGTTCCGGTTCGGGCTCGGGTTCGGGCTCCGGTTCCGACTCTTCGGTCGGAGTTTCCGGTTCCGACTCATCTGCTTCTTCCTCCGCGTCCTCAAAGCTTTTTTCCAAGTTTTGCTCGGGCAAATCACCTCTTTCGTAAAGATCGATAAAATCAGAAACCAAGATCCAATCTTTGCTGACTTTGACCTTGTGAATAGTGCTCAGCTCCTTCATGCGAAGAAGATCAATGACTTCAGTCGCCGTATATGGACCTACTTCCTGGCCTCTCTTGGACACCGCATACTTCTCGACGTAACTCATCAGTCTTGAGAAAAATCAATGGGTAAAAGATCGGAAACCGTACCGTATTTGCCTGACTGCACCTTTGCCTTGGAATAACTTTGAGAAAGAATTTCGTCCAAGGAAGGCGAGGCCGCAATCAAGGGAGAGTGCGGCTGAAAGTTAGGCGAGGAACGCGCAGAAGCCTGCACGAGTTGACGCCCTCCCCCTTTTTCCAATCCCCAAAAGATCGATGGAGCCGTGGCGGAGAACTTCTGAAGACCCGAGGAATCGACGTAACCAACATACTGGAAATCAATCTTTTGCAATTGACCGAGTAAATCCAACGTAAAGCGCGATTCGGGAAAATAATCTCTTTTGCCCAATTGTTCGTAGTATTGAGCCAAGACGGCGGCAATCTCCTTGTATGCTTGTCCATCCATCCAATCCGTAGGTCTTATTCTGACCTTAACCTTGGTTGTCAATTCCTCGTAGTCTCGAAGTAACTGAGAGCTCAAGGCTACGCCCCAAGCTGCGGGCTTTTTCTTCATAAGCTCTACGAGTTCCATGTGAAGATAGGCCTTGAGGAGAGGAGAAATCGTTTGGTCGGCAATGACAACCTCGAGCATTTCCATGAGGGGTCCGACCAAGGTTTTGGTATTGGGATCCATCCTGCGATCTATCTGCAGGCGGAGAAACCTGGACTCCGGGCAAAGCTGACCGTTGTCCACCATCAATCCCTTGACGCCTCCATTAAAATGAGTCGATTCGAAAACCCTGCCTTCCCTTTTGCCATTCCAATGAAAAGTCCCCTTTTGGGTCACGGTGGCGCTTGGGTTCGCAATGGGTTGCCCTTGATCATCAAACTTTTTCTCCATTCTGTCCATTTGGATTTCACCATAGGAGGTTAAGGCGGCAACGGGGTTTTTCTGAGTTTGGTAAACCCCCGCCCTGGATGTTTTGACTGGGCTACATTCAACCAACTGATAGGACCAGAGGTTGAGCAATTCATATCTTTCCATCATACTTTTCAGATACTCGTATTCGTCTTTCGAGTCTTCGGTCGTCAAAGAGATTTCCCCTTTTTCCAACTTTTCCCAGATGTCGGGAGGCCCCTTGAGGAAAAGCTTTTTTCGTAACTCCCCTTTTTCGTTGGAAAACTTATTGCGGTTAGCCAATACCGTGCGAACATCATTGATTTCAGCACCCGAAAACGCATCGGCGCTCAGCCCCTCTTCCAAAGAAAACAAATACTCGTCCACGCTACCAGCGGCTCCTGTGCCCGCCGTCGCAGCACCGGCTTTTTTTATCTTTTTCAGGATTTCATTGCGCATCTCGAGCAATCCTCCAAGCCTGCGTTCCTGGGAAGAATTCATCCTCATTTGCTCCGTAGCGCTTTTGTTGATCTTCGTCACTTTTTCGAGCACTTCCCCCATTTCCTTGAGCTTTCCGGGCCTTTCGGCCATTTCGACTCGACCCACGGAGTTACCTATAGCCTCGGCTTCATTAAGCAAGGTGTCGATCTGAGATCCGGATTTACTTTCGACTTCCTTGGAAAAACTCCTCCAAGTCTTTCGAAGGTCGCGGAGGGCATCCCTGACTTCCCGGTAATCATTGGGATCAACCGCTTCGGAATCGGAAAACTCACGGGTTTCGGTATCCAAGCCATCTAGATACTTCTCCTGAGCTAAAATCCCATGATCAACTTCTTCGGTATCCCGGAATTTCTTCCAAGCAATAAGGACCTCGCGGTCAAAGCGGTCGACCTTTTGTTTGAGTGAGTCGAAACGTTCTTTCATTCGGTCATTGCTATCTTCCATCCGAGCCAAGGTTCCAGCGATTTCCTGCAATTTGTCGAGAACGGCATCGTTTTCCTGAAAACGATGATAATCAACTTTTTTAAGCGGCAAGGGGTTTCCCTCGTCATCGTTGCGAATTCTCGGAGGTTCCTCGAACATCTCCAAGAAATCTTTGGCGGTTCTGGCTTCGAAAGTAGGTTGATTCGCTTGGTCCAATATTCGATCGCACATCGAGGTTATGATGTCCGCTCGCTTGGACTGAACGTCATCCTTGGAAAGAAAAAGCAACGCCTTGTCCTGAGTCTTGAAGAGAAACTTTTTCTGATCTTCCTCTACCAAATTGCTGGAAGCGTCTTCGAATACTTCGGTCGTGGCTTGGTTGAGGGATTTTTTGATTTCCTCGTCATTGAGATAATCAATGCCCCGCCAATCCTGACGAAACTTCTCGGAATAGGCGGATAATTCGTCCCACTTTTGACCAGGGGTGTACTCCGTGTCTTTGGCAATTCTTTCGGCTTCACTTCGGGCACCCCACAAACCACTAAAGTAAGCAAGGGCAACGACTGAAGAAGCGGCGATCAAGAGGAAAACCGCAACGGCAACCATCCAGAGCATCTTGGTTCGCCCACGAAGCTTTTGTATCCGGTTCTTAACCTGATTTTCTGCCTTTTGCAGATCCATCATAATCTCCGGTGATAGGGATTTCCCCATATCTTGAAAATCTTGCCTGAATTTCCTCAGTTCATTTTGTTCCGCCAAATACGTTTCCAGAGATTTGCCTCCGGCAATTTCCAGCTGCTGCATTTCGGCCAATCGGTTTTTGAAACCGGAAACCATTCCTTCGAGTTCCCGTTCGGCCTTGGCTTCTTCAGCCAATTCCTCGGCCCATTCTTTGTACTCGTTGTAGACGTTGATGTCATCAGCATCCAATTCTCCTTCCAGGCTATGTTCTTGAGCCAAATTAAAAAACTCTCCGATCAAGGCCAAAGATCCTTTCCAATCATCGGCCGCTCGAAAGGACGCCAACTCAATCAGGGTTTCTTCCAAGCGGAGTTTGGCATTTCGGCGCTCGACTCCAACTCTTACGGCAAGAGCGTTTTCCCATTGCTCTCCCTTCGGAGCAACAACCCAATCGGTTTCCTCGATTTCAAGAATAAGATCGAGAAACTCAGCTTCCCGCCCAGCTTGTATAAGCCCATCCAACTCCTTGATCTTGCTCTCCTGAATTTTGACACTGAGTTGAGCGAAATGCCTTCTCGCCGAAGCATGATCAGGATTTGCCTTGAGGATCATCTTGAGAATCTTGAAAGTCTTGTCCTCGTCCCGACTCCGGGCAGCCGTTCGATATTCCCGAAAAAGCGGGCTGTCCTCAGTGATCTCTTTGTCATAGAGACCGTTGAGCAAATCGACGTGTTCTTCCGCCCAATTAGGACCGACGTACAAACCTTTCTCATCGCAAATACCACGCCATTTGCCGTCGTTCGAGAAGGATAACTTCTCCATCAAGGTCAGAACGTCGGGCGGTTGCTCGGCAAGCTCACGGGCGGCAAAGTCTTTACCCGATCGAATCAAAGTAACGCAGTGCTCCAGACGCTCGTCTATCTGAGTTCGGTACTTTGCGTACTCCTTGGCAAGGGCATGAAAAACGGGATCAGTGGTGGCCTCCTCGCGAAGAGCTTTTTCAATCCGGTCAATGAGTCGATCGATATTCACAGCTTAATTGTCGTTATTCAATTTCAGGAGGGCTCAGCCGCAAAAAATCGCTCTCTTTGACGAATTCACCCGAAAAGGTCTTTTTGTAAATAGCCAAGGTCCACGGAACCCCGCGAACAAAAGCAGTTTTCCCCGGCACCGACAACTTCGGATTCACAAGCCGCCCGTTGGCTTCCTTGAGCAAGCTTTCAACACCGGAATTCCCTTGAGTCTTGGATTTGAAGTATTTGATGAAATTCGTGTAGGAAGTCCTGTTGGATAAAACGTTGGAGCAAAGCTTCAGGTCAGTCGACTTTAGCTGCTCATACCTAGGCAAAGTTTTTTCAGAATTACGAAAGCTCTCATAGCGTCGGCTGAAAAGCGAAGATATTTGTTCGGAATTTTGCTTCAATTGGTTCTGCAATTTTCGAACGGTTGATTTTTCCATAGTGGAAAGAGACAAGGAGTTTCGAAAAGTCTGCATGTCTTCGTATACGCCCTCTCCATCCGTGAAGCCAAAGGCCATTTCCGCACGGATCATCAAATCGAGGAAATCAAACAATCGGGTCGTGTCTTTCATGGCAATTTCGTCCTCGTAACGGCGAGGCAAATCGATGCTGCCTTCAATTTGCGACTTAACGGATTTGTTAATTGTCTCCCAAAAATTCTTTACCAAAGTAGCATTGTAAGCCAATTCTTCTACTTTGTAAAAATCGGGAGGAAGCTTTTTAAGCAGGAGCTGGAAGTGCACGTCCTCAAGAATTTTCCGAAGGATCATCAGGGAGGATTCATATATATAGACACCTAAATTCTGATTACTAAAAACATACCCCTTTTGCTGAGCGAAAGAAATATATTGAAGGATTGGGTTCCATTGTTCGCGCTTGCCGAACTTTTCCAATTCATTGGCTTTGGATTTCTCCCAATCAAGCTTCTGTTGCAGGAGGTTGGTTGAGACCCGCTCCGCATATTCTTGATCCGAAAGAAGCGTACCTTCATTGGGGAGTTTCGAAGAAACACGAAGGAAGGAAGCGGATAAGTCTTTTGGCGAAGCGGAGGACCAATCCAGGCCCTCGGGTTCCTGGTCGATCAAAGTGCGTATTTTTTCCGGGCTTTCGGAACTGGCAACTGAAAGAGCCATTAAATAAGGCGTGGGTGAGCTTTGAGGAGTAAGAAAATGAAACCCCCTTGAGAAGGAGAAACCGGGGGCTTGAAGTCGAAGCTTGCCTAATTTGTAGGTAAAAACCTGTCCTGATTTCTGAAATTCGGACATCGATCCATGCAAGTTCGATAGAAAAAAGATATCCAAACAACGACCTTCGGTTCCGATGGGTACGCGAATCATTTTACCTCTTTTGATGAAGTTTTTGGAGATAATGGTGTCCGACTCAACCTCGATTGATTTCTCTTTCATCACCTTGAAAGTAAAAGAGTAGGAGCCAAGTTTCCCGTTGCTCTCTTGTCCAAATTCAAATTTGAGGATGTCCTTGTTAAATGGATCCGGGGACTTCGAGTAGGCGCGCCGCTCGAAACTCAGAGTATCCAATTCAGCTCTGCCCGTAAGAAGGCTTGGTGTAAAATCCGCCATCCAAACCTCTGCATTCTCTTCTTCTCCAATCCAATCCTCAAGAGTATCGGAAAGATATTGAGGGATTCGAGTGTCCTCAAAAAGGTAATTATCAAGAGGGTCGACGACCCATTTATCGTTAACAGGGTTACCGGGAATCCAAAATACGATCGTTTGATCCGGAACCATTTGGTTGGGTCCCATCTTTGGATTGGCATCGGAAGGGGATGGGGCAGAAGGCAGATCAAAATCAAGAAAAGTGATTTGATCACCGTCCACTTTAACATCGAGATCGACTCCTTGCTCCCCTTTTTCCAAAATCGCCGCCAATCTCTCTATCTTGTCCCGCTCATCCTCGCTGAAAACATAGGGTAAACGGGTTCGGGACTTCTCATCCACCAAAAGAAAAATTCGCCTCTGTTTTTCAGCCAGCTCAAAGAACTCCTTACCTTTGGCCGAGCTAATTTGTTGGGGTGTTCCACGAGGAAGCCGTGGAGCAGAGGGCTCAGGTGAAGCAAGAGAGTCCCGGGGCAAAGTAACGGGGTCGTAATAAACAATCCTTCCATCCTGCACACGAGGCCTGAACTCAACCGGTGATCCAGCCTGAACGAGTTCGTAGAACTTGAGCATCTTTCTTCGTTCGGAGGAACTGAGCAAGCGAAGAGACAGCGGATAGTTGTCTTCTCCCGATCGGAAAAAAAGGGTTTGTTCGTCCTCCGAGATGGAAACCGAATTCTCTTCGGAAAGATCGATTTCTCTCGGAGACCCTCTGTCCTCAGGGTTACGGGCTTTTTCAATTGATTCGAAAACCAGCTTGCGATCGGCATCTTTCTGAAGAATCACTTCCAATTCTTCGCCTTCCTTCATTTTGAGTAGGTCTTTTCCGATTGTCTCTTGTTGCCTCTCGCTCAAGGGGACTTTTACGACCTTGCCTCCTCCGGCATCCAATTCCACCCAATTCAAGGCGAAATGGGTTTGCACGAGCTTCAAGTATTCGGTTCGATTAAGTTGCGCTGGCGAGTTGGGAAGAACAGATAAGGCGAGCTCTTGTGGAGATTGCTTGTCAGCATCCTGATCAGGAGCGACCGGAGTGGTTTCAGGGTCAGGCGAGGCGATGTCCTGATCCTTGAAAAAATCACCAAGCCCGGCCGTCAGCCCCCAAATTAAAACGGCGAGCAAACAGAGGGCCGTCGAGATAACGGCCAACTGCAGAAGCCAAGGACGTTTTTTCTTGTTCTTGGATATACTCGCCTCCTGGGCAACCATCGTCGAGCCAGCGGGAGCCGCAGATCCCTGAACAGGAGCGGCCGCCTTGGCCCGTTGAAGCTCCTGTTCGGAGAAAGGAGCTCTGCTTATGGTGGCCGATTTCTTCTTGGCGGCGGCCTTTACAGGTCCCTTTCTTGCCAAATTCTGAAGATTCGGGTCCAAGGGGTCCGCGATTTCGGTCGATGCCCAATTTCGTAGGTCCAAATAATTGCGAATTCCTCCCTGCTTCAATCGTTCACCGGCAGGCTGGCCTTGAATTCCGATCCAAGCAAAAGACTTGTGGTCGTCATTTCCTTGCAAAAAGGTGGTAAAGGAAAAATCCCAAGCATCCAAGCTGATCTTGAACAAGGCACTCGATTCGGCAAAAAGGGTGAGCAAAGTATTGGTCGCTCCCTCTTTGGATTCGAGGACTACGGGTTGGATCACTTCCGGGGAAACAAGGCTCGCTGCATTGCCTGGATCATTCGTTACCTGTAACCAACTTTGGCAAGGAACCAAGCCTGTCGATTTACAACCCGTGAGGGTAACGGCTTCCTCTTCGCTTAGGTACCTGGGGCCATCCGTCCAAGTTCTCAGCCACCCGTCCCAATTGAGAAAAATTTCCGCAGGGGAAGGAGAAGTCGCGATCTCAAAGCCATCGAGAACCAAATGATGAGCCAAGTAGTTCGTCCGGTTGGTGTAATCCAAACCGGCATCACAAATTTTCGTGAGGACGTAAAACTCCTCCGAACCGAGGGGCACTTTTCGAAAGATGCAAATGTCCGCGCGGTTGGTACCGGTTTGTTGTCCAAAGTCGTAAACGCTCAGTCTCTCCAGTTCACGAACCAACCGGTGTCTGAGATCTTTGTGCCGGGCCACCGTGCAGTAACCGGATCTGCCCGGTTCCAAGCCTTGCGGGGTACTCGTAAAGATCAGTTGTTGAGCCATCGGAGTTGGGAGAGTTCCGTCAGGTTTTGTTTATGACGGGAAACAAGTCGGGTTCGACAAACGACAAGGTCCAAAGAGTGGGAACCTCGACCATGACGGGATCAATTTTGTCAGGATCGGGGGCGATGAACTTTTGTCCATCGATTTCGACTCTACCAGGGCTGTGCCCAAAAGGACTAACGGGAAAATACTTTACGTTATTGGACAAGGCTTCCGAATTCGCAACAATCGACGGGTGCATGTCCATCATGTATTCTCGGAGGATTTCCGAGTTTTTGTCGAGAATTTCCATATCCAATTGTTTATCGACGATGGGCCAGAGAATCCGCTCCCAATCGAGTTGGTCTCTAAGAATATCGCACTTGCCGATCATTACCGCAATCGGAACGTCGATTCTCTCGGCGATGCTGATGTTTTGGTTTTGCTTAACCCTCACTTCGAGCTCGGCCATGATCACATCTTGCTGATCCAGTCTTTTTCCCGCTCCATCCATGCTGAACTGGGGATCTTCGTGACCGCGGAGGGTTCTACGAAATTCAGGACTGGCTATCGGATCGAATAGAAAGAATATGCCGGAGGAGCTTGCAACGTGAAGCGTTCCGGGAGATTCATCGTTTGCAATGCCAGGCTCAAAATGTTC
>TARA_B100001057_G_scaffold71006_1_pt1 | contig 14231 bp, 14 predicted proteins | sample TARA_B100001057 | Tara Oceans TARA_B100001057 (sample SAMEA2621839) | marine metagenome | biome: marine biome (ENVO:00000447); feature: surface water layer (ENVO:00002042); material: "saline water (ENVO:00002010), including plankton (ENVO:xxxxxxxx)" | depth 5 m
TTTCTATATTAAATTCAACATTACTGTTGTCACAGCATTATAAATTCATCTCAAAGATAAGCAGAGAAGTTTACATGAAATCAATTTTTTAAAAAATTTGAGCAATAAATTTAAGAATTAGAAAAAAAAGATTGGATTTTTTTAATGTATTTTCCTATCATATCAAATTCTAAATTTACAATATCGCCGACCTTTATAAAATTAAAATTAGTGTGCTTATAAGTATAAGGAATGATGGCAACTGAGAAAGTATTTATTCCTGAGTTTATTACAGTAAGACTCACACCGTTAATACTAATTGATCCTTTTTCAATGGTTAAATTTCCTGGTTCTGAAGCATATTCAAATTTGTAAATCCAACTGCCATCTTTACTTTCAATACCAATACATTTGCCAATTTGATCAACATGTCCCTGAACTATATGACCATCAAGTCTTCCATTTATTTTCATCGCCCTTTCTAAATTGATAAAATCACCCAACCTTAAATTCCCAAGGTTAGACTTTAGGAGCGTTTCTTGAACTGCGGTAACCATATATTGATTTCCTTTAATGTCTACTACGGTTAAACATACTCCATTGTGCGCTAAGCTTTGATCAATTTTCAACTCTTGTGTCAGTTTACTTTTTATAGTAATATGAAGGTTCTCCCGATCACTTTTTAATTCTGTTACTTTACCAAACCCCTCAATTATTCCAGTAAACATCAGTTTTATTTTAATTACATTTACGCTGTAAAATTAGGAATAAATAGTCAGATAAATGTCTGAAAAAATTAAGCTTGGAATTTCAATGGGTGATCCCAATGGAGTTGGCATTGAAATCATTTTAAAAATATTTGAAGACAAGAGGATGTTTGATTTTTTTAGCCCCATAATTTTTGCACCGATCGAACTTTTAGAAAGACAAAAAAAATATTTTAATTTAAATACTAACCTTTTTTTACTAAAAGACACAAAAAAACATCAAAATGGTAAGCTTAATGTTTATAACATCAAAATGCTGGACGAGGAACTAGTTTTTGGACGTTATTCTAAGGGAGCGGGATTGCTAGCTTTTGAATCCATAAAAAAAGCTTCAATTGCATTAAAAAATGGAGAGGTTGATGCTTTAGTTACCTCTCCAATTAATAAGAAGACCATCCAATCTGAGGATTTTAGCTTTCCAGGGCATACTTCCTATTTTGCTGACTTTCTAAATGGTGAAAGTCTTATGTTCATGGTATCTGATGAACTTAAAGTCGCCTTGGTTACCGATCACATTCCAGTTAAAGAAATTAGTGATCAAATTACCACTGAATTACTTAAGAAAAAGATTTATCAATTGGAATATTCATTAAAGTTTGATTTTGACATTAATCGTCCGAGGATTGCAGTTTTGGGATTAAACCCTCACATGGGAGACAGGGGTGTCATTGGAAATGAAGAAGACAAAATATTTATACCAGTAATTAAAGAGTTAAGTGAAAATGGGCTCTTAATTTTCGGACCCTATTCAGCAGATAGTTTTTTTGGGAATCAAAGACATTTGAATTTTGATGCAATTCTGGCATCATATCATGACCAGGGCTTGATCCCTTTTAAATCTTTAACCTTTGGTGAAGGAACAAACTTCACTGCGGGTTTAAGTAAAGTACGTACATCTCCAGATCACGGCACTGCTTTTGAAATCGCTGGAAAGGGTGTTGCTCAACTTAGTTCATTTAGATCAGCAATGTATATGGCGAGGAAAATTTTTTCAAACCGCAAAAAAAACGAAAATTTTCTAAAGTCTAATTAGATTCAAAAAAAAGGCTGTGTCTCCGTATTTATCATTTTTTATTTTAAATTTGTATCCTAAAATGTAGAAAGAATGGAGAAAATTTCAGCATTCTTGATACCTTTTGTAGGGTTAAAAGATGGTGTTCATCATTTTGACTTTGCTGTTAATGATGAGTTCTTTGAAGGATATGATTTTTTTGATTTTAAAAAAGCTGATGTAAAAGTTCACTTGGTTTTTGATAAAAAAACTACAATGCTAAAACTAGATTTTAAGGCTTCAGGCAAAGTTAACGTTCCATGTGATCTTTCCAACGAGCCCTTTGATCTTTCAATTAGTTCGGATTTTCACCTTGTGGTTAAATTTGGAGATACTGACAATCGTAATGAGGATGAACTATTGATTTTACCTCATGGTTCACACCAAATTGATGTAGCTCATTATATTTACGAAATGACCGTTCTTTCTATTCCACAGAAAAAAATTCATCCCGGAATTAAAAATGGAACTCTTAAGTCAGAGGTTTTAGAAAAATTAAAAGATTTAGATCCCCAAAAAAAATCACTTTCAGATAAAATAGATCCGAGGTGGAATAAATTGAAAGACTTATTATAATTTGAATAACAATAAAACAGGAGAAAATGGCACATCCTAAAAGAAAAATATCAAAAACTAGAAGGGACAAAAGAAGAACCCATTACAAAGCATCAACCCCCCAAATTGCAACTTGTTCCTCTACTGGGGAAACCCACCTCTATCACAGAGCTCATTGGTATGAGGGAAAACTTTACTATAGAGGTAAAGTTTTAATTGATAACATTGAGGCGGCTGAGGCATAAATAACACAACTTCATTATAATAATAAGCTCTTCATAAATGAACGAGCATTTTTGTAAACAAAGATTTTGTTTGCCGTAAAAAACTACTATCTTCACATATAATATTGACGATTCAAAAGGAAGTAATTTACTGATGAATTATATCAATTCTGGCCCAAAAAAGGCTGCAATTACAGGTTTGGGTGCTTATGTCCCAAAACACAAGCTCACCAATGCAGATCTTGAAAAAATGGTCGATACTAATGATGAGTGGATTTTTGCTAGAACTGGAATCAAGGAAAGAAGAATATTAAAAGGACAGCAAAAGCCAACTTCTTTCATGGCAATCAAAGCAGCTAAAAAATTACTAAGAAAAAAGAATATTGCTCCTAAAAGGATTGATATGGTAATTGTTGCCACTATTACCCCAGATATGAATGTTGCAGCTACCGCGGCTCAAGTTGCTTCAGAAATAGGGGCTGTAAATGCTTTTGCCTATGATATCCAAGCAGCATGTTCCGGCTTCTTATATGGCATGTCAACTGCCTCAAGTATGATTGCCTCTGGTCGTTATAAAAAAGTACTTTTGATAGGAGCCGATAAAATGTCATCAATAGTTGATTACGATGATAGAGCAACCTGTATTATTTTTGGAGACGGAGCGGGAGCAGCACTTTTTGAAGCCAGTGATTCTGATTATGGTTGGGAGGATGAATATTTTAGATCAGATGGCTCAGGAAGAAAGTATTTAAATATTAAAGCAGGGGGATCGCTTTTGCCGGCATCTGAAGTTACTGTTGAAAATAAAATGCACTTCCTTTACCAAGATGGTAAAACGGTTTTTAAATCTGCTGTTTCGGAAATGTGTAATGCAGCAGAAAAAATTATAGAGCGGAATAAAATTGACATAAATAAAATTGCTTATTTAGTTCCACATCAAGCCAATAAAAGAATAATTGATGCCGTGGCTAAAAGAATCAATCTTCCTTCAGAAAAGGTCATGAATAATATTGAGAAATATGGAAATACAACTGCGGCAACTTTACCGTTATTACTTAACGACTATGAAAAAAAACTTAGTCCAGGAGATAAATTAATTTTTGCTGCTTTTGGTGGAGGATTCACTTGGGGGGCAGCCTATCTCACATGGTCTTATTAAAAAATAAATGATTTTAAAATGGAAATTAAAGAAATTCAAAACTTAATCAAATTTGTAGCTAAATCAGGAGCTCACGAGGTAAAACTGGAGATGGATGATTTTAAAATTACCATAAAAGCAAATGCACAAACCTCTGTTCAGGAGACCAATAGCCCTGTACAACCTATTTCCAGTATGGTCGTTTCCACGCCTCAGCCACAGGAAGTAGTAGTTACTCCTAAAAAAGATTTATCCCCTCAGAAAATTACTGAAACAGATGTTTTCGATGAGGGATCAGATAATTTAATTACTATTAAATCTCCTATGATTGGAACCTTTTATCGTAAACCATCTCCAGATAAAAAAGTGTTTATTGAAGTTGGAGATATTATTAATGAAGGGGACGTCCTCTGTGTAGTTGAGGCGATGAAATTATTTAATGAGATTGAATCAGAGGTTAGTGGAAAAATTGTAAAAATATTAGTTGATGACTCTTCACCAGTTGAATTCGACCAACCTTTATTTTTAGTTGAACCAGTTTAAATATCTCCAAAATGTTTAAGAAAATTTTAATTGCCAATAGAGGAGAAATCGCTATGCGATTGATTAGAACCTGTAAAGAGATGGGAATCAGAACAGTAGCTGTTTATTCAACTGCTGATCAAGAAAGCTTACATGTTCGATTCGCGGATGAAGCGGTTTGTATTGGTCCTGCTCCAAGCACAGAGTCTTATTTAAAAATGGCAAATATTATGGCTGCTGCAGAAATATGTAATGCGGACGCGATTCATCCTGGGTATGGGTTTTTATCTGAAAATGCTAAGTTTTCTAAAATTTGTAAAGAGCATGGAATAAAATTCATTGGAGCTTCACCTGAAATGATTGAGAAAATGGGAGATAAAGCTAGTGCAAAAGCCACAATGAAGGAGGCAGGAGTTCCTACAATTCCGGGCTCTGAAGGAATATTAGAATCTTTTGAGCATTCAAAAAAAATAGCCAAAAAAATTGGTTATCCTATTATGTTAAAGGCAACTGCTGGTGGTGGAGGTAAAGGTATGCGCGCTGTTTGGAACAAGGATGATCTGGAAAAGGCGTGGGAAAGTGCCAGACAGGAAGCAACTGCTTCATTCGGTAATAACGGGATGTATATTGAAAAGCTAATCGAGGAACCGCGTCACATAGAAATTCAGATAGTTGGAGACACGAATGGTAAGGCTTGTCATCTTTCTGAAAGGGACTGTTCCGTTCAAAGAAGGCACCAAAAGCTGACAGAGGAAACCCCATCCCCTTTCATGACCAATGAGTTGAGGAACAAAATGGGAGAAGCTGCTGTAAAAGCTGCGGAATTTATTCGATACGAGGGGGCTGGAACTATAGAGTTTTTGGTTGATAAAAATCGAAACTTTTATTTCATGGAGATGAATACCCGAATTCAGGTAGAACACCCGATTACTGAGCAGGTCATTAATTTTGATTTGATTCGAGAGCAAATAATGGTTGCAGCAGGAGTTGCTATAAAAGGAAAAAATTACTTACCAAAAATGCACTCTATTGAATGTAGGATTAATGCAGAGGACCCCTATAACGATTTTAGACCTAGTCCAGGACTAATTAATACTTTACATTTTCCAGGAGGTCATGGCGTTAGACTTGATACTCACGTTTATAGTGGATATATTATCCCTCCCCACTATGACTCAATGATTGCAAAATTAATAACCACAGCTCAGACAAGAGAGGAGGCAATAAATAAAATGAAAAGAGCATTGGATGAATTTGTAATCGAAGGGGTTAAGACTACTATCCCTTTCCACAGAAAGTTAATGGACCATCCCAATTACATTTCAGGAAACTACACTACAAAATTTATGGAATCATTTTCTATGGATGAATAAAATATTTTTTAAATAATTTAATCTGACACTAATATTAGTTAGTGACTTTTATCCACTAAAGCTTAAATTTTTATATTTAACAGAGGAATATAGTCTAGGTAAAAGTTAAGTTAGTTTAGCTAATGTTAATTAAAATAAATAATAATTACTTCTATTAAATAAGATCGTTCTTAATCAAATACTCGGCTATTTGAATTGTATTTGTTGCTGCACCTTTTCTCAAGTTATCTGATACAACCCATAGGTTAATAGAGTTTTCTTGTGAGAAGTCTTTTCTGATTCTACCCACGAAAACTTCATCCTTACCTTTTGCATAAATGGGCATTGGATAGGTATTAGTATCTGGATTGTCTTGAAGAACTATTCCTGGACTTTCATGAAGTAATTTTCTGATATCGTCTAATTGAAATTCACTTTTAAGCTGAATATTGATGGATTCACTATGACCACCAACTACAGGGATTCTAATTGCCGTAGCAGTTATTCTAATACTCTCATCTCCCAAAATTTTATGTGTTTCATTTACAAGTTTCATTTCCTCTTTAGTATAGCCATTATCCATAAATATATCACAGTGGGGGAGAGCATTTTGGTGAATAGGATAAGGGTAGGCCATCTCACCCTTAACATTGAGGGACTCATTTTTTAATTGTTGTACTGCTTTTATACCGGTCCCAGTTATAGATTGGTAAGTCGATATAACAATTCTATTAATCCCGTAAGTATTTTTAAGCGGCGCAAGCGCCATTAACATCTGAATGGTAGAGCAATTAGGGTTAGCAATTATTCGATCCGTTTTAGTTAAAATTTGTGAATTGATTTCAGGAATAATTAATTTTTTATTAGGATCCATTCGCCAAGCAGAAGAGTTGTCAATGACCACGGTTCCAACTTCAGCAAATTTTGGCGCCCACTCCAATGAAGTGTCACCACCGGCTGAAAATAGCGCCAAGTCTGGAGCCATAGATACAGCAGTTGAAAGCCCTAAAACCTCAAGACTATTCCCTTGATAATAAATTTTCTTACCTACTGAACGCTCTGAGGCTACAGGGATTAATTCGGTTAAGGGAAAATTGCGTTCTGAAAGAATCCTAAGCATCACCTCACCGACCATCCCTGTTGCTCCAACTACTGCTAATTTCATTTTTTTAAATTTTAAGTAAAATTAATCTTTAAATTAGGGCTTACAACTTCGAAATGTTTTTTTTCAAAATTCAAATTAATTATTTGAATTATAACACATTTCGAATGGAATTATTCAACTACTTTTCTAGAGATGCGCGAGCTAAGCCCTGAAAGTAATTCATATGAAATTGTTCCTGAGTCTTCAGCAAGATCGTCTGCCCTTCCTTTAGTACCAAAAACAATTACTTCACTCCCCTCTTTACAGCTGATTTGACCGATTTCAACCATGGTCATATCCATACAAATATTTCCAACCATTGGTGCTTTTTTACCATTGATTAACACCCAACCTTTTCCGTGTCCGTAATGCCTTGCAATTCCGTCCGCATGGCCAAGGGGTATTACAGCGATTTGGGTATCATTAGAAGCTGTCCATCCACAATTATATCCGACAGTCATCCCTTTACTTATTTTATGAATTTGGGTAATGGTTGTTTTTAAAGTGGCTATCGGTTTTAGCCTTTTATTCCAATCAAATTGGTTCGCAAATCCATATAAACCAATTCCAGTTCTAACCCAGTCTAAATGATAATTGGGATAATTAAAAATACCTGAGGTATTCAAAAGGTGAAAGTCAATTTTTTCTGTGGCATTTTTCTTGTGTTTGCTGATTATTTTTTTAAAAAGGTCAATTTGAGAATCTGTTTTTTGATCAGGCCTTCTTGCTTCTGACGCACCCAAATGAGAATAAATACTTTTTAATTGAATAGGGCTATGTTTTAACTCTGCTATTACCCAGTCTATATCGTTTGGATTAAACCCAATTCGATTCAGTCCTGTATTGTATTTAACATGAATAGGATAATTAGAATTTCGTGTTTCTTTAACAATACTTATGAACTTAAGCCAACTTCTCTTACTGTAAAGTGCAGGTTCTAACTGTTGTTCAATAATTTTTTTAAAATTATGAACCTGAGGATAAAATACTATGACGGGGATTTGAATTCCTGCCCTTCTCAAAGCAACTCCTTCATTGGTATAAGCGACTGCAAGCGCATCAATGCCTAGTGAAACTAATTTTTTAGCAATAACATCAACTGCACTTCCGTAGGCATTCGCCTTAACTACTCCAATCATTTTTACCCTTGGCTCTAATAGACTCCTTATGGATTTATAATTATGGGTCAGTTTTTTTAAATTAATTTCAAGAAAACTCAAGGGTTAATGATTTTGATTTTATTTCTTTTTTTTATTCATCTTGTAAAATGCAGAACGACTAAGGGGTTCATAATCTTTTTTTTCACCAAGGACCACTAGATCTTTTTGTTCTGACTTTCTATAGCTATAATGGGCTAAATTTCCAGTATGGGTACAAATAGCGTGTAATTTAGTTATATATTCTGCTGTTGCCATTAATGCGGGCATGGGTCCAAAGGGATTACCTTTAAAATCCATATCTAAACCTGCGACAATTACACGAACTCCACGATTAGCAAGATCATTACAAACTTTTACAATTTCATCATCAAAAAACTGGGCTTCATCAATACCAATTACTTGACAATCATTTGCTAGAATATAAATATTTGCCGCAGCTGGAACAGCAGTTGAAAGAATTTGATTGGCATCATGTGAGGTTACCAGATTATCATCGAACCTCTGGTCTATTGAAGGCTTAAATATCTCTATTTTTTGTTTTGCAAACTGAGCACGTTTTAATCGGCGGATTAATTCCTCGGTTTTTCCTGAAAACATCGATCCACAGATCACCTCGATCCAACCAAATTGTTCATTGTGGTTTAAAGGATTTTCTAAAAACATTTTGTAATTTTCAAGAAAAACAAAGGTATTAAAAACTAACGTTTGTAATCGCACAATTTATGTCTAAAAAAATCTATCAAGAACTTTTTAGAATTGCAAAAGAAATTTTGGAAAAAGATAAAACCCTAGATTTACAAAAGGCTTATGACCAAACCCTTTCGTTAATGGAGCAACTTATCCTGATCAAGTACTCTGAAGAGTTAAGTGGTGACCTGTCCCAGGAATTAGATTTAAAACTTGATAATACGATTGATTTTATTAAGGCTGATAACAGGGAAAATAAGGAGGAGGATTTTCAAATGACTGATAGGCAAGACCTGCCTGATTTGAATAATTCAGTCAAGGATATTGTCAAAGAAACCCATGAAAAAACAAGCCATGAGGCACAAATAGATGAGTTGACAACCCAGGATTTATTATTCGAACCAAAAGAAAATATTTCTACCCAAAAAGAAATTATTAAAGAAAGATTGAATGATAAATTTTCCAAAGGATTACAAATCGACTTGAATGATAGACTGGCATTTATAAAACACTTATTTGATAAAAGGCCAAATGAATATCAAAGAGCCATTTCACAAATTTCTACTTTTCAATCTTGGAATCAAGCAAAAGTTTTCATTTTGGAGATGGTCAAGCCAGATTATGACAACTGGAAAGGAAAAGAATTATATGAGGAACGTTTTTTAAAAATTATTGAAAATAATTTTTAAAATAGCTTTAATAATCGGTTAAACTTTATGGGAAAGCTTTTTTTGGTACCAACACCCATTGGCAATCTTGGAGATATTACATTCAGGGCGGTTGAAACATTGAATACAGCTGACCTAATTTTAGCAGAAGATACCCGAGTCAGTAGTAAGCTTCTTAAATATTACAATATTCATAAACCTCTAGTAAGTTTTCATATGCACAATGAACACAGAAAACTTAGTGAAGTAATTTCAAAATTAAAATCCGGATTGACGATTGCTGTAATTTCAGATGCGGGAACCCCAGGGATATCAGACCCTGGATTTTTATTGGTTCGTGAAGCAATAATGAATGATATCGAGGTGAATTGCTTACCGGGTCCAACTGCTTTAATTCCTGCTCTAATTCAAAGTGGTTTATCCGCAGAACGATTTGTGTTTGAGGGATTTTTACCCCTAAAAAAGGGAAGGAATAAACGACTAGAAAACCTTATGGACGAACCCAGAACGATTATTTTTTATGAATCTCCTCACAAGATTTTAAAAACATTAAACCAATTGATTGATTTTTTTGGGCCTGAGCGAGCGGTTTCTGTTTCGAGGGAACTTTCAAAAATTTATGAGGAAACATTTAGAGGGTCCCTTAGTGAGGCTGCTGATCATTTTTTCCATCATGCACCCAAAGGTGAATTTGTCATTTGTTTATTAGGGAGTCAAAAGAATAATCGCTGATGGAATGGAAACCCAGATCTCTAGGTGAGGAAGATAAAATCAAAACATTACAAGAGAGTATTGGTGTTCCTTTCGAAATAGCGAATCTTTTGGTTCAAAGAGGAATTCAAGACTTTGACACAGCTAAGAATTTTTTTCGACCTCAATTATCTGACTTGCATGATCCTTATTTGATGCTGGGGATGGAAACCGCTGTCAATCGTATCTCTACTGCGATTGAAAGTAATGAAAAAATAATGGTATATGGAGATTATGATGTCGATGGAACGACTTCTGTTGCATTGGTCTTTTCCTATTTAACCTCTTATTATCCTGATTGTATCTATTACATTCCTGATCGTTATGAGGAGGGTTATGGGATTTCCAAAAAAGGAATTGATCATGCCAAAAAAGAATCAATTAGCTTAATTATTGCTTTAGATTGTGGTATTAGGGCACTAGATAATGTTAAGTATGCCAGTGAGCTTGGGATAGATTTTATAATCTGCGATCACCACTTACCCGGTGCAAATTTACCCGATGCCATTGCCATTTTAGACCCTAAACAAAATAACTGTGACTATCCTTTTAAGGATTTGTGCGGTTGTGGAATTGGGTTTAAGCTAATACATGCTTTGTCTCAAGAGCGCGGATTGTCATTGGAAACAATTCTTCCTTATTTGGACCTAGTAGCGATGGCCATTGCTGCGGATATTGTCCCGATTCTTGGGGAGAATAGGATATTAACTCATTATGGGTTAGTACAAATCCGAGATCAGCCTAGGGAGGGTATAAAGCTATTTATTTCTGGACTTAAAAGGAAATTGAATGTATCAGATTTAATTTTTGTCATTGCCCCCAGAATTAATGGGGCAGGTAGGATGAGACACGGCTCTCAGGCCGTAAAATTATTGCTTTGCAAGGATCCAAAAGACGCCCTTTCAATAGGAAGGGCTATTGAACTATTTAACAGTGAAAGAAAAGCTTTAGATCAACGTATTACTGAGCAAGCATTAAATCAAATAGTGGAGAACCAGGAGCAAAATAATTACTCTTCTGTGGTTTTTCAACCTGATTGGCATAAGGGAGTTGTGGGCATAGTTGCATCTAGATTGATTGAAACATATTATCGTCCTACAATTGTATTTGCTGCTTCTGGAGGTTTTTTTACTGGCTCGGTAAGGTCCGTTAAAGGTGTAGATATATTCCAAATTTTGGAATCTTGTAAGGACCATATCGAAAAATTTGGGGGACATCGTTATGCTGCGGGACTAACAATTAAAGCAGAGGAATATATTCCTTTTAAAAAGGCTTTTGAACAAGCTGTTGCTGCAATTATTAAACCAGAGCAAAGAGTCCCTAGTGTTAATTATGACATGGAAATTTCTTTCGATAAAATCACCCCAAAATTTTATCGTATCATGAATCAGATGGCTCCTTTTGGGCCAGGGAATTTTCAGCCTGTTTTTATGACTAAGAACTGTATAGATGCAGGAAAATCTCGAGTTATAGGGGAGGATAAAACTCACCTGAAATTATATACCATTGATGATTCAGGATTAACCCTTTCGGGGATTGGATTTGGAATGGCAGATCATATTAGCAGAATAAAAAGTCGGGATTCTTTTAAATTGCTTTATACTGTTGAGGAGAATGAATTTAATGGAAAGGTCTCCTTGCAGCTTAAATTAAAAGATCTTAGATTCTGATCTTTTTGTAGTGATTGATTAATGCTGTTGTTGAGGGGTCGTGATGGTCTAAATTATCTCTATCAAAATCATTTAGAATATTGTTGGCTAATTGTTTACCTAGTTCCACTCCCCATTGATCATAACTGAAAATATTCCATATAACTCCTTGAACAAAAATTCGGTGTTCATAAAGAGCAATTAGAGCACCCATATTAAATGGGGTTAGCTGATCAATAAATATCGTATTGGAAGGTCTATTGCCTTCAAAAACTTTAAATGGTAATAGTTTTTCAATTTCAGCATATGATTTCCCTTGTGACTTTAGTTCATCAGTAACTTTTTGGGCACTTTTACCCTGCATTAAGGCTTGCGTTTGTGCAAAAAAGTTGGACATCAACTTGTCGTGATGATCATTTCCCTCGTGAAGTGGCTTGGCAAATCCGATAAAATCTGCAGGAATAAGTTTTGTTCCTTGATGCATTAGCTGAAAAAAGGCATGCTGTGCATTGGTTCCTGATGCACCCCAGATAATATTTCCAGTTTGGTAATCAACAGGCTTTCCATTTCGGTCAACTCCTTTTCCATTACTTTCCATAATGCCTTGTTGAAGGTAGGCGGGAAAACTTCTCAGGTATTGTGAATAGGGAATTATTGCCTCAGTTTCTGCCTCCCAAAAATTATTATACCACACGGTGATTAGAGCTAAAATCACAGGAATATTTTCTTTGAAATTAGAGGAATGAAAATGATCATCCATTGCCCCCGCTCCTTCTAATAATTTCTTAAAGTTATCAGGGCCAACTGACAAACAGATACTAAGACCAACTGAACTCCAAAGGGAAAACCGACCTCCCACCCAGTCATTCATCGAAAAAATATTTTTCTCGGAGATGCCAAAAGCGGTTACTTTTTCCAAACTAGAGGAAACCGCAATAAAATGCTGCCTAATGGCACTTTCTGGGGCATGAGTTAAAAACCATTTTCTTATAGCATTAGCATTACTAAGTGTTTCTTGAGTTGTAAAGCTTTTTGAAACTACTACAAAAAGGGTTGTTTCAGGATCAATTTGTTTAATTATCTCTTCAACATGATCACCTTCAACATTGGAAACGAAGGTTATGGCTAAATGATTCTTATAGAATTCCAAAGCCTCAGTTACCATTGCGGGTCCAAGGTCTGAACCTCCGATACCAATATTTACTATATGAGAGATAGGTTTACCGCTGTAACCTTTCCACTCTCCAGAAATTATTTTTTTTGCAAAAGCAAACATTTGATCATTTACCTTGCTGATATCGGGGACTATGTCTTTACCCTTAAATACTACAGGAGTGGGAGAGGTTTGTCTAAGAGCGGTATGTAGTACAGCCCTCTCCTCAGTTTCATTTATTTTTTCTCCTTCAAAATAAGAGGAAATCGCTTCTTTAAGCCCCGATTCCTTGGCTAATTGAATAAGAAGCTTAAGGGTTAATTTATCCAACAAGTTTTTGGAAAAATCAACATAAAATGACTTCCAAATAATAGAAAGATTATCTAACCGATTGGGATCTTCTTTAAAATAATCAGCAAGTTTTTTTTGGGAAAGATTATTAAAATTAGATTGGAGTTTTTTCCAAGAATCTAAGGTCTTTGGATTTTTTTTAATTAATGTCACTTTCAGAGAGTGCTATTGAATTATTAATGATTGTTGTTTCGTGTTCGAAAGATATACAATCGAGTTGGGTTTTCAAATCTTCAATTGCGTTTAAGTATGTAATTTTTAACTTTTCTGAAATAGGCTTTGCCTCTGGCAATTTTTGTTTAAATGGATCTACTTGCCTACCATTTTTCCAGAAGCGATAACAGACATGTGGTCCTGAAGTGTATCCTGTCATACCTACCCATCCAATTACTTCTCCTTGTTTAACAAATTCACCCTCTTTAACCTTACGACGCTTCATGTGAAGGTATTGAGTACTAAAAGTATTATTGTGCTTAATTGTAACATAGTTTCCATTCCCCCTTGAATAAGAGGATTTTGTAATTACTCCGTTAGCTGTAGAAAGGATTGGTGTCCCCACTCTAGCAGCAAAATCTGTACCTCGGTGAGGCCTTATACGATTTCCATAATAAGCAATTCTTCTTTTTAAATTATATCTTGATGTTACTGGACCAAATTTTACAGGGGCTTTCAAAAATGCTCGTCTTAAATTTTTTGCATTGTCGTCAAAGTATTCTACAATCCCATTAATTGTATCGGGCTTAAATTCAAAAGCATAAAATTCTTTACCAGCATGTTGGAAGAAAGCGGCTTTTATCCTTTCTATACCTACTGAGATAGTATCCTCTACAAATTTTTCTAGATAAATTACTTTAAAGCGGTCACCTTTTCGCAAACTGTAAAAATCAATATTCCAAGCATAGACATCGGATAGATAGTAAGTCAATTGATCGTTAAGCCCGCTATTAGTCATTGTCTCGTATAGTGAGTTCTGTATTATTCCAGTCCCTTCCCTTAAAACCAGTTTGATGGGTTTATTAATTTGTTTGCCATAGATACTGTCCCGCAGCTGAATGACCTTATAACTTCGAACGTCATATTC
>TARA_B100001057_G_scaffold352515_1_pt1 | contig 14227 bp, 15 predicted proteins | sample TARA_B100001057 | Tara Oceans TARA_B100001057 (sample SAMEA2621839) | marine metagenome | biome: marine biome (ENVO:00000447); feature: surface water layer (ENVO:00002042); material: "saline water (ENVO:00002010), including plankton (ENVO:xxxxxxxx)" | depth 5 m
TAAAAGTTCAAGTACGTTCCCTGAATGCCAAAAGCAATAATTATAAAAAAAAATGGGGGTCCTGAAGTTTTAGAGCTTCAAGATGTCAAGATCGGAGCACCCGGCCCAGATGAAATTAAAGTTACCAATCATGCAATTGGATTAAATTATATTGATACCTATCATAGATCAGGACTATATCCTCTCAAGTTACCAAGTGGAATTGGTTTAGAGGCTGCTGGTAAAGTGGAAAAAGTTGGATCTAATGTTAAAGAATTTAATATAGGTGATAATATAGCTTACGCTTCAGTGCCTTTGGGCGCATACTCACAAGAAAGAATTATTCCATCTAAGATAGCCGTAAAAGTTCCTGAAGGCATATCTCATAAGCAAGCAGCAACATTAATGACTAAAGGACTAACAACAAATTATTTACTTTGTAAAACTTACAGTCTTAAAGCTGGAGAAACTGTTTTATTTCATGCAGCTGCAGGAGGAGTTGGTCAAATATTTGCGCAGTGGGCTAATAGCATCGGTGCAAAAGTAATTGGAACAGTAGGTTCTGATGAAAAGATTAAAATTGCAGAAGAGAATGGTTACGCACACGTCATCAACTATACAAAAGATGATTTTGCAAAAAAAGTCATGGAGATTACAGATAATGAAGGAGTTCCAGCAGTATTTGATGGTGTTGGAAAAAATACTTTTCATGGTTCATTAGCTTGTCTTAAGATACGAGGAATGATGGTAAGCTTTGGAAATGCATCAGGTCCACTTGATCCAGTTAATGTTCCAAAAGATATTCAACCTAAAGGGCTTTACTTAACACGACCTTCTATTGGTCAATACTTTACTAACCGTAAAGAACTTCAGGCTGGAGCAGATGCTATATTTGAAAAAGTTAAATTTGGTAAAATTAAAATAAATATTTCAAAAGAATACAGTTTAATAGATGCGAAAAAAGCCCACGCAGATTTAGAAGCAAGAAAACTTACAGGCCCAGCAATTTTAATTCCATAATGGAAAAAAAAATTATTTCCCCTTGTATTAGTATTTGCAGGACAGATCCTGTAACAGGGTTTTGTTATGGTTGTGCAAGGACTAATGGCGAAAAGAGACAGTGGAAAGATGAAAACGTTACTGAGGATTGGAAAGAAGGAAATTTAAAAATAATTAAAACTAGAATGCAAGGTTGGCAATTAGAAACTTTTAAAGAGTCTTATGATCATAAAAAAAATAAAGGAATTTCCTTATTTAAAAAAAAGTTGTTAGAAAATAAATAAAATTATAGATCGTTCTTCATGGAGTCCATATCGCTCAAATGATACTTTAAAGCTTGGTTTGAAAGTCTTATCTCCTGTAAAAATAAAAATATTGAAATAATCATACATAGACAACAAGCTGCGAAAACTAACCTAGCAGATTGTAAGTTGCCAAGATAAAGTAATAAAACTGTTGTCATATTAAACAAAAAACCAAAGGCGGCAAAGCCCATTGTGTACTTTAAAAGGTTAGTTCTATTATTAAGAACATGTAATTGATTTTCCAGTTGTGGAGGTGTTATTTTATCGTAAGTTAATTGATCATGTAACTTTCTAATTAAACCACTCAATGTATGAAATCTATTGCTATACATCGTCATCATTAAAGGTATAGCTGGAAACATAAGAGCTGCTACTGTGTAATCTATATCCATATCGAATCAAATTGATTATGAAGTTACTGTTTGATATTTACAAGTAATATTTCATGCGCCAATTAAATTTATTCATTGAATTAACGAGACTCAATAAGCCTATAGGTTTTATGCTTTTATTCTGGCCTTGTTCATGGGGTTTAGCGTATGCTTATTCAATTAATCAAAATACTGAACTATTCATTTATAATCTAATTTTATTTTTTCTTGGTTCTGTTTTGATGAGAAGTGCTGGCTGTATTGTTAACGATATAGTTGATAAAGACTTTGATAAAAAGGTTAAGAGGACAAAAAATAGACCTATTGCCTCAAAGAAAATATCTACTTTTCATTCTTTGTTATATGTTGTTTTTCTTTGTTCTTTAGCCTTCCTAATCTTAATTCAATTTAACTTTTTAACTATTTGTCTTGGGGTTGGGTCAATGATCCCGGCATTTCTTTATCCCTATATGAAAAGAATTACTTATTGGCCTCAATTATTTTTAGGTTTTACATTTAATTGGGGAATAATAATGTCTTGGACAGCATTAAATGGATACATAAGTTATGAAATTGTAGTACTTTACGTATCAGCCATATTTTGGACATTGGGTTATGACACCATTTATGGCGTGCAAGATATTTACGATGATGAAATAATTGGCTTAAAATCTACAGCTATTAAATTCAAAAAAAGTATTAAAAAATTTATTACTATGACATATATTATGGTTATCTTAATTTTAATTTATCTCTTTAAAGACATAATAGGCTTTAATATTTTCACTTTATTATTATTTGTATTTTCATATACTTTATTTCATCAAATTCGAAATTTTAAAAAAAATAAACCAAAAGAGTGTTTAAATCTTTTTAAGTTTAACAATGTATCGGGATCAATCTTATTTTTGGCTTTATTATCAATAAATTTATAAAATGAAATTTGAAGAAGTAAAAATTTTAATATTACGATTATATAATGAGTATATTAAAAAACATTTGCCCAGAATATTTATAGCTCTTATTCTGTCAATAATAGTAGCAGGAAGTACATCTGGTATAGCTTGGCTTTTAGATCCTGCGGTCAAAAAAATATTTATTGACCAAGATAAGACCTACGCTTTTTTAATACCGATATTGATAATAATAGCATTCTCGAGTAAAGGCTTATCATTATATTTTGCGAGAATAAATATAATAACAGTGAGTGAAGAGGTTGCAGGTCAATTGCAAAAAAAAATAGCAAAAAATATTTTGTTTTCAGATATTCAAACTTTAGAAAATAGACATTCAGGTAAATATATATCAAATATAATGTTTGACACTCACCATGTTCAAAATTTTGTAAGCACTGGAGTATTAAATATCATGAAAGATAGTTTCACAGTAATAGCTTTGGTGTCTTTAATGTTTTACCAAAATTGGAAGCTAGCCTTGTTTGCAATACTTATGATACCTCTTGCGGGAACTTTAGCAAAATCATTGGCAAAAAGAGTGGGTAAAGCTACTGGTAAAGCCGGGGAGTCATCAGGGATTCTTGCATCTTTCCTATCTGAAATTTTAAAGGCGTCAAAAATGATTAGAATTTACCAAAAGGAAGATAAAGAAAACTCTAAAGCAGGAAAAGTTATTGATGATTTGGTAAAAAAAAATATCAAAATTGGTAGTATTATGATTAGAGCAACACCAATTATGGAGACCTTAACTGGATTCATGATTGCGGGTTTTATAATTTTTTCAGGGAAATTAATTGCTTCAGGTGAGCTTGGTGTAAATAATTTCTTTTCTTTTTTAGCTGCAATGATGCTAGCTTATCAACCAATAAGATCTTTAGCTACTTTAAATATGACCGCCTATCAAGGTGCGGCAGCTTTTAAAAGAATAAGTGATGTTATTGATAAAAAAATTCACGTTATTAACAATGCAAATTTTCCAGGACTAGTCATTAAAAAATCTGAAATAGAATTTGAGAAAGTAAATTTCAATTATGAAAATACTAATGAAAAAGCTGTTATTGATTTAAACATAAAAATAAAAGGAAATAAAATGACTGCTTTTGTTGGTCATAGCGGAGCAGGCAAGAGTACTATATTTAATCTTTTGCCAAGATTTTATGACCCCCAGGAAGGGTCGATTAAAATTGACGGTCAAGATATTAAAAATGTTACTCTAAATTCTTTAAGAAGAAACCTTTCACTAGTTAGTCAAGATGTAATTTTATTTGATGATACAATAAAAAACAATATCTCTTATGCTAAAGAAAACGCTTCAGAAGATGAAATTAGAAATGCATGCAAGTTTGCTGCTGCAGACGAATTTATTGATAAACTTCCAAAAAAATACGATACATTAATTGGTGAAAATGGAGTTAGGTTATCAGGAGGACAAAAACAAAGAATATCAATCGCAAGAGCTGTTTTAAAAGAATCACCTATTATTCTTTTAGATGAGGCAACTTCTTCTTTGGATGCTGACTCTGAAGAAATTATTCAAAATGCAATATTGAACTTAACAAAGAATAAAACTACTTTAGTAATTGCACATCGTATGTCTACAATTCATAATGCAGATAAAATCTTTGTTTTAAATCAAGGTAAAGTAATAGACTCTGGAGATCACGAATATTTAATTAGTAATTGCGATACATACAAATCATTATATCAAAAACAAATAAAGTGACTAAAATGATTCTTTTTTACAGAATTATAACAACATTTCTTTATCCAATTTTAGTTTTAATTATTTTTTTTAGAAAATTTTCAGGAAAAGAGGACCAGGTAAGATTTAAGGAAAAAATTTTTGCTAAAAACTTTAATGCAGCTAGAGATAGTAGAAAAAAACTAATTTGGTTTCATGCCGCCAGCATAGGAGAATTTAAAAGTATTTTACCAATAATCGAAGAGTTAAATAAAAGTAATAAGAATATTCAATTTTTAATAACTACTGTAACATTAAGTTCAGCCAATTTAGCCAAAGATGAATTAAAAAAATTTAATAACGTTACTCATAGATTTTTTCCAATAGATGTTAAATTTATAATTAAAAAATTTTTGAATTTATGGAAACCGAATGCAATTTTTTTAGTCGACTCTGAAATATGGCCAAATTTAATTTTAACATCGAAAGAGAATAAAATACCCATATGTGTTATCAACGCAAGATTAACAAAAAAAAGTTTTAAAAGATGGTTAATTTTTCCTAAGTCAACGAGAAAGATTTTTCAATCTATTGATTTATTTTTAACCTCCAATTTAGAAACAAAAAAATTTTTAAACAATCTAAAAATAGAAAATGTAATTTTAAATGGAAATATAAAACTTTTCAGTAAAATTAATAAGGATCAAATAAATAAACTAGATCAAACCTTCTTAAAAAAAAAATTTTGGATAGCTGCAAGTACACATGATGGTGAGGAAATTTTTTGTCTAAAAACACACTTAAAGGTTAAACAAAAATACAATAATATAATTACAGTTATTTTTCCTAGACATATTCAAAGAGTAAACCAGATAAAAAAGCTTAGTGACAATTTAGGATTAAAGTCTCAAATACTAAATAGGGATGAAGGTATTTTAGAAAATAAAGAAATTATCATTGTTAACACTTTTGGTGAGATGCAAAAATATTTTTATTTTGCAAAAAGTGTTTTCATAGGTAAATCATTAATAAAGAAATTAATGAATGAAGGTGGCCAAAATCCAATCGAAGCAGCCAAATTAGGTTGTAAAATATATCACGGACCATACGTTTATAATTTTAAAGAAATTTATGATATTTTTGAAAGTGAGGGCATCTCAACTAAAGTGGAAGATCCAAACGAATTACATGCTCTCCTCTTAAAAGACTTTGAAAAAAATATTAAGAATAAAGAGGATGTCTCAAATTTAATTAATAATTTAGGAGAAAAAGTTTTAAAAGTTACAATGAAAAATATTAATAAAATATTATCTAATGAAATTTAATAAACCAGAATTTTGGGATAAAAAAAAAAATTTAATCTCTCTAATTTTATACCCCCTTTCGTTAATTTACTTAATAATTTTTTTTCTTAGAAAAAAGTTAATTTTTAAAAAAAGTTTTAAAGTTCCTATTATATGTATTGGAAATATCTATTTAGGAGGAACTGGTAAGACACCTGCGAGCATTTATCTTGCAAAAGAATTAGCTAGATTGGGGAAAAAACCAGCAATTTTAAGAAAATTTTATACATCACACGAAGATGAATACAGCTTAATAAAAGATAAATTCAAAAATCTAATATTAAATAATAGTAGATACTTGGGAATACAAGAAGCTGAAAGAAAAAAATTTAATACGGTAATTCTAGATGATGGATTTCAAGATTATAATATAAAAAAAAATTTAAACATAATATGCTTTAACCATAATCAACTTCTAGGTAATGGATTAGTTTTACCTGCGGGTCCCTTGAGAGAAAGTTTGGATAGTTTAAAAAATGCTGATTTAATTTTGATTAATGGAAAAAAAAATATAAAATTTGAAAAAAAGATTTTAGGAATAAATAAAAAATTAAATATTTTCTACTCAAATTATAGACCAATAAACTCAAAACAATTTAGAAGAAAAAAATTAATGGCGATCGCAGGTATTGGAAATCCAAAAAATTTCTTTAAATTACTTTCTGATTTAAATATGACAATATTAAAAAAATTTATTTTTCCAGATCACTATCAATTTAAAAAAAATGAAATTCTATCTATAGTAAATGAAGCACAAAAAAATAATTGTGAAATAATTATGACGGAAAAAGATTATTTTAAGTTAAAAAAATTTAAAATAAAAAATTTAAGATATCTTAAACTTTCTTTAGAAATTAAAAATAAAAAAAAATTCTTAAATGAGATCTTGAAAATTTATGATTAAAATATTTAAATATTTTATCCAATCTTTATTTATATTTCTCTTTTTTATTATTGGTCGTCTGATGGGAATTTTTTTAAGTAGAAAATTATTTTCAAAATTTTTTTTAATTTTAGGACCATTATTTAAATCAAAAAAAATATTTATAAAAAATTTAAATATATACTCAGAAAAAACTTCAAAACATGCGGTCAATAAAATATACAAAGATATGTGGAAAAATTATGGTATGACTTTTATCGAATATGTTTTTCTTGATTTTTTTAAAACACAAAATTCTCATATTAATATAATTAACGAGTCTATTTTAGATGATATTAAGAAAAGAAATAAACCAGTGATTTTTGTTTCAGGCCATTTTGCTAATTATGAACTTATGTCAATGGAAATTACAAAGAAAAATATCAAACTTGCAACTATTTATAGGCCACTAAATAATATTTTCTTAAATCCATTAATGGAATACTTAAGAAAAAAATATGTTTGCAAAAATCAAATAAAAAAAGGTATTAGTGGTGTACGAGAAGCAATAGAATATTTAAAAAAAGATTATAGCGTTGCTCTGATGATTGATCAAAGAGTTAGCGAAGGTGAAAAAATAAAATTTTTTAATAACTTAGCTCTTACAACTACATTGCCAGCCCAACTTGCGATGAAATATGATTTAGACATTATCCCTGTTTTTATTAAAAGAATAAACGATAACAAATTTAATCTTGAAATTAATAATCCGATAAATCCAAAAGATTACAAAAATAAATTCAAACTAACTGAAAAACTAAATAATGTGATTGAAAAAATGATTACTAAGAATCCAGGACAGTGGATTTGGACACATAACAGGTGGAAATAAAATCTTTATTCTTTAAGTTTTTTAAAACGTTCATTCGCCTCTATTGATGAAAAATATGCCTCTTGTAAATCTACATTCCAGTAGTTCAAATTTTTTAAAGGAATTTCTTTCCCAGTTATTGAACAAAGTACATGATCGCCTTCTTCGACGATTTCAAAAGAGTTGTGTTTAAAAATAAGTTTAGCTTTTTTTTTTAACATCAATAAATTATACAATATATAAAAGTAAATGAATATTGGGTTAATTGGCAGTGGTGGTAGAGAACATGCTTTGTGTAAAGCATTACACAAGTCAAAAAAAGTTGATGGAATTTTCTGTTTTCCTGGAAATGCAGGAACATCGGAGCTAGCTACAAATATTGATGTAGATATTTTAAATTTTAAAAAAATACTTTTTTTTATTAAACTTTATAGAATTGATTTAATTATAGTAGGGCCAGAGGAACCTTTAGTTAAAGGAATCGTTAATTTCTTAAAAAAAAATAAAATAAAGGTTTTTGGACCAAATAAATACGCTGCCAAGTTGGAAGGGTCTAAAGCATTTATGAAAAATCTTTGCTTAAAAAATAATATTCCAACTGCGCGATTTAAGATTTGTAATAATAAAAAACAAGTTAGAGAATTTTTAAATAAGTGTGAGTTTCCTATTGTTGTTAAAGCTGATGGTCTAGCTGCTGGGAAAGGTGTTACAATTTGTGAGACGAAAAAAAAAGCACTTGATACTTCTTTCGAAATAATAGAAGGAAAGTTTAAATCATCAAACAAACTTATTCTTGAGGAGTTTCTTGTAGGTGAAGAGGCAAGCTATTTTTTAATTGTAGATGATAAAAATTTTAAATTTTTTGGAACTGCTCAAGATCATAAAAGAGTTTTCGAAAAAGATAAAGGGCCTAACACCGGGGGCATGGGAGCATATTCACCTGCTCCTATTATCGATAAATTCCTTGAAAAAAAAATATTATCTAAAATAATTAAACCTACTATTCTAGCGTTAAAAAAGAAAAAAAATCCATACAATGGATTTTTATACGTTGGGTTAATGATAAAAAATAATGAACCTTATTTGATAGAGTACAATGTAAGAATGGGTGATCCTGAATGCCAAGTAATACTGCCAAGGTTAAAAACTGATTTTTTTAAAATTGTAAATGCTTCCATCAAAAATAAACTTTATAAAACTAAAATTGAATGGAGAAAAGATAAAAGTATGACAATCGTTATATGTTCGAAAGGTTATCCTGGTAAATATAAGAAAAATAAAGTTATAAAAAATTTAAACAAGATAAATTTATCACAAAAAGATTTCTTATATCACGCTGGTACCAAACATGTAGATGGAAAAATTATTTCTTATGGTGGGCGAGTTTTGAATATTACATCTACTGGTAATAATTTTTTTAAGATAAGAAGAAATATTTTATCTATAATTAAAAAATTAAATTGGAAAGATGGTTTTTATCGAAAAGATATTGGTTGGAAAGTGATAGACAAACTATAATGAGAGTTATAAGTGGCTTTTTAAAAGGAAAATCAATCAAATATTTAAAGAATTTAAAAACAAGACCATTGAAGGATGCAATAAAAGAAAATTTATTTAATATTATTCAACACTCTAACCACTTAAATATTAAAATTAATGATGCCAAGATCTTAGATTTGTACTCTGGTATTGGTTCTTTTGGTATAGAGTGTATTTCTAGAGGTGCAAAAAAAGTCGTTTTTATAGAAAATGATAATATTGCTGCAAATATTCTAAAAGAAAATTTAATTAAATATTCAATTTTAGATAAAACAAAAATAATAAATGATAAAATCGAAGATACCTTAATTAACTTAAAAAAAGAAAAATTTAGTATTTTTTTTTTAGATCCTCCTTATGCTGATAGCAAATATGTTGAAAATCTAAACTTAATTAGAAAATATAAAATAATGGAAAAAAATCACTTAGTAATAATTCATAGAGAAAATAAATCTACCGATAACTTTGGTAAGTTAATTAAAACAATTTTTGTAAAAAAATATGGAAGGGCAAAACTTATATTTGCTCTATTTACTTGAGATAATTTTTTGTAAAAATTTTTACTTCTTCTACGGCTGGTTGATCGAATGGATTAATATTCGCTAATTTTCCCACTATAATGGTTTCAAAAATAAAATAGGAAAATAATTCACCTAAAGACTCCTCGTCTAATTTTTTTATCTTAAATTCTCTGAATGGTATTTTATTTTTATTCAATGATTTAATTAAAGCATTTTTTTGAGCATTTTTAATTAAATTTAGGCCCTTTTTATTCAAATAATTTTTCGAATTTAATTTTTTTTTCAAATTAATTCTGTGTTTTTCTTTTTCATCAAAACTAAAAATATAAAAAAATTTATCCTTCGGGCCATCAAGATATAATTGTAATAAACTATGATGATCCCTGGGTACATTTGAAATTACAGGCAAAAAACCTTTAGATTTTTTCCCTAAACTCTCGGCAATTAATTGTTGGCACCAAAAAAGAAATTTTTCTAATTTCGGTGCATAATTTAACAAAATTAAATTGTTGAATTTTTTTGAATTTAATAAATATGTTAATTTTATTGAACTATCTTTGAGTAGTAATTTATTTTTCTTTAAAAAACCCGTAATATTAGATCTAAGTTTTCTTACATCTATATCCATAAAATAAGCAGGAATTATACCTACTTCAGATAGTACGGAATACCTTCCGCCTATAAAGTGTTTATGTTCGATATAAAACAAATTTAATTTTTTTGCTAGTATATACAATTGATTATTTTTTTTTTCTGATATTATAATAATATTTTTTGCATTCCTTTTTAGAATATCTAATGTGTAAGTATTCGCTAAAGTTTCAATTGTATTACCAGATTTTGAAATAATCAAAAACAGAACTTTATTTAAGTTTTCTTCTTTTTTGAAATTAAGTAACTTCTTTTCATTTAGGTCATCAAAAAAGTAAAATTTTTTTCTAATTTTATCCTCGAATATATCATGTATAGCCATTGGTCCAAGAATTGATCCGCCCATACCTATTAGGGCAATTTTTTTAAACTTTTTAAATTTTTTTAACTCTTTTGCTTTAAAGCTAAATTTATAGTTTTTCTTAAATAAATTAAAAATATTTTGAGGATTTTCAGTTTTTTTATTTATTTCGAAATAAACTTTATCAAATTTTTTTAATAATTCTTTTAAAGAGTTTTTCTTTAAATTAAAAATCCTACTACCAAAAAATAATTTTTTTTTAATCACTTGCGAATTCTATTTAAAATTGCTTCCTCTGTTGAGTTTGAGCTTGTTTTATTGATGTCTTCTGTTTCTGGTACTTTGAGAATTTGTTTTATTTTTTCATCCTCAGAAAGTTTTTTATCTTTTTTTACTTTAATGGAGCGTGGTGCAGGTATTTTATCGTATTCAGGAGGAAGTTCTAATGGTTCTTTTTTTTTAATCAAAAACTCGTCAACTGTTTTTACTTTTTGATTAGTCAAAACTTTTTTCGCGTCTCCCATGCTTTGGCATGAGATGGTAAATAGAAATAAAATTATCAAAAATAACTTGTTCATTTTTTAAAAACTAAATCTTTGAGTAAATATATTAATATACCTAAAGAAATAAATATATCCGCTATGTTAAAAGTAAACCAGTGAAAATCTCCATAATGTAGATCAATAAAATCTGGAACAGCTTTGTAAATCAATCGATCATAAAAATTTCCTAGTGCCCCACCTAATATAATAGAATAAATGAATTTGTCTATTCTATCGGATATTATTAAAAAATAAATTAGAAAAATTATTATTACTGCAATTACCGTTGTTATAAAGTTGTAAAATAAAGTTGAATTTGTACTTAAAAGTCCAAAACCAATTCCTATATTCCAGATAAGTTCAAAATTAACATAATCATTTACATAATAGGGTGCTTCTTCAAGACTATTAATTATCCTCGACTTCAACAGTCTATCAAAAAAAAAAATGCTTATTATTAATGTAAAAAAAAATATATTTTCTTTTTTAAATATATGGTTTTTAAATTCTCTTGAACTTATTAAAAAATTCATTTTAAATTAGGTTAGAGCATCTAGCGCAGCTTTGTTCTAAAATTTTCCAACATCTAGGACATTTGTTGCCTTTTGCTTTATTCACCTCTATTTTCATTTCTTCATCTTGGGAAAGAATTTTTTCTGCTTTTGATGTTATAAGATACTCTGCGAGATCTAAATTTTTTAACAATTCAAATTTATTTTTATTTACACTTAATTTAACTTCGGCCTCTAGACTTGATCCAATCTCCTTTGATGATCTTTTGGCTTCTATTGCAATATTAGCTTCCTGTTTGATCTTAAACAACTGATCCCATTTATCATTCAATTCTTTGTTCTCCCAATTTTTAGGAACATTTACGAAGGAATGCTCATGTATATTTTTTTCATCTCTGTTAATCAAACTATATATTTCATCCGTTGTAAAAACTAAAATTGGAGCAAACCATTTAAGCAAGCTTTCTAAAATTATGTTTAGGATTTTTACACAATTAATTCTTTTTTTTGATCCTAAGCTGTCACAATAAAGAACATCTTTTCTTATATCAAAATAAAACGATGAGAGATCTAAGGTGCAAAAATTTAATAATTCTTTATATAACTTATGAAAATTATAATTTTTTAAGTTTACTTCTACAGATTTACTTATTTGATAAATTTTATGTAATATATATTGTTCTAATTCATCAAGTTCTTTTAAATCTATTCTCTCAAAATCTTGCTTTTCATATTTATCCTTTAAATTTCCCAACATAAATCTAAAGGTATTTCGTATTTTTCGGTATGACTCTGCATGTTGATCCAATATGCTTCTATCAATTCTTAAATCTTCTGAATAATCTGAGGAAGCAACCCAAACTCTAAGAATATCTGCACCATAATTTTTTAAAATGTCTTCAGGTGAAATCACGTTACCCGTCGATTTTGACATTTTCATCCCTTTTCCGTCCACAACAAAACCGTGTGAAAGAATACTTTCAAATGGGGCTTTTCCTCTTGTTCCGCAAGACTCTAGTAATGACGAGTGAAACCAACCCCTATGTTGATCAGAACCTTCTAAATACATGTCTGCTGGCCATTTTAAATCTTTTCTTTTCTCTAAAACAAAACTATGTGTTGATCCACTATCAAACCATACTTCCACAATATCGTTTAGTTTTTCATAATCACTAGGATTATATTCGCTACCTAAAAATACTTTCGGCTCATCTGTAAACCAACAATCAGATCCTTGTTTTTCATAAATTGAAGCTATCCTATCTATAACTTTTTTATCTCTTAGAGGTTCTTTAGTTTTTTTATTAATAAAGATTGGTAAAGGAACTCCCCAGACTCTTTGACGAGAAACACACCAATCTGGTCTTCCTTCAACCATTGAGAGCAGTCTCTCTTTTCCTTTGTTAGGATAAAAAACAGTATCGTTGATAGCCTTGATAGCTTTATTCCTCAGTTCATTTTTTTGCATTGAAATAAACCATTGCGGAGTTGCTCTATAAATTAGAGGTGCTTTAGATCTCCATGAATGAGGGTAGCTATGATTGAGTTTGTCATTTCCAAGTAATTTATTTTGTTCTTTTAACTTCTCTATTACAATAGGATCCGCTTTAAATATATGAGTGTTCGTAAAGTAAGGTATTTCTTTAGTATAAAGACCTGCGTTATCTACAGTATACAAAGAGGGTATATTATTCTTTAGACATAAATTAAAATCATCTGGGCCATGACTTGGAGCGCAATGTACAATTCCTGTCCCTTGGTCTAAATTTACAAATTGTGCATCTAACATTGGAACACTATAATCGTAATTCATTTTGACAAACGGATGGCTACAGATAGTTCCTTTAAATTCTGATCCTTTGAAAGTTTTTAACTCTTTATATTTTTTTATTGAGCAATCTTTAATAATTGAACTAATAAGATTTTTGGCTACTACAATCTTTTTTTCTTTGAAATATTCAAGATCATCAATTTCTAGAACCGAATATTCTATTTCGCCATTATAGGCTAATGCTTTGTTAGCTGGAATTGTCCAAGGTGTTGTCGTCCAAATAATAATGCTAGCATCTTTTAAGAAATCTTTACTTGGGTCTTTAATCTTAAAAGCTACATATATTGTATTAGAAGTGTGATCTAAATACTCAACTTCTGCATCAGCTAATGCTGTCTTTTCTACTGTTGACCATAAAACTGGTTTAAATCCTTGATATAAACTCCCATCTAATAAAAATTTACCTAACTCTCTTACTATTTGAGCTTCAGCTTCGTAGCTCATTGTAGAATAATAGTTTTCAAAATCTCCTACTACACCTAATCTTTTGAATTCTTTTATATGTACATCAATCCAGCTTTTTGCAAATTCTCTACACTCTTGCCTAAAATCTTTAATTGGAATTTCATCCTTATTTTTTTTCTTTTTTTTGTATTGCTCCTCAATCTTCCATTCGATGGGCAATCCATGGCAGTCCCATCCTGGAACATAAACGGAGTCTTTTCCGTTCATTTGGTGAAAGCGAGTAATAATGTCTTTCAAAATTTTATTAAGAGCAGTTCCCATGTGTATGTGACCATTTGCATATGGTGGGCCATCGTGTAAAATAAACTTATCTTTACCTTTAGAGTTTTTTCTTAATTTGTCAAAAATTTTATTTTTTTCCCATTTTTTTAAAATTTCCGGTTCTTTGTTTGGTAGGCTTGCTTTCATAGAGAAAGCTGTTTTAGGTAATTGTAAAGTGTCTTTGGACATTTTTTTATTTTTTTGCTTGCTTTATATCAAGTTTAATTTGTTTTTTTA
>TARA_B100001057_G_scaffold197553_1_pt1 | contig 14224 bp, 12 predicted proteins | sample TARA_B100001057 | Tara Oceans TARA_B100001057 (sample SAMEA2621839) | marine metagenome | biome: marine biome (ENVO:00000447); feature: surface water layer (ENVO:00002042); material: "saline water (ENVO:00002010), including plankton (ENVO:xxxxxxxx)" | depth 5 m
ACTATGCCCTCTATTTCAACCATTATTGAAGACTGTCTAATCTTACTAAGATTATCCCCTGTAACTGAATACAAAGATTCAACTTTACCTTTAAGTTTACTCAAATTTTTTCCTAAAACATTTACCTTGTTAAAGGTCTTTTCCTAAAAATGAAACAGGTGCATCTAAAGTCCCCAAGAAAGCTTCTAATTGCCTCAACTCTATAGTATTAAGTCCCAGCGGCTTAGCCTCATTATGGCCAATCATAGCATCAGGTGCACTATTATAATGATCTAAAACATCTGCGATCGTCAACAACTGACCTTTATGCATATATGGTGCAGTCTTCTCAAGGTTACGCAAGGAAGGCGTCTTTATGGCCCCAATCAATACTGACCCTGTTCGAACAAAATCAAGTTCTGGGCAATTTTTAATAGGGTTATCACTAAAGATACTGCGGCAATTAAATTCACTTTCCAGCACTTCCCTAACGCCATTTACTCTACCTCTATCAGGTACATCTCCAGGGAAATTTAGTAATCCTGTATTATGAAATTCATTATTAGTTAATAATGGTCCATTGTGACATTGAGTACATTCTGCTTTACCAATAAATAGACGTAAACCTGCTTTCTCATCTTTATTTAAGATTTCACTTTCAAAGTTTTCGTTCTTTTTATTTAGATTCGCTACGTATTCATCGAAACGAGAGGTTGTTGGCATAATTGTCCTCTCAAAAGCTGCTATTGACTTACCAATATTTGCAAAAGAGGCATTTAATTCAGAATCACTTAATTGCTCTGCTCTTTTTAATGGACCAAATAATTCCTGATATATTTTTCGATACTCTAAATCTTCAAATATAACTTTGATAACTTGAAATCTATTGGTTCCATGCTCATGAGCATTTTCCAAAGGAGCAAGTGACTGTGACCATTGACTATCTCTTCGTCCGTCCCAGTACTGCCATGGACTGTATTGAGATCCAACAATGCTTGGGGTATTCCTATCGCTCATCCCTATTGCAATTGCTTTTTTTAATCCATCAGTAAATTGACGCTCTGCTTGATGGCAAGTTGCACATGAAACTTTTCCATTTGCGCTCAAACGGGTATCAAAAAATAATTTTTTTCCAAATTCAGCTGCAAGCTTACTGTTTGCGACAGAATTGCTAGGGTCATCAGGTAGATTTGGTAATGATTTTAACCATAGTGATTTGAGGATCACTATCTCATTTTCATTCCATTCATCGGTCTTGGATGAATTTATATCGCAAGCGCTTATTAATAAGCTTGAAATAGAAAAAATTAAAGCTATCTTAAAAAAATCATATTTCATATCTGTAGTGGTATTATAACTTTTGAAGTTCCATTGTTAGTTGTTATATTAACGACAATCTCCCAATAGCCACTCATATGAAATCTCATGCCTTCGAGCTTGTATTTACCATTACCCAACTCAGTGGTTATAAGTGGCTTTGTTGGTAAACCATGATTATGTTTAGGCATTCCACCTTCTACATTTATGATTGCATCCTCAATAGCAGAACCATCATCACTTTTGATATGTAGAATCCATGAGTGCATTTTGTTGATCTCAGGTTCGCCACTTGACGTTGTGTAAGTAACAACCAAATTTTCTGCATAGGAAGAAGTTGAAAGGGTGCAGCTAAAAAAAATCAATACAGTGAAAAAGGAGCCTTTACGAAACCATTTTCTCAGCCTACCGCTCATCAAAAAATATTGAAATTGAATAAACACAAGTAATCCTATAAAAAATGGCCAATAACCAAATCCAGTGAACCCCACTTCAAAGGGAAAAACTGCTGCATATACTTTATCAGATTCTGGATGTCTTGCAGAGACAATACCAATAAAATCACCCTCCTCAAGAAATCGATAATTTACTAGATATATATCAGGCTCAATAATTGGGGCCCGATAAAATACTGTGGCACTGTCTATATCCTCAATTAATTTAATATCTTGTATTCGGGCAAAACGACCTTTTCCAGTTACATCCCTGATTATTCGAAAATCTATAGGCATTTCTGATAATGAATCATGCATATATTCCATTACAAATACACTCTCTGCTGCATGTGGCAAATCTTCACAGAATTGATCATGCCCTAAGGCTTCTGGTTGGTAGATTTTAAAATGAGCTCGCAAATAATTTACCTTGATAACACAAAGATCATCTTCTTCAACTACACCCCCATGTGAAAAAGAATTTTCTGAATAAATAAATCCGAAAAGAAGAGCTGAGAAGGTAAATAAAAAAAACCGAATTGAAATCATAGAAATATTTAAACTTATCTGCGTTTTAAATAAAAAATTTAATCTTAATAATTAGATCAATATAAGATTAATACTTTATTTATGAGGTAAACTGTAAAAAACTCAAGTATTTCATTTTTTCAAAAATACATATTTATTAGGCTATTTTATATATCGACGACTTACTCTTCGAGTTAAACCGGTTATTAATTCATAACCAATGGTATTTGAAGACTTAGCCACCTGATTAACAGATAATTCTGGACCCCAAAGAATCACACGGTCACCAATCTCTGTATCTTCTATGTTTGTTACGTCAATGGTTATCATATCCATTGAAACAGCACCTACAACGGGTGCAATTTTTCCGTTCACTAAAGTTGGCGTACCATTTTTAGCATGTCTTGGATATCCATCCGCATAACCTATAGCAACAGTAGCTATTATTGTCTCATCAGTAGCGGTCCACTTTCCTCCATATCCAACAGATTCACCAGCCAGTACCTGACGTAATGCAATGATTTCTGACTGCAAAGTCATTGAAGGTTTCAAGCCATAATTTTTTTCTCTATCATCTTCAAAAGGTGTATAACCATAAATTAAATATCCTGGCCGATTCCAGTCTCGATGACTATCTGGTGAAGCAAGTATCGCACCAGAATTAGCGATACTCTCAATAACATTAAGATCATTCACGGACAAATCAAATAAATTTATCTGTTTGCTTGTCATATTACTATTAGTATTTTCAGATGATGCAAGATGAGTGCATACTACTATTGAGGACTGACAGTTTTTGCTTGCCCGAAGTCGAGTAAGTGCATCATCAACTTTGCCTGGGTCAATACCCAATCTATGCATACCAGTATCAACCTTAAGCCAAACATTAACTGGATTTGATAACGTTACATTTTCCAAATTAAGTAATTGGGATTCGTTATGCACAACAACTGATAAGTCATTTTTTGCGGCATATTTTAAATCTTCTGCTCCATCAACACCTTCCATAACCAAAATCATTTCTTTTATGCCAGCATTACGTAACTCGATGGCTTCTTCAATAATCGCAACCGCAAAAGCTGGAGCAATTCCTTCAAGTGCTTTTGTGACTTGAACAGCCCCATGCCCATAAGCATCAGCCTTAATCACTGCAATTGATTTCGAATCAGGTGCTAAGCCACATGCTATTTTATAATTATCTTTTATCGAATTAAGGTCGATGACCGCTTCACATTTATGCGCCATAAATTAACTTTTATTGTTTTCTTTCATAATTCACTATAACAAATGAAATGAGCAACAGTTGGGTATAATTTTTAAACTTCAATCAAGTGTAATGTATAATCTTTTACAATATTATCCATTAAGTAAGTTGTTATCATCTAATTTTTATAAAAAAATATAATCTAAAGAAAATATTAATTGAAAATATTTTTTTATTTTCGTATCGAGAACTCAAAAGAAGCTTATAAGTGTCTAAAAATAATAATAAAGAAAAAGTTGGTATTTTTGTTGATGTTCAAAATATTTATTACACTTGTCGTCAAGTCTACCAAGGTAATTTTGATTACACTAAATTTTGGAATGTAGTCACAAAAAATCGTGAAGTTGTTTGTGCATATGCATACGCTACAGATAAGGGTGACATTAAACAAAAAAACTTTCAAAACATATTAAAAAAAATTGGCTTTAGCGTTCAAATAAAATCAATGCTTAAACGTAAAGATGGCACTGTAAAAGCAGATTGGGATGTTGGTATTGCTTTAGACGTATTTGAAAGTGCAAGTCAATGCGATACGATCATACTTGCATCCGGCGATGGAGATTTCGGAATACTCCTTGATCGAATAAGAGAGAAATTTAAGACAAAATCAGAAGTTTATGGTGTTCGTGAATTAACTTCTAACCAACTCATTGGTCCAGCAAGTGACTTTATACCTATTAGTAAAAATTTCATTTTATAGAAATGAATTCAGTCTTCTTTATAAATTCTTTTATGCAAAAATAAATTTGAAGCAACCATGGCAAGAAGGGCTATTAAGCAATAAATGGCAATATAATTCATTTGTTTTTGTAAACTAATACCAGCATCAATCAAAGTACCTGTAATCCCTGGGCCAGCAGCAGTGGCTATCACAACAGCAGAAATAGTTATGGAGCGAATTGATCCGAGATATTTTGTTCCATAAATCTCAGGCCATAGAGATCCAAATAATGTCCATGAAATACCATAGCTAATTCCCAAAAATATCATTACTCCGGAAACGATTATTGCAGGTCCTTTAATTGTCAATAAAAAACAAGCTATGACTAAGGGAATCAGGAAATAAGGTAACAAAATTCTTGACCCAAATTTATTTACGATTGCACCTGATATTAAAGTAAAAATTACTGTCATCGTTGACAGGGCGACCAAAGATTTAACAAAGATCTGTGGTGGCCATTCATTAATCTCTGTCAAGTAATTTTGATGATAAAAAATTATTGTTCCAATAAATCCAGGCGCCAAAGCTCCGGTTAGTAATATCCAAAAGATGGGGTCACTCATTACCTCTTTTCGGGTCCAATTGTGAATTTTTTTTTCGGAAAAACTACTACTAATATCAGAATTTTGAGGTTCTCTTGGAGCGCTGTATGCCCACAATGAAATTGGTAATGCAACAATTAGTAGCAACAGTGCACCAAAAAACCATCCCGCTTGATAGCCATAAATGATTGCAACCATCGAAAAAACTAACGGCATGGATGCCTCTCCGCCTTGATGGCCAAGAATTACTAATGAGATAGCCCTCCCGCGCTCGGCAGAAAACCAGCGACCAGTTGTAGTCAATGCAATATGAGACATTAGCCCTTGGCCGAATAATCTAAGAAGAAAAATTGCAATTATTAAAACCCATAGTGAAGGAGCAATACCAGCAAGAATTGCTGCGGCTGATAAAATAGGAATAACCATAACTATCAATTTATGGGCAGGAATAAAATCTATAAGCTTTCCTAAAAAAGGTAAGCATGCAGCGCTTGCTAAAGTTGCAAACATATAAAATCGCCCAAACTCACCGTGACTAAGGTCAAAAATTTCACGCCATTCTGATATAGAAATAGAAATAAAATAGGTTTGGCCAAAACTAGAAAAAAAGGTGAGTGTAAATCCACCAATGATCCAACGAAAATTTTGTCGCAAAAACTTCAACATATTTTTTTAATTAGATTCAAGTCTTTTCATGATATTTACATTCTTAAAACGAGGTTTTAAAAGAAATTAAAGATTTTTTTGGGTTAGGAAAATATTTTAGATTTATGTATTTAGAAGTTACTAATTTAAAACATCAAATATATGGCTGTATTTAAAAATAACTTCCTTACCTCTCGGGTTTGCGGTAATACCTCTTTCATCTACCTCGTTATAAACAAGGAATAATCCAGAATTTGCAGTTTGCAGCCATGAAAAACGTAAGTTTGTTCCGACTGTATCATCTACTTGATTATGCTGAACTAAAGCTTGCAGCAATATTTTAGGTGTAAATGCATAAGATAATCTAAGTTGTGTAAGGTTAGCATTGAACTGACCGCCATCAATTGGAAGATCAAATTTATTGTAATTATAAGTAAGCTCAGACCTGAAAGATTCCCCAACTCTGTAAATAATGCTCGATTTTATAGCAATACGATTACCACCAAATCGACCTCCGATATAAGTAACACTCGATAGACTTAAAGGATCTGATTTATCAGTATTAAATCGAATTTGAGCTTCATGATGATCGTATGTGCCAGGTTGAATGGTAACGCCATCAATGATATCAAAAGCAGTTTGAACACCTTCACGTGTAAAATTCACACCAGTATCTACCCTATATCCGTTGCGAAACTCCCAGTGGTTGTCAATGTGTAAAAAGCCAGTCTCATGAAAACCATCAAAATCCCAATAACCTGTATACGAAATGTGAGGCCTAACCTCAAGTAAGCCCCATGTATCCTTTGGCCTGATTCTTTTTAATATTAAAGCCGACATGCGACGATAATTGGAACGTTTTAAAAAACCAACTTCAGGATTAAAATCTTCGCCAACCTGACCATACTCAAATCGATTAAGCCATACACTAGAGTTGTAAATTGCTTTTGCAGAAAAAGCTTCATCTCGACCTTCAAGGCCTGGTGTAGAAGTTTTCGCTAGCCAGCCCTCCAACATAAAGTTTTCACCAATGCCTAAGCGGCCATCAATACTATAAGTGTGGTTCTTATCCTCATCAGGTGCAACAAGATGAGAGCCGTCGCCGTCACGACCAACATACATAAAACCCAAAGATGATCGGCTTGGCAGCTCTTGATTTACTCGAGCAACTGTAAATTTATTACCTGGAGCAATGCCTTCTTCAGCCTCAGAGTGCATATGCAAAAAACCTACATTTGTATTGCCAGCTATTTTTCCTGATAACCTAGCGCCCCCAATTATCGGAAGCTGATCACCGCTACTACTGATACCTATTCGTCGGCTGAAAAACATCTGAACAGCTTGTTCATCACCTACTGAGAATTGTGCGGCATTTTCAAGAAAAAAAGGTCTTTTTTCTTTAAAAAATAGACTAAACCTATCAAGATTCATTTGCTGCTCGTCAGCCTCAACTTGAGCAAAGTCAGTGTTATAAGTTGCGTCCAGTGTGAGGCTAGGCGTAATCGAGTACTTAATATCAAAACCTGCTTCAGCATTATTCTGCGTACTTTCTATATTTGTACCTCTTTTGGATTGACCAAGAACATAGGGAGAAAATTGTAAATTTCGCTTTTTAGCCGGTTTAATTCCCGTTAAAGTGCCAGCTTCAGACAAACGATATAGCTTATGTTGCCTAGATAAAGGAGCCCAAAAGGCAGTTTCATTATTTCTGCCAATATTCCTTTGAAAATTTATTCCCCATGTTTGAATATCATCGCTACCGTATCTGAGGGTGCTAAATGGAATTCGAATCTCAGCACTCCATCCAATTTCAGTTATAGAAGTCGCAACCTCCCAAGAGCCGTCCCAATTTAAATTAAAACCTCCTCCTCCAGAGCCCATCGCTCCACCTGAACCCTCGCGAATAACCTGTCCATCATATTGAATACCTGCTGGATTAGTTCCAAAAATAAAGCCATTTTGACCATCTCGTAAACCATCTATGATCAATTGAAAGCTATCTGTATTTTCTAAACTTGAGTCTCGACGACTATCTGTAGAAAGAATTTGGTCTGGAGCATTGTCATAAGCAATCAACCCAACATACAAAGAATCTTTTAAAAAACCTACATAAACTTCAGTTTTTTGAGTTGCTGGTAATCCGTCATCAGGTTCAATTTGTTGGAAACCTGAAGCAGGAATAAGATTTTTCCAAGCTTTATCTCCTAATACCTTACCATCTAAAAGAGGCTCATTAATCATCTCGCCACTTTGTAAAACAGGCCTATCCCCAAGATCTTTTGAAAATGCGAGTGGTTGACTGATTACTAAAACACAAAGCAAAGTAAATTTTAGAGCTCTAAGAAAAGCTCTAAGAAAAGCTCTAAGTGTAAAAAATTTCATGAGTAATTATCTTTTGTAGTATTGATTAAAGTTATTTTAGTTGACTAAATCTTTGTAATTTTTTTTAATATTACTATGTTAAGTAAAAACATATACTTTGGATATAATTGATTATTAACAATTTTTTATCAAAAGAATATACCCCAATGGGGTAAAAAAATCATTTAATTAAACAATCGTATATTTCTAAATGAAATGGCATGATAGTCGTATTAAAAACTTTCATGATTAAAATTTATTTGGTTTTATTAAAAAATCCCATTGATATGAATAAACTTAAGAAAAATCTAGAAGACGGTTTTTTTACTCTGACAGCTGAGATTACTCCTCCTCGTGGAGCTGATTTTGCTTCATTAACTGCTGCCGCAGAAATTCTTAAGCCAGCAGTTTCAGCTATAAATCTTACAGATGGTGCTGGAGCAAAAGTTCGTATGTCTAGTCTTGCCGCAGCCATCTATTTAAAAAAGATAAATATAGAACCAATTTTACAAGTTACTTGTCGAGACCGTAATCGCATAGCAATACAAGCAGATTTACTTGGTGCTGCTTCATTTGGTATTAATAACGTATTGGCTCTTGCTGGCGATAGCATAGAATCTGGAGATGATAAAAAAGCAAAAGGTGTTTTCGATTTAAATTCCAAAGATTTATTAAAAGTAATGCAAAAAATGAATAAAGATAAAATGACATTATCCGGTGCACAGTTAAATGAAAATACCAATTTTTTTCCAGCAGCGGCGGATGCGCCATGCGATCCCAGTAATGAATGGAAGCCAGATAGATTAATTGAAAAATATTCTTCTGGGGCTCGTTTTATACAAACTCAATATTGTTATGATATGGAAATATTAAATCGATATATGCAAAGGTTAGTAGATTATGGTTTAACTGAGAAACTATATTTTATTATCGGCCTTGGTCCATTGCGTTCAGCTAAAGGTGCAATATGGATGAGAGATAATTTATTTGGAACAATCATGCCAGATAACGTCATTAAGCGTATGGATTCATCCAAGAACCCTCGAGATGAGGGCGTACAAATCTGTGCAGAGCTTATGCAACAAGCAAGTGAAATAGAGGGAGTTTCAGGTGCTCATCTAATGGCGCCAGGTTTATACGAAGAAACAGTGTCAGCTGTTAGACTGGCTGGATTTATTAAATGAGATTAAACGAAATTAAAAAATATCTTAAATAGGAAATTAAAATTCCATAAAATTATTATGAATTGTACTTAATTGATAAGTTAGTAGGATTTAATTATGAACGAGATTGTTCAATTTAGTCTCAAAGATAAGGTAGCGGTTATTCAAATAGATGATGGCAAACGTAATGCTTTATCCCCACAAGTTTTAAGTGGAATTTATAAGAGTCTTGATCAGGCTGAATCTTCTGGTGCTACGGTAATTATTACCGGTCGGGAGAATGTTTTCTCTGCCGGTTTTGACCTTAAGGTTATGAAGCGCGGTGGAATTAAAGCACTTAGAATGCTTTATACTGGTTATAATTTAACAGCACGCATAATGGCATATCCATATCCAGTAATCACTGCTTGTAACGGCCATTCCATGGCAATGGGTGCATTTATGATGTTATCGACTGATTACATAATTGGTAGTAAAGGTGATTTCAAAATCGCCGCAAATGAAGTTGCCCTAGGAATGACTATGCCTAGGGTTGCTGAAGCAACATTAAGAAACCGAATCAATCCAGCAACATTTCAAAGAGCTGTAGCCTTATCTGAATTTTTTGATGTTGATTCAGCTTTAGATGCTGGCTTTTTTGATGAATTGGTTAATCCTTCAGAATTAATGTCGCGCGCTAAGGCTCTTGCACATTCCTATCAAAGACTTGATTCAAGAGCGCATACTGCATCAAAAAGAAGAATGCGTGCTTCATTAATACGAAAGATCAGATGTAGCATACCTTTGGATCTAATTGATGCTGCATTATTGGGATTAAGGGGATACAAAAATAAAAATCATACTGAATAGATTCACTATGATTCTTGTATAAATTTTTCAATTGCATCCAAGCTGGGTGCGCTAGTTTGTGCTCCCAAAGTTTGAACTGACAAAGCAGCAGCAGCTTGTGCAAATTTGATTGATTCAACAAGTGAGCTTTCAGCGGCTAAACTAACTGCTAAACAGCCATTAAAAACATCACCCGCTGCTGTTGTATCAACAGGCATCACTTCAAAAGCTGGAAAAATTTGATTTTGTACTTCGTTATTTTTCTTTTCTGACAGAAAAACTCCTTTTGAGCCAAGAGTCAGCAAAACAACTGAAATACCAAGCTCATGCAAATTAGACGCCGCATTTTCCATACTGGTTTTATCTGTAATTTTGACACCAGTAAGATGCTCAATCTCAGATTCATTAGGTGTAATTATATTTAAAAAAGGAAAAATCTCTTCTGGTAATTCACAGGCTGGAGCTGGGTTAAGAATAACTGTTGCACCTCCTAGGTGTGCGAGTCGAGCACTTTCAAGTACTGTGTTTACAGGAATTTCTAATTGCATTAGAACTACTGCTGCATTACTTAAAAGATATCCTGTGTTCTGGATACACTTGGGACTTAATAAATAGTTAGCTCCTGGAGCTACAGCTATACTGTTTTCACCGTTATCAGCAACTAAAATTTGAGCAACTCCTGACGGTGCTCCACTATCAACTCTACAGTGATCCGTATTGATACCATCAGCTTCAAATCCTTCCAGCGCTTGCTTACCAAACATATCAGCTCCAACACAAGCTACAAAACTAACGTCACCGCCAGTACGAGCTGCTGCTACTGCCTGATTGGCTCCTTTGCCTCCTGCCGATGTTAAAAACTCAGCACCCAATATCGTTTCACCTGGTACTGGTATATGCGGCACTTGAATAATCATATCTGTATTGGAAGAACCAACTACAACTAACTTAGTCATATCTCTATCTCAAAACTTTTAAAATTTATTGAATTAAAAATTCAGCTTCGAAAGATGAGAATAGCTCTTTTCAGCGCTTGTCATCGAATCAACAGGGTAGTCATTCTCAACGAAAAAATGCTTTAAGCCAGATAGATCATAAGAAAATAATTTCGAAAAATTAATTCGACCATCCCCTACATCTGCCATGGAGCCATCTACGGCCATGTCCTTTACATGACAGAGTGGAAAGCGGCCTGGATATTTTTCCAAATATTCAATTGGATCGACACCAGCTTTGATAACCCAGTAAAAATCAATCTCAAGCTGCATTAATAAAGGATCAATTTCAGTTAGCAATAAATCAATTGGACGAACACCTTCCAGGTCCTGAAATTCATAGGCATGATTATGATATGCAAATTGAAGACCGGCAGCTTGGCATTTCTCAGCAAAACTAGTTATTAGATCTACATGTCGATAATAATCATCTAAAGAAGCTCTTTCTTCGGGTCTAAGGCCAGCTAAGACAATATATTTATGCCCTACATCGATAGATGCTTCAATAAGTTTTTCTGGTGATTCACGCATTGATTGGGTATTCGTATGTACAGATGGGGCTATTAACCCAAGGTCATCAAGAAGCAATCTAATTTCTTTTGGAGAGTGATTAAAATAACCAGCAAACTCCATTTCTCGGTATCCAATTTTAGCAAGCTTGGAAAGAGTATTTGGAACATCAATCTCCATCAAGTCACGCACTGTGTAAAGCTGAATGCCTAGGTTTTCGATCTTTCTTTTATAGGTAGTATTAGAATCTGTTGAACACGATGCTAAAACTGGACTCAGAGATGCAGCCGCCATTCCTTTTAATAATGACCTTCTTTTCATATTTTTCCCTCCCGAAGCATTTCGACAGCTGAGTTCGCTGCACGCGCAGTCAATGCCATGTAAGTAAGTGATGGATTCTGACATGCAGATGAAGTCATTGCAGAACCATCTGTTACAAATAGATTGGGCACTTCATGTGCTTGATTATACTTATTTAGCACTGACGCTTTAGGATTATACCCCATGCGAGCTGTTCCCATTTCGTGAATCATTAAACCGGGTGCAGCTTTGGCACTTTTTAATTTAATGTCAATCAAGCCAGCTTCAGTTAGAAGATCTTTTGCGTCCGACATAATTGCATCAAACATTGCAAGCTCATTTTCTCGATGATCACAATCTACTTCTAAAACTGGAATACCCCATTTATCCTTTTTTTGATTACTTAGACGCACGCAATTACGCTCATCGGGTAACATTTCACCAAATCCAGTAATATCAAAAACCCAAGGACCTGGTTTTCTTAGTTTAGCCTTAAAATCAACACCAATTCCTGCGATATTATTGCCTTGAGACCAACTTAATCGTTGAGCACCGCCTTGATAACCGTAGCCTCTCAGGAAGCGTTGGTCTTTATCAGTTACATTTCTAAATCGAGGTAAGTATAGCCCGCCTCCTCTTCTGCCAACGTCATACACATCCTGATGACCTGGAAAAACTCCGCTTGCTCCTGCACCACCAAGGTGATCCATTAAATAGTGGCCTAATGTACCGCTTGAATTAGCTATTCCGTTAGGGAAAAATTCAGATTTTGAATTAAGCATAATTTGAGTTGTAGCGAGTGTGGAAGCGCATAAAAATACTATTTTAGCGCCAAAAAAGTGGTTTGAACGATCATTGGCATTAACAACGCGAACACCGGATGCACGATTGTTTTCATGATCGTAGATAACACTTTCCACAATAACATCAGTCAGAATAGTTAAATTACCGGTTCGCTCTGCAGCTGGAAGTGTTGCTGATAAACTTGAAAAGTAAGCACCAAAAGAACATCCGCGCTGACATTCATCACGGTTCATACAGCGAGAGCGCCCAAGTTCTATCTGTTCTTGAGTGGGTTTTGTTAAATGAGCTACACGCCCCATAATTAATTTTCGATCTGGAAAGGCTTTTTCAATATTCTTTTTTATGTCTTTCTCAACACAATTCATCTCAAATGGAGGTTGAAGAATGCCATCTGGAAGTTGCGGTAATCCCTCGTATGAGCCACTGATTCCGGCAAAAGCCTCCACGTGATCATACCAAGGAGCCAAATCTTTATAACGGATTGGCCAATCAATGCCATGACCATCAAGCTTGTTAGCTTCAAAATCTAAATCACTAAGCCGATAACTATGACGGTGCCATAATAATGAACGGCCACCTAGATGGTAACCTCTTATCCATGAAAATGGTTTTTTCTCAGGAGAGCAATAAGGATGCTCTCTATCATTCACAAAAAAATGTTTTGTGTAATCAGAAAAAGCATAACATTGATTCTGAATTGGATAGTCGCTATCGACTAATGCCTCAGGAATTTGACCTGCATAAGGCATCTCCCAAGCAGCTTTTCCCTCAGTTGAGTAATCTTTACGGTGTTGTACATTTCGACCTCGCTCGAGCAATAAAACTTTTAAACCCTTCTCTGAAAGCTCTTTTGCTGCCCAACCGCCAGAAATACCAGAACCTACAACTATTGCGTCAAAATCATTCGATAACTTAGAGGCCATAATTATGATGACTCCAAAATGATGCGTAAGTGTTCTCTGATAGTGGAACGCAAGGTAAATAATCACCAGGAATTCGTTGAAAATTGAGTTCTAGTGTTGCGCCAACTTCTGAAGAATAATATGCAAATAAAACCATTTTTTTTATCATTCCAAAATATAGGTTATTTAAATCTTTATTGAAGTACTCTTTATCAATTTCACGAAGAATTAATTCTTGCTGTTCAGCTGAGCAAGCTAAAAAGCTTTTAGATAAAGAATCTTTTGCGCGCAAATTAATTTCATCTAGACCCTTAACAAAATCTAATTGCCGATTTGATGATGCCCAGTCAGTTAACATCATATCAATAAAATTTGGCGCTCCAACACCCAGTGCTCCTGGAGTATCAGTTTCAGGAATGATGAGATCAGCTATACGACTAATAATTTTAAACTGATCGGAAGTAAAAAAACGTTTTGACAAAGCTTCATCGCTACTCGCATAAGAATTACTCAGTAAGTCAAGTTGCATTGCTGTAAGAGTGCCACCAAGTAATGCTACAGCACTTTTGATTGCAGCTCGCCGAGTGTAAAAAGTTTTATTATCTGACAATATTCCTACCCTTTAATGATTAAGCTATTTAATGGCATTACAAACAAACCGATTAAGTTATAGGTCAACCCAAATACTTCCAGCCGAGCTTGAACGCACAGCAGCGTCGACAAATGCAACACCAGATCTGCCGTCATCACCAGTTGGAAACAAAATATTTGAATCTAGTTCTCTTCCTTCATTTGCCGCATGAATTGCAATTGCTACTTGGTTATAAATTGTCGCAAAACCTTCCAAATAGCCCTCGGGATGTCCATTTGGCATTCTTATAATACTGGTTGGAGAAGTTGGATGACCTGATGGACCTCCCCTTGTAATTCT
>TARA_B100001057_G_scaffold105893_1_pt1 | contig 14222 bp, 16 predicted proteins | sample TARA_B100001057 | Tara Oceans TARA_B100001057 (sample SAMEA2621839) | marine metagenome | biome: marine biome (ENVO:00000447); feature: surface water layer (ENVO:00002042); material: "saline water (ENVO:00002010), including plankton (ENVO:xxxxxxxx)" | depth 5 m
AACACCTTGAAGGAGGACATATAATGGCAATTACATATACCTGGGCAATTACAGGTTTAAAGAAAACAACGGAAGGCAGTAACACTGACGCAGTGGTTCAAACTTATTGGACTAAAACTGGTGTTGATGATGATGATAATACAGGCGTATTTAATGGTGCGACACCATTTACATCAGTTGATACTGAAACATTTATCCCATTTGAAGATTTAACTGAAGTTAATGTATTAGAATGGATAAAGGCTACGGCAGACGTTGAGGGTTCATATAAAGAACACATTAATGCACAAATCAAAAAACAAATTGATGAACAAATTACACCAGTTGTAGAAGCTGAGATGCCTTGGGCAGTAACAGAAGAAGAATCTGCAGATCCAGCAGCACCAGCTGATAGTGGAGAATAATAATGGCAAAGCCTAATAGCAGATCAACTTTAATAGATTATTGTCTAAGAGCATTAGGCGCGCCGGTTATTGAAATTAATTTAGATGACGATCAAATAGGTGATAGAATAGATGAAGCTCTTCAATTTTATCAACACTATCATGCTGATGCAATAGAAAAAGTTTATTTAAAACATCAAATCACGCAAGTTGATATTGATAATCAATATATTCCATTGAATGATTTAGTAACTGATGTTGTTCAATTATTTCCATTGAGAGATAATAAAAATACTGGCGATGCAATGTTTGATGTAAGATATCAAATGCATTTAAATGACGTTTATAACTTAGGATTTATGGGGTCATTAGTTGAATATGAAATGACTCAACAATGGTTATCATTACTAGATATGGTTATTGATAACGATCAAAAACATATCAGTTTTGATAGACATAAAAACCAATTAAGAATTGATATGAATTGGTCAGATGAAGTAAAAGTAAATGATTATGTAATTATAGAATGCTATAGAATATTAAATCCAGATACTTATACTGATGTATATAATGATTATTTTCTGAAGAAATATGCTACTGCATTACTAAAGATGCAATGGGGTATGAACTTATTAAAATTTGAAGGTATGCAAATGCCTGGAGGCGTTACATTTAATGGTAGACAATTATTTGATGATGCAAGAGAAGAAATTCAGAAATTAGAAGAAGAAGTTAGATTGAATTGGGAGCAACCAGTCGACTTTTATACGGGGTAATTATGCCACGAAACGTATATTTTTCACAAGCAGTAAAATCAGAACAAAATCTCTATGAAGATTTAATTATTGAATCTTTAAAGATATTTGGTCAAGATGTATATTACATACCTAGGACATTAGTCAATAGGGATAATATAATGGGTGAAGATATTGCGTCTAAGTTTGATGATGCTTATTTAATAGAAGCATATATTGAAAATGTAGATGGTTTTGAAGGATCCGGTGATTTATATAATAAGTTTGGTTTAGAAATAAGAGATGAAGCAACATTTATTATTTCAAGAAGACAATGGAATAGTTTAGTAGGATTTTGGAATAATTCATTAGAAGATGCAAAACCGCAAGAAGGTGATTTATTATTCTTACCTATGTCTAATTCATTCTTCGAAATTATGTTTATTGAAGATGAACAACCATTCTATCAATTATCTAATTTACCTGTATTTAAAATGCAATGCTCATTGTTTGAGTATAATGATGAACAATTCGAAACAGGTGTCGGAGAAATTGATGCTAAAGAAATTACATATGCTCAGCAAACACAATTAGATCTTACTGTAACAGGTGGTAATCACTTTACACAAGGTGAAATAGTAACTCAAGTTATATCAACTTCACCTGCGGTAAGTGTATATGGTGAAATTCAAACTTTAACTAAAACCTCAGACATAGCAGCTGCAATAAGTGTATCAGGTATTGGCGTAACAGGTAGTACTGAAGCAAAGGATTTCTTTGTTTCAAATACAGTTGGTTTAACGGGTAGTGAATCTAATAATACCTGCTTTATTACAAAGGTTCATGGTATAACAGATAGTACATCATTCCCAGCTGATGACCAAGCTAAAAATTATGAATTTGAAGTTGCTGCAGATAACTTTATAGACTTTACGGAATCAAATCCGTTTGGTGATCCATCGGAGACATACTAATGTTTGGAGGCCATTTTTATCACGCAACAACCAGAAAAGCTGTAGCTATTTTTGGAACTTTGTTTAATAATTTAAAAGTTATAAGACAAGATGGTAGCGGTAATGTTTTAAATCAAATTAAAGTACCGTTAGCCTATGGACCTAAAGAAAAGTTTTTGGCTAGATTAGATTCCACAACTGGCTCTGACGCGTCAATGGCACTTAAGTTGCCTAGAATAGCTTTTGAAATAACTAATTTATCATTAGATTCTACACAAAAGTTACAAAAAAGAAATAAAGTTATAGAAAATCATGCATCAGATTCTAATAAAAAGAAAACATTAAATCACATTGTTGCGTATGATATTGGTATGTCATTATATATTTTGGCTAAAAATCAAGACGATGGCTTGCAAATTATGGAACAAATATTACCATACTTTCAACCTGAATATACTATATCAATTAAACCTGTAGATGGCTTTACATATAAGCAAGATGTTCCTATTACATTAACATCGGTCGCCATACAGGATGATTACGAAGGCGATTTTTTAACTAGAAGAGCGTTAGTATATCAATTAGACTTTAATATGAAAATGAAGTATTTTGGTCCTACAAAAGATCAAGGTGTTATAAAAGAAATTAATATAGATTTAAATCAAGATTTGGTTGGTGCGAATATTCTCGAAGAAATGGATATTACAATTACACCTACTACCGCAAAAGAAGATGATAATTATACAGTGAATGTAAGTATAACGTAGGTATGTTATGAGTGATAAATTAGAAAAGATTAATAAAAATCTGAGCAAAAACTTGCCGGCAAAGAAAACTAAAATATCTATTGAAGATATTGAAATAAAAGACGATTACGAGTTTTCTAGAAAAACATATAAAGATTTAATTAAGACAGGTACAATATCCTTAGATGTACTTGCAGAATTAGCTCGGGAATCAGAACACCCTAGAGCTTTTGAAGTTTTATCAAGGTCAATAAAAGATATTGCTGATACAACTGAAAAATTGATGGCTTTACAAAAAAATAAAAAAGAATTAACTGGCGAAGCCAAAAAGCGTGAAGTGACTAATAATAATCTTTTCGTTGGTAGTACTACTGAATTACAAAGATTATTACTTAAGACAGCTGATGATGGTAAGGATATTATAATAGATGACGAAGGCAATAACTGATCAAGGCTATCTAGGAAATCCACAAGTAAAGCGGGATGGAATAGAAAGTGAATTCTCTAAAGAGCAGGTCATAGAATACAAAAAATGTATGATTGACCCTGCATACTTTGCACGAACTTATGTAAAGGTAATATCATTAGACAAAGGGTTAGTGCCATTTGATCTTTGGCCATATCAAGAAGAAATGTTTAACCATTTTCATGAGAATAGGTTTAATATTGTTTTAGCTTGTCGTCAATCTGGAAAATCTATATCATCAGTAGTGTTTTTGTTATGGTATGCATGTTTCCATCCAGAAAAAACTATAGCTATTCTGGCCAATAAGGGTGCTGTAGCTCGTGAAATGCTAGGTAGAATTACTTTAGCTCTGGAAAACTTGCCATTCTTTTTACAACCAGGTTGTAAAGCTTTAAATAAAGGATCAATAGAATTTAGTAATAACTCGAAAATTGTTGCTGCAGCAACATCAGGTAGTTCTATTCGTGGTCTTTCAATTAACTTATTATTTCTAGATGAGTTTGCTTTTATAGATAATGATGCACAATTTTATACATCTACATATCCTGTTATTTCATCTGGTAAAGATACAAAAATAATTATTGCTTCAACTGCAAATGGTGTTGGTAATGTATATCATAAAATATGGGAAGGTGCAACAACAAATACAAATGAATTTAAACCTTTTAGAGTAGATTGGTGGGATGTTCCAGGTAGAGATGATAAATGGAAAGAAGAAACCGTAGCGAATACATCAGAATTACAGTTTGATCAAGAATTTGGTAATAATTTCCATGGTAGAGGTAATACATTAATTGAAGCTAATGATTTACTTGCACAAAAGGCTATAGAACCTATAAGATGGTCTGAAAATTTATTTCAGTATGAAGAGCCAAAAGATGGCCATCATTATGTAATGACAGTCGATGTATCAAAGGGCAGAGGTCAAGATTATAGTACATTTAATATAATTGATACATCAGTAAATCCTTTTAAACAAGTTTGTATATTTAGAGATAATAATATATCACCATTATTATTTCCTGATATTATATACAAATACGCTAGGACTTATAATGATGCATATACAATTGTCGAAAGTAATGACCAAGGTGCAATTGTTTGTAATGGGTTATATTATGATTTAGAATATGAAAATATGTTTGTAGAATCACAAATTAAAGCTAATGCAATTGGTGCTACCATGACAAAAAGGGTCAAAAGAATTGGTTGTTCTACATTTAAAGACCTTATATCATCTAAAAAGCTACATATAGTTGATGCAGAAACTATTACAGAAATGTGTACATTTGTAGCTAGAGGTGCTTCATTTGAAGCAGTAGCACCAAATCATGATGACTTAGTTATGAATTTAGTACTATTTGGTTGGTTTACAACAACAGATATATTTCAAGGTTTAACTAATATTGATATGAAACAATTAATGTATAGAGAACAATTAAAGGCAATTCAAGAAGATATGTTACCATTTGGCATAATAGAAGATGGTAGAAATAGAAAAGAAGGAGTTGGTGACGGGGAAGGTAATGTATGGTTCGAGGTAGATCACCTCTAGAGATACTTTTTTATATAAATAATAGTATTGAATATAACCGTATTATGAAAAACTTATTAAACTAACTCATATTGAGAGGACGAAAAAATGGCATTTCAAGTATCACCAGGCGTTCAAGTCAACGAAGTTGACGCAACGAACGTAGTACCGGCGGTATCTACCAGCATAGGTGGATTCGTAGGTGCATTTAATTGGGGTCCGGTAGATGAAGTTATTACGGTTAGTTCAGAAAACGAATTAGCTAGTATCTTCAGTACACCAGACGACAGTACTTATAAATACTTTTTGACTGCAGCTTCATTTCTAAAATATGGAAATGCACTCAAAGTAGTACGTGCTGTAACCGGCAACTTAAACGCGGCCGATGGTACAGCAACACAAGTAAAAAACGAAAACCATTATGATACTCTTTCACTTGATGGAACATTTGTAGCAAAATATCCAGGCGTATTAGGCAATAGCTTAAAGGTCGATGTTTGTTCAAATGCAACTTCATTTGCAGCATGGACAGGTGGCTCAGGCGAACCTAATCCTAAAGACAGCTTTGACGCAGCACCAGTAACTTCTGATAGTGCGACAGCAGCTGGAGCAACAAATGATGAAGTCCATGTGGCAATTATTGATGAGGATGGAAAATGGAGCGGTAAAAAAGGTACCGTTCTAGAAACATTCGCATTTTTATCATTGTCACCACAAGGTAAGAAATCAGATGGTACAACAAACTATTACAAAGATGTAATTAACAACTTATCACAATATGTATGGTGGAGTGGGCATAACACAGCATTCAACGCTGGTTCTGGTCCAACAACATCTGCAGCAGGTGGAAATTTTGTTAGTGGCCAAGGCTTTACAACATCAAATACTATTGTTTCAGCTTCATTAGCTGGAGGAACAGATGATAACGCACCATTACATGGTGAAATTTCATCAGGATTTGATAAATTAGCTGACGCCGAAACAGTAGACGTAAATCTATTATTCGCATATCCAGATGCAAATGGTGCAAAAAATATAGCTGAAAAGCTAATTTCTGTAGCAGGAGCTAGAAAGGATTGTATGGCATTCGTATCACCGCCGATTGAAGATTCAGCGGAAGGCGGATCAGTAGCTGATGTAGCAGGTTGGGTTGGTGATTTACCATCAACATCATATGCTTCAGCTGATTCATCTGCAGTATACGTATATGACAAATATAACGATGTACAAAGATATATCGGAGCAGCTGGTATAGTTGCAGGTTTATGTGCAAATACAGATAGCGTAGCCGATGCATGGTTTAGCCCAGCAGGAGTTACAAGAGGACAACTTCTAGGTGTCACAAAGTTAGCTATTAACCCAAACAAGGCAGAAAGAGATACTCTTTACAAAGCAAGGGTTAATCCATTAGTATCTTTCCCAGGACAAGGTACAATGTTATTTGGCGATAAAACTTTATTGGCAAAACCTAGCGCATTTGATAGAATTAATGTTAGAAGATTGTTTATAGTAATTGAGAAGGCAATTAGCACAGCAGCTAAAGGCCAACTTTTTGAATTCAATGATGAATTTACAAGAGCTCAATTCAGAAATCTTTTAGAACCATTCTTAAGGGATGTTAAGGGTAGAAGAGGTATAACTGACTTTAAAGTTGTTTGTGATACAACAAATAACACAGGTCAGGTAATTGATGCTAATAAATTTGTGGCTGATATATTTATCAAGCCATCCAGATCTATTAACTTCATTTCATTAAACTTTATAGCAACAAGAACCGGTGTCGATTTCTCAGAAATCGCCGGCGTATAATAGGAGATTAAAATGGCAATTTTAGGCGTAGACGATTTTAAGTCAAAACTCGTAGGAGGTGGCGCACGTTCCAACATGTTCAAGGTAACATGTAATTTCCCATCATATGCTCAAGGTGACGTTGAATTATCATCATTCATGATTAAGGGTGCTCAGTTCCCATCATCAGTTGTGGCTCCAGTCCCTGTATTATTCAGAGGCAGACAGTTACAAGTTGCTGGTGACAGAACATTTGAACCAGTTTCATTAACAGTAATTAATGACACAGGGTTTGAAGTAAGAAACTCTTTTGAAAGATGGATGAATGGTATTAACGAGCACAATAATAATAGTGGCTTAAGTAATCCAACAGATTACCAAGCTGATATGATTATTGAGCAGTTGAATAAACAAGGTGAAGTTACTAAGACTTATGATCTTAGAGGCGTGTTCCCAACAAACTTATCAACTATTGAACTATCATATGATAACGAAAATCAGATAGAAGAATTCACAGTTGAAATGCAAGTACAATATTGGGAATCAAATACCACTTCTTAAAGGTATATAAATAATATTAAAGGAGGGGAGTTATCCCCTCCAATAATATTGAGGAAATAAATATGGCAGAATTTTTTGGTTTCGAGATCAAAAGAAAAGGTAATGATCAGAGTTTACCCTCTTTTGTTCCTAAAACAGATGAAGATGGTGTTGGTGTAATATCTACAGGCGGTCACTTTGGTCAATACATTGATATTGACGGTGATAGTGCTAAAAATGAAGTAGATCTCATTCTAAAGTATAGAGATATTGCAACACAACCCGAGTGTGATGCTGCTGTTGAAGATATAATTAATGAAGCTATTGTAGGTGATTTTTCGTCAGCTCCAATAGAAATCATTTTAGATGAAGTTAAAGCTTCACCTAAGATAAAAACTGCAATAAAGACAGAGTTCGAAAATGTTGTTAGTTTATTAGGATTTAATAGTTATGCACACGATATTTTCAGAAAATGGTATATTGACGGTAGATTACCATATCATATATTAATTGATGATAAAAATCCACAAAAAGGTATACAAGAATTAAGATATATCGATCCAACTAAACTTAGAAAAGTTAAAGAGGTCGAAGAAGAAAAAGACGAAAAGACCGGAGCTACAATAATTAAGAAACAAGAAGAGTTTTTTGTATTTAGTAAAGGTAAAGATGGAGCAGGCGAGGGTATAAAAATACATCCAGATGCAATTGCATATTGTACATCAGGTGTTTTAGATCCTGCAAGAAAAAGAATACTTTCATATATGCATAAAGCTATCAAACCAACTAATCAGTTGAGAATGATGGAAGATGCATTAGTAATTTATAGAATAAGTAGAGCTCCAGAAAGAAGAATATTTTATATTGATGTAGGTAACTTACCAAAAGGTAAGGCGGAAGAATATCTAAAGAATATAATGAACCAATATAGAAATAAATTGGTTTATGACGCAAAGACTGGAGATATTAAAGATGATAAGAAACATATGTCAATGTTGGAAGACTTCTTCCTACCGCGTAGAGAAGGTGGTAGAGGTACAGAAATATCGACATTACCCGGAGGAGAAAACCTTGGGCAAATCGAAGATATATTATACTTCCAAAAGAAACTATATAGAAGTTTAAATGTACCAGTAAATAGATTAGAACAAGAATCAGGATTTAACTTAGGAAGAGCTACTGAAATATCTCGTGATGAAGTTAAATTTAAAAAGTTTATTGATAGATTAAGAAATAGATTTAGTGATATATTCATGCAACTGTTAAAGACTCAGTTGATGTTAAAAGGTGTTATTACCAAAGATGATTGGAAAAACTTAAAAGAAAATATTTCTTATGATTATCTAGAAGACAATTATTTCTCAGAGTTAAAAGAATCTGAAATAATTAGAGAAAGATTTGAAATGTTAAGTACTATGGATGAATATGTAGGTAAATATATTTCAAATGAGTGGGTCAGAAAAACAATATTAAGACAATCTGATGATGAGATTGCTGGTATTAAAGACCAAATTGAAGCGGAAAAAAAGTCAGGTGAAATCGAAGGAGATGATGATCTTGACATATAATTTTTTATAAATATATAAACGAGGACTACAAAAATGAGTATTGAAAATTTAATAGATAATATTAAAAATGGTGAAAATGTTAAGGCAGGAAAAGATTTTGATGCCTTAATATCTGGAAAAATTTCAGATGCTTTAGATGCTAAGAAAATTGAATTAGCATCAACTATACAAGATAGAGTATCAGCCAAAAAAGAGGTAGAGTAATGTTAACATTTGTCGAAATAAGGCAAAAATTAGATGAAGCCAAATTTGGACCAGTAAAAGTTAAATTACCTCGAGGTGCCGATGGTGACCACATGACAGCTACCTTTGATACAAAAAAGGGTGTGTCATACGAAATAACCGGTGCATCACAAAATGCAGGGCAACAAAATATGCCCTTAAAAGATTTAAAAGCTTTAGGATTTAAAATTCCTAAAAATAAAAATGACCTAAAAAAATTATTAGGTGATTTAAATGATATGTTCATGTAACAGGAAAAAATATGAAGCTAATTGCAGAATATATAGAAAGTGACTTAAATGTCATAACAGAAAAAGTTAATGGAAAGAAAAGCCTTGTAATAGAAGGCGTTTTCATGCAAGCTGATTCTAAAAATAGAAATGGAAGAGTTTATCCAAGAACTATTTTAGAAAAAGCTGTAGAAAAATATGTAAAAGAACAAGTAAATACTGGTAGAGCTGTTGGGGAACTAAACCACCCTGAAGGTCCTACCATTAATTTAGATAAAGTTTCGCACAAGATTACTGATCTCAGATTTGAAGGAAGTAATGTTGTAGGAAAGGCATCAATTTTACAAACCCCTATGGGAAAGATCGTAGAAGGTCTACTCGAAGGTGGAGTAAAGCTTGGTGTATCAAGTCGTGGTATGGGAAGTCTTGTACAAAAAAGCGGCGCCATGTATGTGAAAGATGACTTTATGTTATCCACTGTTGATATCGTTCAAGACCCTTCAGCTCCTGAAGCATTTGTTAATGGAGTTATGGAAGGTGTTGATTGGGTATGGAATAATGGCGTTCTTTGTGCACAGCATGTTGAAGAAATTGAGACTGAAATCAAGGAAGCAAAGAATATGAGATCGGCAGATGTCGAAATCAAAGCTTTTAAAAATTTCCTCTCTAAACTTGTAAATTCTTAATAGGAGAATAAAAATGTCAGTAGACGAAGTTAAATTAAATAATGAACTAGTCGAAGACGTATCAGATGCTGAAGAGCTTGAGAATGAAGAGCTCGTTGAAGACGAACAAGTTCAAGACGAGGATATTCTCGAAGCAAAAGCTAAAAAAGAAGCTGAAGAAAAAGGCGATGACGATGAAGAGGAAGATGTCAAGGAAGATTCTGAAAAAGATGAAGACGAAGACGAAAAACCTGTAGTCGAAATGCCAAAAACTAAAGCTGCTTTAATGGCAGGCGTTCATGATATGGTCAAAAAGGCTAAAAAAGAACAAGCTCAGAAAATTTATGCACAAGTGCAGAAGATTCTAGCTCCTGATGTAGAACCTGAAAAGGTTGTTAAAGATCCAAATGAATCAGTTGATGTAAGTCATATTGATTATCAAGAAGATCTTGATACATTAGTTGCTGAAGAAGCTACATTAAGTGATGGATTCAAAGAGAAAGCTTCTATAGTTTTCGAAGCTGCTTTAAAATCTAAAGTTGCTGTAGAAAAAAATAGGCTAGAATCTGAGTATGTTTCAAACTTAGAAGAGGAAGTAACTTCCATCAAATCAGAATTAGTAGAAAAGGTAGATTCATATCTTAACTATGTTGTTTCTAATTGGATGGATGAAAATGAAGTTGCAATCAATAACGGTCTTAGGACTGAAATTGCTGAAGATTTCATGACTTCTTTACAACAGGTGTTCAAAGAACATTATGTGGAAGTTCCTGAAGGTAAAGTGGACTTAGTAGATGAATTATCTGCTCAAGTTTCTGAACTGGAAGAAAACTTAAATAAATCAACAGAAGATAACATCAAACTTACTGAATCTGTTTCTGGTTTACAGAGAGCGGATATTGTAAGAAAGGCTTCTTCTGGTCTTGCACTAACAGAGGCTGAAAAACTTGCTTCATTGGTTGAAGATATTGATTTTGATGACGCAGAATCTTTCGAAATGAAAGTGAATGTTGTTAAAGAATCATACTTTAAACAAGAAGTTGTTGAAGCTAAAGATGAAGTACAAGATGTAGTTGGTACTGATGAGGCTCCGGCCGATGTCAGTGATGTAATGGCTAGATATACTCAAGCTATTTCAAAATTTAGTAAATAAATTAAGTCTATAGGGGAAAAACAAAAATGTTTAACGCAGACGCAAAACTAATGGAGAAGTGGAATCCTGTTCTCGAACACACTGATCTAGAAAATATACAAGATAGTCATAAAAAAGCTGTTACAGCAAGACTATTAGAGAACCAAGAAATCGCTGCTAGAGAAGAAGCTGCAGCAGTAAGGGGTACTTTCCTTGGAGAGGACGCCGCTGCAAACGCAACTGGCTCTAACATCGATAACTTTAACCCTGTTCTTATCTCATTGGTAAGAAGAGCTATGCCTAATTTGATTGCATATGATATCGCTGGCGTTCAGCCAATGAGTGGACCAACAGGTCTTATCTTTGCAATGAAGTCAAAGTACACAGGTCAAGGTGGAACTGAAGCATTGTTTGATGAAGCTAATACAGCTTTCTCAGGTAACGCTGCTGTAACACAAGAAACTGGACCATCTGGTCTTGAATCAGCTGTTGATGACGGTGATAACAACTTAGGTACAGGTGAAACAGCTGGTGAAATCGTTTCTGATTTTGCTGGTGGTCTTTCAACTGCAGCTGCAGAAGCACTAGGAACTGGTGGATCAGGTGGATCTTTCGGTGAGATGGCATTCTCAATCGATAAGGTTACTGTTACTGCTAAGTCTAGAGCACTAAAAGCTGAGTACACAATGGAACTTGCACAAGATCTTAAAGCAATTCATGGTCTTGATGCTGAAGCAGAACTTGCAAATATTCTTTCAGCTGAAATCCTAGCGGAAATCAACAGAGAGATTGTAAGGACTGTTAACAGAACTGCTAAATTAGGTGCAGCTCAAGCTTCTGTTGCTGTTAAAGGTATCTTCAATATGAATACAGATTCAGACGGAAGATGGTTGGCAGAAAGAGCAAAAGGTCTTATCATGCAAATCGAAAGAGAAGCAAACGTTATTGCTAAGCAAACAAGAAGAGGAAAAGGTAATTACATTATCTGTTCTTCAGATGTTGCTTCAGTATTAGCAGCTTCAGGCATGTTAGACTATAGCCCTGCATTATCAACACAACTTAACGTTGACGATACCGGTAATACATTTGCTGGTGTTCTTAACGGTAGATTTAAAGTTTACGTTGATCCATATGCTGGTGGTACAAATCCTGACTACGTAACAGTAGGTTTCAGAGGTGCTAACCCATATGACGCAGGTGTATTCTACTGCCCATACGTGCCTTTAACAATGGTTAAAGCAATCGGTGAGGAAGACTTCCAGCCAAGAATCGGTTTTAAAACTAGATATGGCATGGTAGCTAACCCATTCGTAGCAACCGACGGATCTGTAGGTTCAGATAGAAGTAATCCTTACTTCAGAATCTTCAGAGTTGACGGAATCATGGTATAAGTTATATAACTTACCATGGAAAGGGAGGCTTCGGTCTCCCTTTTTTTATATTCTAATTTTTAAAACATATAAATAATAGTATGGCTATTACAACTAATAAGAATTTTTTATCACCCGTTGGATTTCAATTAAAATTGAGTTCTGACAAATACGAAAATATTGAATACTTTTGTACCTCAGTATCTCTACCCGATTTATCATTAGCAGAAAGTCCTACACCATATAAAGGATCTAATTTAGCAATGAGTGGAGATAGACTTAACTTTAGTAATTTAGAGGTTACATTTAATGTAACTGAAAATATGGAAAATTATCTTGAAATATACAATTGGTTACATGACATTGTATCTTTAGGTGAAAGTAAGATTGATGGTACATTATTAATATTATCAAGTCACAATAATACAACAAAGGAAATATTATTTAGAGATTTATTTCCAACAACGTTGTCAGCACTAGAATTTTCTACGCAACAAACTGAGATTGAATATTTGCAAGCTACGGCTTCATTTAAATACACATACTTTGAATTTAAGTAAACCTTTACTTTTATAAAAATATGTTGTATAATATAATATAAATAAAATTATATACTATGGAAAAATTATGAATACATTAGAACAAATACATGAAATGTGGAAAAAAGATTGTCTTATCGACAAAATGGATTTAGATAAATCTGCAAGAGATTCTGCTAAACTTCATTCTAAATACCTAGAACTATATTCTATTAACAAGCTAAAATACAAAAAGCTAGATAATGACTTTAAGGTACTACTTAAGAACAAATGGTTGCATTATAATGGCAAGTTAAGTAAAGAAGAAATTGAAGAATTGGGATGGAATTATGATCCACTCGATGGTCTTACAGTTTTAAAAGGTGACATGGATAGATTTTACGATGCAGATCCACTAATTCAAGAGCATCAGGCAAAGATGCAATATACTCAAGAACTTATTGATACTTTAAAAGAAATTTTAGAGAATATTAAGTGGCGTCATCAAAATATTAAAAACATAATTGAATGGAATAAATTTACTAGCGGCATGTAATGGAAATCATTAAGGTCAAAAAGAAAAACGAAGTTTTTCTATACATCGAAACTGAACCAAGTATAGAACAAGAATTAGCAGAACATTTTTGTTTCTATGTGCCTGGTTATAAATTTATGCCATCATATAGAAATCGTATGTGGGATGGAAAGATTCGATTATTTGATTTAAGATATAAAACATTATATGGTGGTCTATTAAATTATATAAAAGAGTTTGCAGATTCTAGACAATATGAGCTAGAAATTGATTTATCGACCTATAATCAATCAAAATCCGAGGTTACACCTGATATAAATGGTTTATTGTCTGAGATTGCACTCAGCGTGCAAGGAGACCATATAACCCCTAGGGACTATCAATTAGATGCACTCTCGTGTGCGTTGGAAAAAAAGAGGTCATTATTACTATCTCCAACTGCTTCTGGTAAAAGTTTGATCATATATATGGCCATAAGACACCATTTAATGCACAAAAATGGTCAAATATTGATCATTGTACCTACAACTTCCCTTGTAGAACAGCTATATTCTGACTTCGATGACTACTCCCAGTTTGATCAGTTTAGTGTGCAAGACAACTGTCATAGAATATATTCCGGTAAAGAAAGATATAATATTGATAAAAGAGTTGTTATAACAACATGGCAATCGATTTACAAATTAGGTATTGAATGGTTTAAAAACTATACTATGGTTATTGGTGATGAAGCACATAATTTTAAAGCTAAATCACTTACATCTATATTAGAAAAATGTGTTAATGCTGAATATCGTATTGGTACTACAGGTACATTAGATGGTACACAAACTCATCA
>TARA_B100001057_G_scaffold500474_1_pt1 | contig 14217 bp, 13 predicted proteins | sample TARA_B100001057 | Tara Oceans TARA_B100001057 (sample SAMEA2621839) | marine metagenome | biome: marine biome (ENVO:00000447); feature: surface water layer (ENVO:00002042); material: "saline water (ENVO:00002010), including plankton (ENVO:xxxxxxxx)" | depth 5 m
AATGAGTCTTTATCATAAAATTTTCTATAGTTAAATAGTTTCATTGTCCACTTATTGAAAAATTCATCTTAGATGCTAGCAAATAAATAACAGCCATTCTAATAGCTACTCCATTTTCTACTTGATCTAAAATAATGGAATTATTTGAATCAACAATATCAGAAGTAATTTCTACACCTCTATTAATTGGTCCAGGGTGAAGTATAAAAATATCCTTTTTAATATTATTCATTTTTTTAGCGTCTAAACCAAATAACATAGAGTATTCTCTATCATTTGGGAAATAAGATTTTTGCATTCTTTCCTTTTGAACTCTTAAAACATTTACAGCATCTGACCATTTCAGTGCTTTTATAATATCTGTTTCAATTGAAACATCTAGACTTTCTATTTCTTTTGGAATTAAACTAAGAGGACATGATATCTTAATGTTTGCTCCCAGAAGTTTAAGAGCGTAGATATTCGACATGGCTACCCTTGAATGTAAAACATCTCCAATAATTAAGATATTTTTTCCTTTTAAATCTCCTAGATTTTGAGTTAATGAAAAACAATCTAATAAAGCTTGTGTTGGATGTTCATGAGAGCCATCACCTGCATTTATTATACATGATTTTGTGTTTTTAGATAATAATAATGGTGACCCTGGATTTGGATGTCTTAGAACAATCATATCTACTTTCATAGCTAGTATATTTTTAACTGTGTCGATAAGAGACTCTCCTTTACTAACAGATGAGAATGACGAGGATAAGTTTACTACTTCTGCTCCTAGTCTTTTTTGGGCTAATTCAAAAGATATTTTTGTTCTAGTACTATTTTCAAAAAATAAATTTGCAATTGTTATATCTCTTAAAGTTGGGACTTTTTTAATTGGTCTATTAATTACTTCCTTGAAGTGAAGAGCAGTTTTAAAGATTAGTTTAATATCTGATCTTTTTAAAGATTTAATTCCTAGAAGATGATCTACACTAAGCATATCCATTAATTCTCAATATATATAACATTTTTACTGGAATTTTTATCCCATACAACTCTGACCCTATCACCTTTAAAAGTATCAATCTTTACTCCACAATAATTAGCTTCAATTGGAATTTCCCTTTTGAACCTTCTGTCTATTAAAGTCAATAGCTCAATTGACCTGGGTCTTCCATAAGTGTCAATAGAAGTCATGGCTGCTTTTATACTCCTACCAGTAAATAAAACATCATCAATTAGTACAATCTTTTTATTTTCAATAGGAAAATTAAGTTGAGTTAAACTGGCAGTATGAGTTTTTTCTGACCTTCTAAAATCATCTCTAAAAAAAGTATAATCTAATATACCATGTTTAATTTCCAGATTTTTATGATTTAAATTAAAGATTCTTATTATTTCTCTTAGAAGATCAACACCTCTTGGTTGAAGTCCAATTAAAACAGTATCATTAAAATCTTTATGGTTTTCTATAAGCTCGTATACAAGTCTATTGAGTATAATTTCTATTTTTTGAGAATTTAAAAGAATTTTATTAGACATAGCTATTACAAAAATAGAAATTTAAAATTTGAATTTTACTCAAAAAAAAATCCTCAATAATTGAGGATTCTAATTTATTTATCTTCATCATTTTCTTCAGGCTTATCTTTCACCTTTTTTGAATTAGTTTTCTCATGAGGTAAAACACTATGTGTTTCGGTATGTGAAACTACAACTCTCTTAAACTCTTTACTAAATTCAATAATTTTGAATTCAGACTCCTCGTCTTTGGCTAATTTATTTCCATCTTTTTTATCTAGATGTCTTGAAGGGCAAAATGCTGTTATATCGTCATTAAAAATAACTACCGCACCTTTATCGACTATTTCAGATATACTAGCTTTGTGAACTGAACCTACAGTAAAATCTTTTTCATATAAATCCCATGGGTTAGACTTAGTTTGCTTGTGACCTAGGCTAAGTTTTCTTCCTTCAACGTCAAGATCAAGAATAACAACTTCTATTTTATCATCTAATGATAAAAATTCAGAAGGATGTTTTATTTTCTTAGTCCATGAAAGGTCTGATATGTATACAAGGCCATCTATACCTTCTTCAAGTTCTATAAAAACACCAAAGTTTGTATAATTTCTAACTGAACCGGTATGTTTAGAACCAATAGGAAACTTTTTAGTAATATCTGTCCATGGATCCTCAGATAATTGTTTCATACCCAATGACATCTTTCTTGAGTCCCTGTCTAGATTTAATACTATGGCTTCAATTTCATCACCTACATTAACAAAATCTTGAGCACTTCTTAGATGAGTTGACCATGACATCTCAGATACATGAACCAATCCCTCTATTCCTTCATCAATTTCGATGAAAGCTCCATAATCTGCAATAACTACAACTTTACCATTAACCTTTGAACCCTCTTTAATATCATCGCCTAATTTATCCCATGGATGTTCTGTAAGTTGTTTCAATCCTAATTGAATCTTAGATTTATCATCGTCAAAATCTAATATTACCACTTTAATAGTTTGATCAAGTTCAAGAATTTCACTTGGGTGATTAATTCTACTCCATGATAAGTCTGTTATATGTATTAACCCATCTACACCTCCAAGATCAACAAAAACTCCATATGAAGTCATGTTTTTAACATTACCCTCTAATACTTGACCTTTTTCAAGTTGACTAATAATTCCTTTCTTCTGTTCTTCAATATCAGCCTCAATTAATGCTTTATGAGATACAACTACGTTTTTAAACTCATGATTAATTTTGACTACTTTAAAATCCATATTTTTATTAGTGTATTGATCGTAGTCTCTAATTGGTTTTACATCAATCTGAGATCCTGGAAGAAAGGCTTCGATACCGAAAACGTCAACAATCATTCCACCTTTAGTTCTACATTTAACAAACCCTTGAACTACTTCTCCCAAATCATGAGCAGAATTGACTCTATCCCAAGCCTTAATAACTCTTGCTTTTCTATGAGACAGAACTAATTGTCCTGACTTGTCCTCTCTAGTATCAACGATTACTTCAACCTTATCTCCAATTTTTAATTCTGGATTGTATCTAAACTCATTTTTTGAAATAACACCCTCTGATTTGGCATTTATATCAATTATAACATCTTTTTCAGTTAAGTGGATAACTTCTCCCTCAATTATGTTCTCGTCAGAGGTGTCTACAAAGTTTTTTTCAACAAGCTTTTCGAATTCAGAAATTTGCTTTTGATCAAGCTCATCAATTCCTTCTTGATATTGATGCCAGTTAAAGTTCTTTAAGAAATCGTCTTGAGGTAAATCTTTTTTTGAGGTATCTTTTTTGGGTTTTTTTGACTCCTCAATATTAGTATCAACAGTATTTTCTTCACTCATAGTGCGCAAAAATATAATTAATTAATTTACTAGCAAAGTTAAGATCAGTTTTTTATCTAAACTAATTTAATTTTTTTAAGTATAATCTGATAAACTTCTTCTATTGAAATATTGGATACATCTATCTCAAAAGCATCTTCAGCTCTCCTTAAAGGTGCAATATCTCTTGATGAGTCAGTATTGTCTCTAAGCTTAATCTCTCTTTCAATAACCTCAACATCAAGGGTTTTGTCATTAATTTGTTTAAGCCTTCTCTCTGCCCTAATTCTAGGTTCAGCTATTAAAAAAAACTTAAAATTTGCATTTGGAAATACGACAGTTCCAATATCTCTTCCATCTACAACTAGTGATTTAGAATTGGCTGAATTTCTTAATAAGCTTAGTACAAAGTTCCTAATTTCAGGTTTTTTAGCATAATTACTTACATTTGAGGATACTCTTTGACCTCGAATTTTATTAGTAACATCTATACTATTCAAATAAATTTTGAAATGGCCATCTTTATAGGTTTGTTTAATATCAATATTGTCGAGAATACGCTTTGAAATAGGTATCTGGTGATCAATTTTGGAGTTTAATAATTGTAGAGTGATTGTACGATAATAAGCACCGGAATCTCTGTAACTAAAATCTAATTTTTTAGCTATTTTTTTTGCTTGAGTACTCTTTCCAGTTGATGCTTGTCCATCTATAGCAATAATTATTTTATTCAAACTAAATCAACTTAGGATTAACAACTTTTCTGTTCAATATGGAATTTGAGATAACATCTTTCATTGAATCAACATAAATAAATTTAAGTCCCTTTAGATATCTAGGGTTTATTTCTTGTATATCTTTTTTGTTATATGAACTTAAAATAATTTCTTTAATATTTGCTCTTTTTGCAGCAAGAATCTTTTCTTTAATACCTCCTACGGGGAGTACTTTCCCTCTTAAGGTTATTTCTCCTGTCATAGCAATATTTTTTTTAACTCTTTTTTGGGTAAATAAAGAAACTAAAGATGAGAGGATAGTAATCCCTGCACTTGGACCATCTTTAGGTGTAGCTCCCTCAGGAACATGAATATGGATATTATATTTAGAATAATCAAGATCCTTTGAAATTCCTAATTCTTTTTGATTTGATTTTATATATTCAAGGGCTATTATGGCTGATTCTTTCATTATTTTACCAAGATTACCGGTAATAGAGAGATTACCTTTTCCTTCAGAGATAGAAGATTCGATAAAAAGTATTTCACCACCAACCGATGTCCATGCTAGACCAGTAACAACTCCTGCAACCATGTTATTTTCATATTTGTCTCTAAAGTATTTTTTTGGCCCCAGTACATCCTTGAGATATTCAATTTCATTAGAACTATTAAGCTTTGAGTTAGAAACAATATTCTTGGCTCTATTTCTAATCAATTTGGCAATTTGTTTTTCCAAATTTCTAACACCTGATTCTCTTGTATAGTCACTAATTATATCTTTTATAACTTTATTTGGAATTTTGAAGTCACTAGTTTTCATACCATGTTCTAATAATTGTTTTTTGATTAGAAACTTGTTAGCGATAGAAACTTTTTCTTCAGAAGTATAACCAGATACATTTATCAGTTCCATCCTATCTAATAATGCAGGATGCATAGATGACAGATTATTAGCAGTGGCAACAAACATAACTTTTGAAAGATCATACCCAATTTCAAGGAAATTATCATGAAAGGAATTGTTTTGTTCAGGATCAAGAAGTTCTAATAAGGCGGAACTTGGATCTCCTTGAGTTCCATTTGAAATTTTGTCAATTTCGTCCAAAACAAAAACAGGGTTAGACGTACCTGATTTTCGAATGCTCTGAATAACCCTTCCTGGCATAGCTCCTATGTAGGTCTTTCTATGACCTCTTATTTCAGCTTCATCTCTTAATCCACCCAAAGACACTCTTACATATTCTCTATTAATAGATTTAGCTATTGATTTTCCCAATGAAGTTTTACCAACACCTGGAGGGCCATATAAACAAAGAATCGGTGACTTCATATCACTTCTTAATTTTAAAACAGCTAGGTACTCAATTATCCTTTTTTTAACATCATCAAGACCAAAATGGTCTCTGTCTAGTATTTTTTGAGCTTTGTGTAAATCAAAATTATCTTTTGAGTAGTTTTCCCATGGAAGATCTACAATTAAGTCTAAATAATTTCTTTGGACTGAATATTCTGCAACTTGAGAATTCATCCTTTTTAGCTTTGACAATTCTTTTTCAAAATGAGACTTAGTATGCTGACCCCATTTTTTATCTTTGGCTTTATTTATAAGTTCTTGAATATCTTCTTGGTATGAATTGTCACCAAGTTCTTCCTGGATAGTCTTCATCTGTTGCTGGAGATAATACTCACGCTGTTGTTGGTCTAAATCGTTTCTTACTTTTGATTGAATATCATTTTTTAAAGCAAGTTTTTCATATTCAACATTCAAAAATTTCAAACATTTTAAAGCTTTATTTTCTATACTAGTGCTAGAGAGTAGATCTTGCTTATCCTTAACGCTAATATTCATATTTGAGCAAACAAAATTTATTAAGAAAGCAGAGCTATTAATATTTTTAATTGCAAAGGAAGCCTCAGATGGTATATTCGGATTTTCTTTTATGATTTTAAGAGCTATATCTTTTATAGCATCTATTGTAGCAATAAATTTACTGTTAGATTTTCTATAATTTTTATCTGAAATAGAGTCAATTGTTGCCTGAATGTATGGATCAGTCTTTACTACTGACTTAATTTTAAATCTCTTCTTCCCCTGAATTATTACGGTTGTATTCCCATCAGGCATTTTCAAAACTCTTAAAATTTTGGCGACAGTTCCAACACCATAAATATTTTCAACAGTTGGATTCTCAACTTTAATGTTTTTTTGAGCCACTACACCAATTAGTTTATTGGATTTATTGGCATCATTGATTAATTTAATTGACTTATCTCTTGCTGCATTAATTGGAATAACTACACCAGGAAAAAGAACTGTGTTTGTTAAGGGTAATATAGGGAGAACCTCAGGAAGACTCTCCTTTTCAAGAGCCTCTTCGTCTTCTGATGTCATTAAAGGTATAAACTCAGATTCATCACCTAAATCATCAAATGACATTTTGTCTATATTGTTAAATATTACACTCATTTAAAAAAATTTGAGTCATTTTGTCATAAAAACAGCTTTAACTGTTGTTAAAAATTAAAAGACTAAAACTACACTTATATAAAGTCAAAAGCTATGCCAACTTATTCTTATCAATTTTAGGGACTCTTGTTAAGAGAATAGCCCCTATAAAAAAGAAGAACATAAATATTATAACTGAAAATCTTACCGTACCTGTTATTTGTGCAGCTACTGCATAAAAAAGCATTCCAAATACAATTCCAATTTTTTCTGTAACATCATAGAAACTAAAAAAAGAGGTTGTGTCTTTTGTCTCTGGTATAAATAATGAGTAAGTGGCTCGAGCCACTGGTTGAGTACCACCCATTAATAGACCAACAAGACCAGCTATCATATAAAATTGTATTGGAGACTTAATAAAATATGCATAAAGACATACCGCAGCCCATAAAAAAATTGCAAAAGTTAATACTAAAATATTACCATATTTCTGTGCCAATTTTGTGAATATGTATGCTCCTCCGATAGCTACTAATTGTATTAGTAAAATACTAATTATAAGTCCTGAAGTTTGTTCGCTGGAACTACTCCATTCAATCTCACTAACGCCAAAGTATGAAGCTATATATAATACTGTTTGCAAGGAAAAAGAAAAAATGAAGAATGCTAATAAAAATCTTGTAAATCTTTTACTAGATCTAATATAACTGTAAACACTTTTTAATTCTCTAAAGCCATTCCAAACTATATTTTTTGGAATTTTGACCCCTTTATTTCCATTTGGTAAGTGATAAAAAGAATATTGACTAAAAGCAAGCCACCAAATCCCAACTATTGCAAAGGAAGATTTCATTGCAGCAATTTCGGAGGAAAATCCGAAAAACTCATAAAAATTTATCATAACCAGATTAATTAATAAGAGAATCACACTACCTATATATCCCATTGTATATCCTTTAGCACTTACTTTATTTGTTTGATTAGGATAGGTTATATCTGTTAAATATGAATTATAGTATACAAGACTTCCCCAAAAGCCAATTAAACCAAGAGTATAGAAAATCAAACTTATCTCTATTGTATCTAATTCAAACCAATACAAACCTATACATGAAAGTGAACCCAGATAGACAAAAAATTTCATAAATACTTTCTTGTTGCCAATAAAATCTGCAATTCCACTGAGTAAAGGTGATAAAAACGCAATCAACAAAAAAGAAAAACCAGATACAGAACTTATAAGTGTGTCTTTATTAATATTCATATTTAATATCTCTACTGAATTAGATTGAGAGAAAACATACTGTGAATAATAAATTGGAAAAATCGCAGAAGATATTACTAAAGAATAAACAGAATTAGCCCAATCATAAAGGGCCCAAGCACCAATTAGTTTCTTGCTTCCCTTAGGGTGATTAGTTTTTTTATTGAACATAAATTTAAATGATCTCCAAATTAAGCAAATAAATCAAAAGATATATATATTTGCTAAAAAATAAGATGTTCAAAAAATTACACATATTAGGGGTTTTATTTTTTAGTCTAACATTACTAAATTGTCAAAATTCTTATAACAAAGAAGAACTTGAAATAACATATAAAGTGAGTAAAACAGATAAAGAATGGAGAGAACAACTATCTCCCAAAGAATACGAAATTTTAAGAAATAAAGGAACTGAAAGACCCAATACAGGGATATATAACATGCACTTTGAAGAAGGTGTATACACTTGTAAAGGATGTGGTCAACCATTATTTAAAAGTAACAATAAATTTATGTCTGATTGTGGATGGCCTAGCTATGAAAGTGCTATTCCAGGAGCTATAACTTACAAAAAGGATAACAGTCTAGGCATGATTAGAACAGAAATTTTATGCTCTAATTGTGGTGGACATCAAGGGCACGTATTCGATGATGGCCCAACATCAACAGGAAAAAGGTATTGTGTGAATTCTGCTAGTATAAATTTTATAAATAATAAAAATGAGTAAAAAGTATGATTTAATTGTTCTTGGTAGCGGACCAGGTGGATATGTTACTGCAATAAGAGCCTCTCAACTTGGACTTAAAACAGCTATAATTGAAAAAGAAAGTTTAGGGGGAGTTTGTCTAAATTGGGGATGTATTCCTACAAAAGCACTATTAAAATCAGCTCAAGTTTTTGAATATTTAAAACATGCAGAAAGTTATGGTTTAAAAGTTAAAGACTTTGATAAAGATTTTGATTCAGTAGTAAAAAGAAGCAGAGATGTTGCGGGTGGGATGAGTAAAGGTGTGAATTTTTTAATGAAGAAAAATAAAATAGATGTTTTAAATGGGTTTGGTAAAATTCAATCCAATAAAACTGTTCTTATAGAAAATGAAGGTAATGTTGATAGTGTAGAAGCAGATAATATTGTGATTGCCACTGGTGGTAGATCTAGAGTTATAGATTCTATTCCTCAAGATGGAAAAAAAATAATTGGCTATAGAGAGGCAATGACACTACAGAAACAACCCAAAAAACTTATCATTGTTGGTTCAGGAGCAATTGGAATCGAGTTTGCATACTTCTATAACTCAATGGGTACTGAAGTAAAAATTATTGAATACATGGACAGAATCCTTCCGGTTGAAGATCAAGATATTTCAAACCAATTATCTAAAACTTTCAAAAAGTCAGGTATTCAAATTTTAACTAATTCTGAAGTTATATCATCGGACACCAAAGGAAAAGGAGTTAAGGTTTCGGTCAACTCAAATGGTCAGATTTCAGAACATGAAGCTGATATAGTTTTATCTGCTGTAGGTGTTAAAAGTAATATTGAAAATATTGGTCTAGAAGAAGTTGGAATAGCTGTGGATAAAGATAAAATCATTGTTGACGAATATTACCAAACTAATATTCCAGGATATTATGCTATTGGAGATGTTACTTCGGGACAGGCTTTGGCTCATGTTGCTTCTGCTGAGGGTATTCTTTGTGTTGAAAAGATCGCAAATCATGATGTTGAACCAATTGATTATGAAAATATTCCAGGATGTACATATTGCGCTCCAGAAGTTGCATCAGTTGGTTTAACTGAAGAAAAAGCTATTGAGAAGGGATACTCAATTAAGGTTGGTAAATTCCCTTTTACTGCATCTGGAAAAGCACAAGCATCAGGACATTCAGACGGGTTTGTAAAAGTGATTTTTGATAAAAAATATGGTGAATGGCTTGGATGTCATATGATAGGTGCTGGCGTTACGGATATGATTGCTGAAGCAGTTCTTGGGAGAAAACTTGAGACTACAGGAAAAGAGATATTAAAATCTGTCCATCCTCATCCAACGATGAGCGAAGCCTTAATGGAGGCAGTTGCTGATGCTTATAATGAAGTTATTCACCTTTGATAAGACTCTCTAAAGCTAACTTATAACTGTTTAAACCAAAACCAATAATTATTCCATTTACAACTGGAGATAGATATGATTTATGCCTAAATTCTTCTCTTGAAAAAGTATTTGAAATATGTACTTCAATAACATTACACTCAACTGATTTAACTGCATCAGCTATCCCAACAGATGTATGAGTATATGCAGCTGCATTAAGAATAATTCCATCAGATTTTCCAGATTCCTGGATATAATTAATTATTTCACCCTCAACATTTGATTGAAGGTAATCAATTTCTGCATTTGGATAGTAGGATCTAATAGTATCTAAATATGAATCAAAACTTTCATCTCCATAAATGTCAGTTTCTCTTGTTCCTAGTAGATTTAAATTAGGTCCATTAATTATTGTAATTTTCATATATTATAAAGGTAATGCTTAAAGAGTAATTAAAAAATAAAATGAATTGGGATTCTAGCTTTAAAGATTTTAAAAACTACCTAAAACTGGAAAGAGGGTTAAGCATAAATTCTATAAAAAGCTATGAGTACGATTTAAATTTATTCAAATTATTTCTGGTAAAAAATAAATTTAAAGATACACCATTAAATTGCAAGCCGGAAACAGTAAAAAGATATCTTTATAAAAATTTTTCAGAAAAAAAATCAAGAAGCCAGGCCAGAAGCATTTCCAGTTTTAAAAGTTTTTTTAATTATTTAATTTTTGAGGGCCATATTAAAGATTCACCTGTATCTAATATTGAGTCACCTAAACTTGAGAAAAAACTTCCAGAGGTTTTGTCTGAATCCGAAATAAAAGAATTAATTAACTCCATAGATACTAAACATAGTTTTGGGCAGAGGAACAAGACAATAATTGAAATTCTTTATGGAACCGGTATTAGAGTTAGTGAACTTGTAAACTTAAGACTATCAAATATCTTTTTTAAAGAAGGAATCATAAAGGTAATTGGGAAGGGAGAAAAAGAAAGATTTGTCCCTTTGGGTGATATCGCATCTAATGAAATTAAAATTTATCTAAATGAGAGAAACAAGCTCAAAATTGATTCAAACTTTTCAGATGTGTTATTATTAAACAAATATGGTAGAAGATTAACCAGATCCATGATTTATAAAATTATAAATGATGCGAGTTTAAATATTGATCTAAAGAAAAAGATAAGCCCACATACTTTGAGGCATTCATATGCAACACACTTAATTAGAAATGGAGCTGATTTGAGAACTATACAGATTATACTAGGACATGAGAGTATAACAACAACTGAAATATACACTCATTTAGACACTCATCACCTGAAGGAAGTTCTTAAAAAATATCATCCAAGATCCGATTAAATCATTAGTCCTTCATTAATCTAAATCCTTCACCATGGACATTGATTATTTTCAAAGAGGAATCTTTGTCTAAATACTTTCTGAGTTTTGCAATATATACATCCATACTTCTTGATGTAAAGTAGTTTGCATCTCTCCAAATTTTATTAAGTGCAATATCTCTTGGCAGTAGATCATCAAAATTTAAAACAAGCATTTTGAGTAATTGATTTTCTTTTGGAGAAAGTTTGTAAGAATCCCCTAGTTTATGAGTTAGTATTCTTAATTTGGAATTGAAATTAAATTCTCCAAAATTAAATTCAAAAACATCCTTTTCTTCTGGACTAATAAACTGTTTCCTACCAAGAATTGATTTTATTTTTGCAAGCAAAATCTCAGAGTCAAAAGGTTTTGTTAAATAGTCATCCGCACCAATCTTATAGCCCTTCAAAACATCATCTTTGAGATTTTTAGCAGTTAAAAAAATCAATGGTGTAGTCTCATTAATTTCTCTAATTTCCCTTGCTAGTGTGAGACCATCTTTAAGTGGCATCATTATGTCAAGAATACACAAGTCAAATTCTGCTTTATTAAATTTCTCGAAACCTTCAATTCCATTTACTGCTAGAATAACATCATAATTATTAATTGTTAAGTAGTCTTTTAGAATTCTACCAAAGTTTGGGTCATCTTCAACTAATAATATACGCTTGTTGGATTTCATATTAAATATTTTTTAAAGTTATAAAAAACTTTGTGCCAATTCCCTTTTTACTATCAAGATTAATTTTTCCATTGTGAAAGTCAATTATTTTTTTAACATAAGCTAAGCCCAAACCATGTCCTTTTATGTCATGTATATCTCCATTCTGTTCACGATAAAATTTTTCAAATACTAACTTTTGAGTTGTCTTGTCCATTCCTATTCCCCTATCTTCAAAACATATTGTAATATTGTCTTGAGTATTAATTGAAGTTACAATAATCTCAGGTTTGTCTTTGGAGTATTTAACAGAATTATCTAAGATATTAATTATTATGTTTTCAAGGTGATTACTGTTACCTTTAATTTTACTGTTATTGGCATTGAGTGAGATATCTATAGACCCTTTCCTACTTTCGATAATTAGTCTTACATGTTCAATTGCATCTTCAATGACCTCATGTATATCGATCTGTTCCATATCAAATGGATTTGAGCTCTTCTCTAATTGTGAAATTCTTAAAATATTTTCAACTTGAGATAACATTCTTGAATTTTCCTCTCTTATCATACTCAAATAAGAAGTAAATTTTTCATTTAAATTATTTTTTGAACTTGAAATAGCGTCAAGTGCAAGGTTTATTGTAGCAATAGGCGTCTTGAATTCATGTGATATATTATTAATAAAATCGCTTTTAATCTCAGAAAGTTTTTTCTGTTGTATTATCTGATACAAAGCACTAGTAGAAATAACTATAATCACTAAAGTTAGCATAAAGGAAAGGGTTGCAACTCCAATTATTCCAGAAAGTACAAATTCTTGTTTTTCAGGAAAAGAAACAATTAAGTCATATGATACTGGGCTTGACCTATCATTTAAAAAAGGAATAGAATATTTTGGACCAGATTGAACTTCAATATAGTTGTTAGATTTAACTTTTGTCGATAAGTTATTACTGTATATACCAAATTCGTATGGAGTAACAATATTTCTGTCACTAAACCCTTGATCCAGTAGTAATTGAATTTCTCTAGAGGTTGTTCTCTTGTGTATTGGCAGTGACGAGGCATATTCTTGAAATGCAGTTTTATATTTTTCAAATTTGAATAAATCAATATCTTCAACACTTTTTAATTTGGATATTGATGAATTTAATCTATTCTCCCTTCTATCAAATATGTTTTTATTTACAATTGTTGTTTTTACAGCTTTAAAGTCTTTCACCTCATCATCATAGTACTTATTTGAGAGATCATCAGGAAGATTTATGTTATAATCTTCTTCTAAAATTCCATATGCAAAAAAAGTCGACATATTAGAAGATTGATCTTCATCTAGAAATAAAAAAACATCTGTGAAATTTGAGTCCTCAGGAGTTCCAATCGAATCAATTAACATTTGATAAGTGTAAACGTAATCGTTCAATTCTCTATTCTGTATTTCAACGACTACTTCTCGTAGTGTTCTTCTAACTGCAAGTGAAAACTCCTCCTCTTTATTTTGCCAAGCTGAATATATCCAATATCCTTGCATTAATATTATGCCAATTAAGGAGATAGACATAGCTAGAACTAGATAAGTGTATAGCCTCTTATTCATTTTATAAAATTCTCAATTTTAAAATTAAATTTTCTTAATGAAATGTTAATATACTTAAACTAGCACTTAAATTTATCATGTATATCCATAACATCTTTATTTAGATACTCAATATCAGTATTATTGATAATATAATCACATTTTTCTGTGATTAGTGATTCATCAATCTGGTTATCTATTACTTTGAGCACTTGTGAACGTGAAATTTTGTCTCTCTTGATTACCCTTTTAATCCTATCTTCAATAGGAGATTTAACAAGAATTATACTGTCATATTTATTTTCAGAACCAATTTCAAAAATAATTGCAGCCTCTTTTACTACGTAACAACCTTCTACATTACTCAAAAAAGCTTGAAAGTCTTTTTCAACAGCTGGATGAACAATTGAATTAAGTATATTTAATTTTTGAGTATCATTAAAGACAATTTTAGAGAGGAGTTTTGAATCAAGTGTATTATGATAATAAATATTACTCCCAAATGAATCTTTAATCAACTTTATTATATTTTCATCAGTGTTAATTAAATACTTAGCTGACTTATCAGCACTGTAAACAGAAACACCTAGTTTTTTAAAAAGATTTAACACAGTGGATTTACCAGAGCCAATACCACCAGTTAATCCCACAACTTTCATTTTGAATTTAATTTATCTATAATTTCCTGGCTTACTCCAACACTTGAGAAACCTCCATCATTAAAAATGTT
>TARA_B100001057_G_scaffold52384_1_pt1 | contig 14213 bp, 14 predicted proteins | sample TARA_B100001057 | Tara Oceans TARA_B100001057 (sample SAMEA2621839) | marine metagenome | biome: marine biome (ENVO:00000447); feature: surface water layer (ENVO:00002042); material: "saline water (ENVO:00002010), including plankton (ENVO:xxxxxxxx)" | depth 5 m
CACGGTTTTACAACAAATTTAAAAGGAATTGATTGGCTTAAAAGACACTATGTGAACCACAGAGTTCATTCTGTAAATTTTCCTGGAGACCCTTATCCAATACATATTGATGCAACTTTTACACCTATTAAAGAAGGCTTAATAATAAATAATCCTCAAAGAAGATTACCAAAAGAGCAAAGAAAATTATTTGAAAATAATGACTGGAAAATAATCGACGCAGCTCAGCCAGCACACAATGAACCACCACCTCTCTGTTATTCATCTGTTTGGCTTTCGATGAATGTATTAGTTTTAGATCCAAAAACCGTTTGTGTTGAAAAAAGTGAAATTTATCAGGCCGAACAACTTGATAAATTAGGGATGGAAGTTATTCCTGTTGAATTAAGAGATGCCTATGCTTTCGGTGGAGGTCTTCACTGTTGTACAGCTGATGTTTATAGAGAGGGAAATCTTAAAGATTATTTTCCAAAACAATAGTTTAACTTGGATTTTTTTTTAAAAATTCAATATATTTTAATACATCGTTATATTTTTCATCTGGTATATCTTTGTAACTTGAATTAAATTTTGTTTTAATACAAATGGCAATATGAGCATATGAATTTCTTCCTTTTGGATGATTTGGATGTTCAGGTAATTGATCCTTTAGATAATCACCAGCCTCTTGAATAATTTTCCATAGTTTGCTAGCATTTTCTTTATTCATTTGTAAACAACTAATATAATGATTTTTAAAAAATTTAAAATATGTCTAAAGTTTTAAAGTTAGGAATAGTAAGTGACAACAATAAAAAGATTAATGAGGTAAAATCTATAGAGGTTCTAACTAATAAAGGAATAATTGGTGATAGACATTTCAAAGATTATAATGATCCTTTTTGCCAATTGTCTCTAATAGAGTCTGAGAATATTGATTATTATAATACTAAGTATGGTTTGAATATTGAATATTTAGATTTTAGAAGAAATATAGTAACACAAGGAATTAGATTAAATGATTTAGTAGGAAAAAAGTTTTTTATAGGCAATGTCAAATTAGAAGGTATTGATTTATGTCGACCCTGTAGACATTTAACAGAAATCCTGGGCCAAGATAACATTTTAAAAGAGTTTTTAAGAAAGGGTGGTTTACGTTGTGAAATTTTATCTTCTTCAACTATAAAAATTGGTGATAAAATAAAAGTTTAATATTAAAAAGCTAGTTTTTCTTAGTTTTTTCAAAATCAAAATTTTGCAATCCAGAGGATAAATTTTGATCAATTAGATTATCTTTTTCCTCAAATGCTTTCATTTTTTCTAATTCTTTCTCTCTTAGTCTTTGCTCTCTTAATTTTTCCTTATGTTCTCGAGCTTTCTGTTCACGATCAAATTTATCTTCCCATTCTTTAATTTTTATATATTCTAATTGTTTTTGTTTCTCTTCTTCTTCTTTAATTAATTTAAGCGCTCTTTCTCTTCTACGTTTTTCTTTTAATTCTAAGTTCTTTTGTTCCTCTTCTCTCACTTTCAGATCAATATCTTTTCTATTTTGTTCTTCCTCTTTTAATTTCAGCAATTTTTCTTTATCTCTTAAATCATTAGTAACAAGAATTAAATTTTCATCTTTTTTTATTAGTCTCTCATTTTCAATTTTTAATTGGTCTTCTTTTGCTCTTAATTCTTTTTCTTTAATTTTTAATTCATCTTCTTTTAATCTTAATTTATTATCTTCCTTTTTTAATTTTTCTTCCCAAAATTTAATTTCTTTTTTTTCTTTTAATATTTCACTATTTTCTTGAAGCTTTTTAAGTTTAATCTCTTTAATTTTTTTTTGTTCCTGATTCTTTTTAAAATTAACAATAACACTGCTTAGTGACTTAGTAGTAATAGTTGCTATTTTTGCTAAGCCATTACTTTTAGTAGAAACTTTCTTTTTTTTATTTAGTGTTTTTATTTTTTTTTTTCGTATCATATTTTTTAAAAGCCGTATTTGAGCAAACTATTTAAATTAATTCAATAACAACTGATAAAAAAAGATTCCATTTGTGTTTATTTTGAGTTTCAACCTGTAGGTGTTAATTAACTTGTAAAAAATCAATTTTTTAATAATTTTTTTTGCATTCAACTATTCAAAATATTATTAAGCATCTGTGAAAAAGAATAATAAATTAATAATTGCTTGTGATGGAGAATCTGCAAGTGGGAAAAGCACTGCTGCAAAACTTTTATCAAAAAAATATAAGTTATTATTGATTAATTCTGGAATATTATACAGATACGCAAGTAAAATAGTCATTGAAAAAAAACCAAAAAGTTTAATTTCATATTTAAGAAAAAAATTTAAAAACATATCCTATTCTAAAATTGCGAAAAAAAAATTACATTCAGAAAAAATTAGTGCACACGTTGCAATTTTAGCAAAAAATCAAAAAGTAAGAGAGATTGTAAACAAATTTCAAAAAAAATTGATTAAAAATAATAATAGAATTTGTGTTGAAGGCAGAGATATTGCAAGTAAAATTTTAGCTAAAAAACCAAAATATGACTTAGCTTTTTATTTTAAGTGTAGTTTGGATATAGCAAGTAAAAGGAGATGGTTAGAAATTAAAAAAAAGATTCCTCTTAAAGAGGTGAAAAGATCTCTTCATAAAAGAACTCAAATTGATAAAAATCGAAGACATAGTCCTTTATTCAAGGTAAAAGATGCGATTTTAATTAGAACAGATAAACTAAACAAAAAACAAGTTTTATCAAAATTATCAGAACATATTGAAAAACTTAATTAAATATTTTTTTCTTCTTTAGAAGGTTCCTCAATTGGCTCTGTTGTTGGATTTAATTCAATTCCTGCAGGTGTTATTGTTTGAGGCATAGCGACAAATTGAGAATCTGGGTTATCAACTGTTTGTCTTATTCTCATTCTATAAATTCCAAAAAATCCAATTACAGAATGAAAGACAAATAAAAAAATAAAAAATCCGTTCGCACCAACAACATCCATAAAAATTGAGCATAAAAAAGGACCACTCATCGCTCCTAATCCGAATACAAACTGAAGACCTGCTCCTGCAGCCACAAATTTTTCTTTAGGAATGTAATCGTTTGTATGAGCTAAGATCAAAGAAAACATTGGTAAACTACAAAAAGAAAATAAAATTAAGAAAATATAGAACCAGGTTTTGCTGGTCGCAAGACCTTCAGGTAAATACATTTGTCTTGAAACTAAAAGTGCTAATATAGCAAAAATTGCAGCACCAAATGATGAAATAACTATTACTTTTCTTCTATCATATAGGTCTGAAATTTTTCCAACTGGAAATTGAGAAATTGCTCCAGAAATTGCTAAAAGAAATGTTACTATAGAAATTTCTAATATTGTGAAATTCATTGATGTTGCATAAACTGCTAACAAAGTAAAAAGCGCAGCTTGAATAGTGCCATAAAAAAAAGAACTTACCATCCCAAAAGGAGATGCATCATAAAGATTTTTTAAAGTCATAGCTTTAATTCTTTTAAAAGTAGGTGGTTTTTTTTTGGTTAAAAGAATTGGTATTAATGCTGCAGATGTAATTACAGAAATTAAAATAAAAGGTTGAAAATTTTTAGGACTACTAAAATTAAGTAGGAACATACCAATTCCCATAGATCCGTAAAGTATGACCATATACACTGACAATACACTACCTCTATTTTTATTACTTGAACGATCGTTAAGCCAACTTTCAGCAACAGTATAAATACAGACCATACTTATTCCTGTTAAAACTCTTAATAAAAACCAAATAAAAGGATTAATTATTATTGAGTGAATTAAGATAACTAAAGAAGCCAATGATGCGAATGCTGCAAATACTCTAATATGACCAACTCTTGAAATTATATTAGGTATAGTTGCTGCCCCAATAAAATAACCAACAAAATAACCAGACATCATGAATCCAGTTGCAGTTAAACTAAATTCTTCTTGAACGGCTCTAACTCCTAAAAGTGAGCCTTGAAAACCATAGGCCATCATAATAAAGGCCATGCCCAAAAATAATGCCCAAGAATTTTTCAAAACTTTATTCATAAAATAGTGGTAACTATTCGCGATGTATTATTAAATCAAGTCTTAATTGTGACAAGCTTATGAATTTTTGAGCTTTAAAAATGAATGTATAGCTATTGTAGTTATTATAACTAAACCACCTTGAAGTACCTCAATACTTGGCTGTTCATTAATAATAAGCCATACCCAGATTGGGCCAATAATAGTCTCCAATAAAAAAAATAGATTTACTTCTGCTGCAGGTATAAATCTAGGAGCAATTGTGACTAAAACAAAGGGTATCGCGACACACAATATACACATCAAAGGTACTATAAAAATATCTTTTTCAAAAAGTGCAAAACTTTCAATAAATAATAGAGCAAATACAGCAACAAATAGCTTTCCAATAACTGCTGCGGGAACTAAATTTTTTGATTTAGCAGATCGAATAGTAACTGCTCCCACAGCTAAACCAATTGCAGTAACAAAACCCAAAATATCACCATAAAAATTTCCAAATTTAACAGAATCAAAAAAAATATAGATAATTGCTAAGAAAGTAATAATTATTGAAATCCAAGTTTTTTTATCGGGAGGCTCTTTTAAAAAAATTGCTCCGAGTATTGCTGAAAGCATTGGCGCAGTAGCTATCATCACAAGAGTATTTGCAACATTAGTATTTTGTATTGAAACCACAAAAGTAATGTTAGTCACACTAAAAGTTCCAACATAAATAATACCGTGGTAACCACTATTAAAAAGTATTTTAAAAAAGTTTAATTTATAAATTAGTAACATTCCTATCAGAACAGTAAAAAAAGGAATAATTCCTCTATAGAACACCAATCCCCAAGTATCAACATTTGTTAGTCTAATCAATAAAGAGTCTGGTGTAATAAACATTACAGCTACAAACGCTAATAAAGATCCTTTTTGTTGATCGGAAAGGCTGTTCATGCTTTTAATTCTTCCCAAAAAGTTTTTGCAAGATTTATTTTTGAGAGATCATATAAAGTTTTTAATCCAGTTGGGGAAGTTACATTAATATCACCATTAAGTTTTTGATCTATTAAATCAATTCCTGCAAAAAAAATATTTTCTTTTTTTAAATCTTTTCCAATTATTTTTGCAATATTAATCTCCTTTTTGGTAAGTTTTGTATTAATTGATTTTGCTCCTTTACTCATATTACTTAAAAAAGATCCTTTTTTAGGTACCCTAGATATTGCACCGACTAATTTTCCATTTATTAAAAAAATACGCTTATCACCTTTATAAATCTTTGGTAGATACTTTTGGCAAACGATATGATTATGTTTTTTTATAAACTTAATAATAAATCTTAAGTTAAAGCGACTTAATAAATGAATGTCATTTCCACTAAAACTGTGAATGGGTTTTAAAATTACTTTACTATGTTTATTAAAAAAATTTCTTATTTCATCAATGTTTTGAGTAAAAATTGTAGATGGCATAAACCTTTGGTACTTAGATGAGTAAAGTTTTTCTGAGACGTTTCTAATAGATGTAGGATCGTTAACAATTGTAACTTTTTTTTTAATAGTTTCAAGAATAAAAGTTGTTGAAATGTATTCAAGATTAAATGGCGGGTCTTGTCTTATTAAAATAAATCTACATTTTGTTAAATTTAAATTTTCTTTTTTTGTTTCTTTGAAAAAATTTCTTTTATGATAATTAAATTTAACAAAGATACCCTTTGCAACCACTTCAGAATTTATTATTGATAAATTCTTTGGCTCATAATAAAAAACTTTATAATTTTTTTTTTGGATTTCGTTAGCTAAAAAAATACTTGTATCAGTCAAGGGATTAAGTTTTAAAAGGTTGTTTCCTTGAATAGCTACAATTTTATTTATCATATAGTTCTTTTAAATCTTCGTTTATAGAAAATCTATTCACCATAAGATCTGCGTTGGTTGTTTTGTTATCAATTACTTTTTGCAAATGGTTTAAGAATAAAGTTTCATTTTTTCCATTTTTATTTAAGATATCTCTTTGTTCTAAGCCTTTTTTTGATAGATCTAACAAAATAGTAGACCAATAAAGTAGATCCTTTCCCATTAATTGGGTATTAAATCCTTTCTTAGGAGCCTCCAAATAAGCATTAATTATTTTTTCTTTTTTCCATTTTGATATTAAATCATAAACTTCATCTAAATTACCGTATAAAATTCCAATGTTAAAAGCTGGACCAGCACACAAACAATCCCATCCGCAAGTATCCATTGATCTTAGCTCAATGTATTTTTTTAGTCTATTCTCAGTGAAGATAGTACTAAGATGTAAGGTCAAATCACTTTCTTCAGGTAATTTATTATAAATTTCTTTGATTTCTCCATTCATAAAATCTTTAAACTTATAATTTTTACCAGAAATATAATTTTCTTTATCTTTAATAAACAAAATTGGAAAATCCATTATAAATTCTGCATATCTCTCAAAATTTAAATTTTCAAAAAAAAGTTCTGGCAGTCCACCTCTAGATGTATTTTGCCAAACTTTTGATCTATAGGATAAATAATTACTATTTTTTTTTTCAACAATTGAAGAATTTGCAAATAGAGCAATTGAAATTGGAACGATTGAATTTACAATTTTAAATTTTTTAACAAAATCTTCCTCAGATTTATAATCAATATTTAATTGTGTACCGCATGTTCTATACATCATATCTAGACTTAACTCTCCATCAAGTGGCATACTTCTAGTCATTAATTTATATCGTTGCTTAGGATTATTTGGAATTTCATCTAGTCTAGATATTGGATCAAATCCAGCACTTACAATATTAATATTAAGTTTTTTTGTTACTTGTTTTAATTCAAATAAGTAATCTTGAGATTCAGTACATGCTTCATGAATATGATTAAGCTTTTCCCCTGAAAGTTCTATTTGATTTCCAGGCTCAAGAGTAATATTTTTACCACCTTTATTTAATCCAACAATATTTCCCTTTTCAAAAATTGGATTCCAGCCAAATTCTAGTAATGCTGAAAACATTTCCTTTATCTTTGAATAATCTATTCTTTTGTTATTTTCCTCGTCAAATAAAAATTTTTCATGCTCAATACCAATTTTAAATTTTTTTTTCTCTTTAATACCCTCTTCAAAATATTTAATAATTTGTTCTTTTTTTGTGATCATAAATAATAAATATTAATTTAAATTAAAGCAAAGAATAGGGTTTGCTTGAAAAATTTTTTTTAACCATTAGTCTAAAAAATTCTAACAGAAAAGACTCGTAATTTGGATCATTAGTTCCCTTTTTCATTTCTGTAAAAATAACTTTTTTCATATTTAATTATTTGATGCCGTGCTTAGTAATGATAACTGGGTAATTTTATTATCACCTAACTCATCAATTGGTTTAACTGGGTAATCTCCTGTAAAATAATGATCTGTTAATTGCGGATAGTTTTCATTTCTGTTACTGAAACCTATTGCTCTATACATCCCATTCAAAGATAAAAATTTAAGAGATTTTGCACCAATATATTCACATATTTCCTCATTTGTCTTGTTAGCTGCAAGAAGCTCTTTTTTTGTAGGTGTATCCACGCCATAAAAATCAGGATATTTAATTTCAGGACACGCAATTTTCACATGGACTTCTTTTGCACCAGCATCATAAAGCATTTTAACTATTTTATGTGATGTAGTCCCTCTGACTAAAGAATCATCAATTAAAATTATTTTTTTGTCTTTAATTGCTGATTTGTTTGCATTTAATTTTAATTTTACACCTAAACTTCTTATTTTTTGACTAGGCTCAATGAAAGTTCTACCCACATAATGGTTACGTATAAGCCCAAGTTCAAAATTTTTTTTGAGATGTTGAGCAAAACCAAGTGCAGCTGCATTGCCTGAGTCTGGGACTGGAACAATTATATCCGCATCTATATCATTTTCTTTTGCAAGTTCTTTACCAAGGTTTTTTCGATGCTCATAAGCAGTTTTATTATCCAGAATGCTATCTGGCCTAGCAAAATAAATATATTCAAAAACACAAGGCCTTACTTTTTTAGGAGGAAATGGTTTTATACTTTTAAGTTCATTATTTTCTATTATAACAATCTCTCCATTTTCAACTTCTCTAATAAATTTTGCTCCTATAATGTCTAGTGCGCAAGTTTCTGAGGCAAATACAAAACTATTTTTTAATTTTCCAATTACCAGTGGTCTTATTCCAAAAGGATCTCGCACACCAATTAAAGAAGTTTGTGTTAACATTACCAGAGCATATCCACCCTGTATTTGAAAAATAGCATCAACAATTTTATCGATTGTCGTAATTCTTTTAGATTTTGCAATTAATTGAACAATGGTTTCAGTATCTGAAGTCGTGTAAAAAATTGCACCTTCTTCAACTAATTTTTTTCTCAATGAAATAGAATTAGTCAAATTTCCGTTATGAGCAACACCTATACCTCCAGCATTTGTATCAGCAAAAAAAGGTTGAATATTTCTTAGAGTATTTTCACCAGTAGTGCTGTATCTATTATGTCCTATAGCATAATCACCTTTTAGATTGTTTAGAACCTTTTCTTTATTGAAATTATCACCAACTAGCCCAAATCTTTTCTCAGAAAAATATTGTTGTCCATCAAAAGTTACAATTCCACAACCTTCTTGGCCTCTGTGCTGAAGAGCATGAAGGCCTAGAGCAGTTAGCGCAGAAGCATCTTTAGCGTTACTTATACCGAATACGCCACATTCTTCTTTTATTTTTGGATTAAAGTTCCTCAATTTTTTCTCTAGAATCTTGATATGTTTTTTCATTAGGAAATTCTTTCAGTAAATAATTACTACCTTTTTCTAAATATGGAAAGACGAATGATTTGTCTAAATTAACTGGCCATTTGTCGTAATTATAGACAATATGCACACCTGAAAAGATACATATCGAGATAATATAAGCTCTTATAAACCCAAAAAAGAATCCAAAAATAGTATCTAAATTTCCAACACCAGTATACTTTATTGCTCTACCGAGTCCTTTATTAATTAGTAAAATTAAAAAAATAACAACAATAAATATTGTGATGCCAAGCCCAACATCAAGAACATAATCATTGTCAATTATATCTTTCAAATAAGGTTTTACATTTGGAAATATTAACAATGTAATTACATATGCTAATAACCATTTAGCCATTGATAAGATGCTTAAAACAAAACCTTTTCTGTAACATTTTAACAATGATGTTAGGGTTATAAATAAATACAAAAGATCGATTATTGAACTTTTATTATAAAAATTCATTAATACATCTGACATTTAATTATTTACCAAAGGGTTTGATCAATAAAATTAAAGAGGGGAGTAAAGTTAAAACAGAAATCATAGCAAGTAACATTGCGATACCTGTAAAAATACCAAAATAAATTGTTGGGATGAATTTTGATAAAACAAGAATTGAGAAACCAAAAACAATTGTAATTGAGGTATTTAAAATTGCTTTTCCAACTGTTGAATGACAAAGAATTAAGGTTTTATTATAATCATTTAAATTTTTAAACTCTTCCTTAAATCTGTAAATATAATGTATGCTATTATCAACAGCGATACCAATTGTAATTGCAGCGATTGTAATCGTCATCATATCCAAAGGTATGCCAAGTAATCCTATTATTCCCAATATAAAAAATGCAGCAATAAAATTTGGAACTACACCAATCAAAGATAATTTTATATTTTTAAAAAGAATAACAAACATTCCAAATATTCCTATCATAACAAGTCCCAAAGTAAGAATTTGAGATTTGAAAAGACTTTGCAGAAGATTGTTGAAAAGTATTAACACACCAGCAAGTTTAAATTCCTCTTCTTTTAAGCCAAGCTCATTTTTTAAGTCATAATTAATTTTTTTGATTAAATCATTTCTTTTCAAATTTTCTTGTGAGTCAATAATCCTTATATTAATTCTAGCCTCGTTGTCTTTAATTGAAATGTAGGGGTCTATAATTTCTGTTTTTATACTTTTAGGGATTTTTGAATAAAGCACTCCCATTTCTAATGTACCTAATGGTTTATTATTATTTAATGATGTTGCAACATCAATTATTGAGGAGAATGATAAAACTTTTCCAACTTGAGGTAAGCTATCAAGATAATTATGAACTGATGATATTTTATCAATTTTATCTTTTGTAAACCAATATTTTTCATCATTCTTTTCATCTTCATCTCCCCAGTCCTCGAATTCTTCATCATCTAATTTTTGGCTCTCCTTTTTTTTTGGAAATTTTAAGATAACCTCTAAAGGAGTAGTTCCACCAAGCTTTTCATCTATTAGCTTCATACCTTTATAAATTTCAGTCTTTTTACTAAAATAATTTATAAAACTATTTTCTACTTCAAGACGACTTATACCCACTAAACTTAAAATAATTACAATTCCAGTAACTAAAAAAATTGCTGTATTGTTATTTTGAGATAACTTTGCAAAAAAATTTGTTATAAATGAATTGTCCTCCTTTTTAAAAAAAATATTTTCTTGTGGTAAAAAATTTATTAAAGATGGCAGAAGTGTAAAGGTTATGATAAATGAAGTTATCAAACCTAAGGTCATCATCCATCCAAAATCAATGATAGGTTTTATTTCACTAAAAATTAGAGATAAAAATGCAATTATAGTAGTTAAAACAGTATATAGAATTGGCCAAAACATTTTTTTTGTTGTTAGAGAAATCAATTCATAAATATTTTTATTTCGATGATTTTTTTTTAATTGTAAAAATCTTGTGCTCATGTGAATATTCATTGCCATTGTTAAAATTAACATTAAAGCAATGAAATTTGAGGAAATAACTGTCACTTTCCATCCTAATAGACCCAATATTCCCATCATGATTATTACAGAGAAAAAACAACTACTTATCGGGACTACAATCCAAATAAGTTTTCTAAAAACAAACCATAGAGTTGCAATAATAAATAATAAAACCCCTATTCCAAAAACAATTATATCACTTTTTATGAATGACATCATGTCATCAGCAATCATAGGTATTCCACCAAGATGAATTTTACCAATATCTTCATAGCTTTTAATGACATCTCTGATTTCAAGAATATTTTGATGATTTTTCTTTTTTATAAGATCTTTTAAATTTTCTATCTCTTCTTCTGTTTTATTATCTATATTTTTTAATTCATCGTTATTTTTAATGTATACAATTATACCACTTGTCTTGCTGTCTTCGCTAATTACAAAGTTTCTAAAAACAGGACTATTAACAATTTCACTAAAACCTCTTTCGCGGTCAATATTTTCATCTTTTAAAGTTTGAAAATTTTTAAGCCTCTCTTGGAGTGGCTCATCAGAGCTATTTAACAAAGGAATATCAAGTAAAGTAATTACGCTGTGGACCCAATTTAAGCTTTGAATCTTATATTTTAAGCTTAAAAGATTATTTATTGAAGTATCGGTAACCATTCCTTCATTTGGTGTATATGTAAGTATTAAAAATTCCTTTGAACCATACCTATCAGATATTTCTTGAAGATATTTTAGATCAGGATCGCCTTCAATTAATAAAGTTTCAGATGAAGCATCTAATCTAAAATCTTTAGAATAATATCCAAAACTTAAAAGAGTAATAATCAAAATTAAAAATATAGATTTAGGATTTTTAAGAATTATTTTTTGGTAAAATTGGGCAATCATCTATTCCATTTATATTGGAATTTAACTGATTTGAGTATCTTTAAATTTAGTGAACATTGCCTCAAACTCTAGCATAATGTTTCCCGTAGGGCCGTGCCTTTGTTTACCTATTATGATCTCTGCTAAATTAGAAACCTCGTTCATTTTTGCCTGCCATTCAGCATGTTCAACAGTTGCAGGCCTTGGCTCTTGTCTTTCTAGATAGTATGCTTCTCTATAAACAAACATAACGACATCTGCATCTTGCTCAATAGACCCAGACTCTCTCAAGTCTGATAATTGTGGTTTCTTTTGATCTCTTTGCTCTACAGCTCTTGATAATTGGGAAAGTGCAACAACAGGCACCGAAAGCTCTTTAGCTATAGCCTTTAAACCTTGTGTTATTTCAGAAATTTCTTGAACTCTACCATCTTTGTTATTAAAATTTCCCTTCATCAACTGAATATAGTCAACTACAATCATATCTAGTCCGAATAATCTTTTAATTCGTCTAGCTCTATTACTCATAGCAGCAATACTTATTGCTGGAGTCTCATCTATATACAATGGTAACTCAGAAATATTTTTTGAAGTTTCAATAAATTTATCAAATTGTTCGTCAGAAATTTTTCCACGTCTAATATCATTTGATTTTATTCTAGATTGTTCTGCCAAAATCCTTGTAGAAAGCTGTTCAGACGACATTTCGAGTGAAAAAAAAGCAATAGAAGATTTTCTTCCACTAACTTGAAGTTTTTGAGCAGCATTAAAAGCTATGTTAGTGGCTAATGCTGTTTTTCCCATAGAAGGTCTACCAGCAATAATTATTAGATCAGATTGGTGAAGCCCTCCAAGCCTATCGTCTAAATCTCTTAGACCAGTAGGAACACCAACTATACCTTCGTCATTTTTATATGCTGCTGAAGCCATTTCGATTGTTTGTTTCATAGCTTCATCAAACTTTATAAGTGATGAATTGAAAGAACCTCTCTCTGCTAAATCAAATAATAATTTTTCTGATTTTTCAATTATATTTTGTCCACTTGTATTTAAGTCATTCAATTTTGCTGTATCTATAGTTTGTTCAGAAATTTTAATTAATTCTCTTCTTACAAACATATCGTAAATAATTCTTGAATATTCGGTTGTTTGTCTTGTTGAGGTAGAAAACTTAGTAATCTTTACCAAATATTCAGGCACATTTAAGTCATCTTTTTCATGTTCAAAATAATTTTTTAGGGTAATTGGGTTAGCTAACATTCCTTTATAAATAAGATTTTCGATAGCTGCAAAAATTTTTTGATGCATTGGATCATAAAAATTATTACTTGTAATTATTGTATTAATTTCATCAAAAATTTCATTAGTTACAAGTATAGAACCAATTACGGATTGTTCAGCCTCAATATTATTAGGCAATTCTTTAAATTTATCTTTTACAATACTAAGATTATTTTCCATACAGATAATTTACATTAAAAATAAATTATTAATAAAAAAAAAAAGGCTGGGGAGAAAATTGTATAATTATTGAATGCTTTCAGCAGAATCTACTTTTATATTAATTTCTGCATCAACTTCAGAGTGTAGTGAAATTTTTACTTTAAAAATTCCTAAAGATTTAATTTCTTTGACGGGTTGTATCATAGAGGGTTTAACATCTACTTTATCTATTTCTTGAATTAATTTTGAGATTTCTGTTGGTTTTACAGATCCATATAGTTCATTATTTTCAGTGCTTAATTTTTTTACTAGATATTCTTTTTTATTTATTTTGTTGCAAATCTGCGAAGCTTCTTTTTTTTTATCGTTATCTTTTTTTGCAAGAGCAGACTTTATTTTTTCTACCTCTGCAATATTCTCTTTAGAGGCATATAAAGCTTTTTTGTTAGCAATCAAAAAATTTCTTGCAAAACCTCTTTTTACATCAATTATTTCACCAATTGATCCAACTCTTTTAAGATTTTCTAATAAAATAACTTTCATTTTATAATAATGCTAAATTTCTAGCTCTTTTGATTGACAAAGATAGCTCCCTTTGTTTCTTTTGGCTAACATTGGTAATTCTAGAGGGTAAAATTTTTCCATTCTCAGAAATGTATTTTTTAAGCAATTTTATATTTTTATAATCAACTTTTGGAGCGCCTTTCACAGACAAAGGACAATTTTTTTTGAATTTATATTTGTTCGGTGAAAAAATACTTAGCTTAGCAAAATTACTTTGTTTATTTTTTTTATTTCCACTCTGTCTTTTTGGCATATTAATTCTTATTATTTATTTTTTTTTCAGTCTCGTCTTTTTTAGAAAAATAATTTGTATTAAGGTCAAATTCTTTCACTCTAATAGTTAAGTATCTTAGTAATTTTTTATCAATTGCCTCATTTTTTTCGAGTTCATCAATCAATTTCCCACTACCTTTAATTTTAAAATGAATATAACTCCCTTTACGGTTTTTTTTTATTAGGTATGATAAATTTAAAAGACCCCAATTTTCTGTTTTTACTATTTCACCATCATTTTTTTCTACAAT
>TARA_B100001057_G_scaffold405381_1_pt1 | contig 14202 bp, 15 predicted proteins | sample TARA_B100001057 | Tara Oceans TARA_B100001057 (sample SAMEA2621839) | marine metagenome | biome: marine biome (ENVO:00000447); feature: surface water layer (ENVO:00002042); material: "saline water (ENVO:00002010), including plankton (ENVO:xxxxxxxx)" | depth 5 m
GGGGGCAGTGGCGAAAGTCGTGCCGGTTCGAGTCCGGCCATCGGCAATCGATCGCACATAATTGTATTTATAATCTAAACTTGTATATCTCAGATTTTTTCAAAAAATCATATTTAAAAGTTCTTTGTATTTATTTTTTAAATGTATTTCATCTTGGAGTACCTTAGCTGTTAAAGGCTCTTTAAGAATATCAGCTACAATCTTTTCATCTTCAAACGAAAATTTATGATTGCTTATTATAATAAAAACATCTAAGCCTATTCTACATAATTCTCTTTTTCCGAAATCATGATTCTTTCTTTCAAATGCTTGTTTTGTCTTTGTACTATTTGTACTAAATACATTAGCTGTTTCTTCATAAGCTTTGAATATAGTATATCCTGATAAAATAAATTGCCATGTCAATGAGTTCATAGCAATATGATTATGTTCATATAATGGCCTTCCAATTTTTTTTACAATACTTTTTATTCTCTCTTTTATTGAATCATTTTCTATATCTAATAAAAAATATTTTATATAATCTACAAGTTCTTTCGAAGGTTTAGTTTTTTTTATACTATGTTTTACAAACAATGATATAAGTTCTTCTGCAATTTCATCTTTAGGATTTTCTTTCATAATTTTGATAAGTTCGATTTCAAAAAGTCTTTCTTTATTTATTTTATTGACATCATCTAACATTTAAAAAATTCCATTAATTGGGATATAGAATTTATATATTACATGCTATTCAAGGAGCTATCCACATATCATCTTGTGGTGTGTTAATGAAAATATTAGCTCTTCTATGACCCTCTCTTTTCAAATAAAGCCAATCAATTCTTCTAATATTTATATTCACTACAGAAAAAAAATCACTTTGCTTATTAATAATATCTTTTGAAAAATCATCAAAATTATTTATTTTAGTATCAGGTAAAGGATTTTGAAAATAACATTCCTTTGATAAATCATTCATTTTATTCCATGCCTCCTTTGTTTTAGTATTTGCATGATTTATTTGTGCATCTCCAAAGCACCGGTATTGCAACTTTAATTTTTTACTATAGAAGACACAGCAAACATTTGCATTATTTTCAATTTGAATTATTTTTTTTGCTTGGTAATTAGTATGTAAAGTAATAATTCCAGCAGAACTATCATATCCTCTAAGAACAACTATTCTCCCTGAGGGTACATCTCCGGCTGTGCAGAAAGTGAAAGTTCTAAAATCAGATTTTCTGTTTTTCACACCATCCGTGAGGTTTTCTGTAATATTATCTCTTACATTTTTTAATGTTTCTAAGCTATTATTTAGGGTCATTGTCGATATATTGCATGTTATATTTCTAGTTATATAGGATATAATAAGGGATGTTAGTTGAATATCTACCAATTTTAGTTTTTTTAGTCATCGCATCTATATTTGCGACGGTTATGTTATCTGCTGGATTCTTTTTCGGCGGCAGTAACCCTGACGAAGAAAAAAATTCACCATATGAATGCGGATTTGAGCCGTTCGAAGATAGTAGAATGAAGTTCGATGTAAGGTTTTATCTTGTAGCAATATTATTTATTATATTTGATTTAGAAATCGCTTTTTTATTTCCATGGGCTGTTGTTCTAGATCATATTGGTTATGAGGGTTTTGTAGCTATGGCAATATTTATATTTATTTTACTTATTGGATTCATTTATGAATGGAAGAAAGGTGCCTTAGAGTGGGATTAGAGAACATCAAAAAGGATGGATTTGTGCTAGCAGATTCAGATAGTTTATTTGACTGGGCTAGAACAGGTTCACTTTGGCCTATGACTTTTGGATTAGCATGTTGTTCTATCGAGATGATGCATGCCGGGGCTTCTAGATATGATTTAGATCGTTTTGGTATGTTATTTAGACCAAGTCCACGACAGTCAGATGTAATGATCGTAGCAGGAACATTAGTTAATAAAATGGCTCCTGCGCTCAGAAAAGTTTATGATCAAATGGCAGATCCAAAGTGGGTTATATCAATGGGATCTTGTGCAAACGGTGGAGGGTATTATCATTATTCTTACTCAGTAGTAAGAGGATGTGACAGAATAGTCCCTGTCGATGTATATGTTCCTGGATGTCCACCAACTGCTGAGGCACTTTTATACGGGATACTTCAACTTCAAAATAAAATAAGAAATAAAAATAGAATTAAAATTAAATAGCTATGAATGACATCAGGGAATTACTTCAAGATTTGGCTGTAGACTGTATTGAATCAGATATGACTACTGTGGTAGTTGAAAAAAATCATTTAATAAAAGTTCTTACAAAACTAAAAGAAACTAAATTATTTGAATTTACACAGCTTATAGATTTATGCGCAGTTGATTATATAGAATATGGTAAATCTGAATGGGAGACAAAAAATTCAACAAGTACTGGCTACAACAGAGGAATTAATCCAAAATCTCACAGCAGAATAGATTTTAGCGAAGAAAAATCTGATGATGATTTTCAACTTTGCGTAATTTATCATCTTCTCTCTGTTCAACATAATAGAAGAGTTCGCATCAAATGTTATCTAGAAAATCAATCTTTAATAATACCGTCGGTTACGGGTCTTTTTGCCTCTGCAGACTGGTATGAGAGAGAGGCTTATGATCTTTATGGCGTCCTTTTTGAGGGGCATAAAGACTTAAGACGAATCCTTACAGATTACGGATTTATTGGACATCCATTTAGAAAAAAATTTCCTTTAGTTGGAAACACTCAAGTAAAATATGATCCCGAACAAAAGAAAGTTGTTAAGGAACCTGTTGACATTGAACCTAGAACTGCAGTTCCAAAAGTTATTAGGAAAAATAAATGAGCGATTATAAAAATTTCACAATGAATTTTGGCCCTCAACATCCTGCTGCACATGGAGTTTTAAGACTCATTTTAGAAATGGATGGTGAGATAATTCGAAGCGCAGATCCGCATATAGGACTTCTTCATAGAGCTACTGAGAAGCTAGCTGAATCAAAACCATATAATCAGAACATTGGTTATATGGATAGATTAGATTACGTTTCAATGATGTGTAATGAACATGCATATGTTTTAGCCATTGAAGACTTACTAGAATTAGATGTTCCTGAACGAGCTCAGTATATAAGAGTAATGTTCGATGAAATTACAAGAATATTAAATCATCTTTTATGGTTAGGGGCTCATGCGTTAGATATAGGAGCAATGTCGGTATTTTTATATGCTTTTAGAGAAAGAGAGGATTTAATGGATTGTTATGAAGCTGTATCGGGAACAAGAATGCATGCTACTTATTATAGACCCGGGGGTGTTGCAAAAGATTTACCTAACTCAATGCCTAAGTTTATGATAAATAAGAATCAAAATTTAGATCAAGTGGATCAACTTAACTATAATCGTGAAGGCACTCTCCTAGACTTTATCGATAGCTTTGTGGAGAGATTTCCTGAGAATGTTGATGAGTATGAGAATCTATTAACAGAAAACAGAATTTGGAAGCAGAGAACTGTTGGTATAGGTATTGTGTCAGATGAAAGAGCAATAGATCTTGGATTTACTGGACCTATGTTAAGAGGCTCTGGAGTAAGCTGGGACTTAAGAAAAAAAGAACCATACGAGGTGTATGATAAACTTGATTTCGATATACCTATTGGTACTGAGGGTGATTCGTACGATCGTTATTTAGTGAGAGTTCATGAGATGAGAGAATCAGCTAAGATTATCAGGCAGTGTTGTGACTGGTTGAAGAAAGATCAAGGTATTTTTATTTCAACTAATTCTAAAATAACACCCCCTGATCGTGACGACATGAAAGATAATATGGAGTCCCTTATACATCATTTTAAATTATTCAGCGAAGGTTACTGTGTGCCGGAAGGTGAGACGTACAGAGCAGTTGAAGCTCCTAAAGGGGAATTTGGCATTTACATGATATCAGATGGAGCTAACAAACCATATAGATTAAAAATACGGGCACCAGGTTTTGCACATCTTGCTGCATTAGATGAAATGTCAAAAGGACATATGTTGTCTGATGTCGTAACAATTATTGGCACACAAGATATAGTTTTTGGCGAAATTGATAGGTAAAAAATATGCAATTATTCTCGGAAAAAATTAAACAAGAAATTGATTCGATTAGAAAAAAGTTTCCTAAAAACAAAAGTAAATCGTCTATTATAGAATCTCTACTAGTTATTCAGCATAATAACAACGGCTATATTACAGATGAACTCATGATGAATCTTGCGAATTACTTAGGTGTTGAAAAAATCGATGTATATGAAGTAGCAACTTTTTATACTATGTTTAATTTAAAACCTGTAGGTAAAAATACTATTTCTGTTTGTACTAATGTCTCATGTATGCTTAGAAAATCTGATGAAGTTCTTAAACATATTGAAAAGAAACTAAAAATTAAAGTTGGAGAATCTACTAAAGATAATAAATTTTATCTCAAAGATGAAATGGAATGTCTTGCCGCATGTAATGGGGCGCCGATGATGCAAGTTAATCATATTAATTATGAAAACTTAACATTTAAAAAAATTGACGAAATTATTGATGGATTGAACAATGATTAAATTATGTACAGAAACATTTAATCAGAAAAATCCTTCAAGTATAGATACTTATTTGAAATTAGGGGGCTATTCTGCTTGGAAAAACATCATCTCTAATAAAACTTCAAAATCTGAAATAATTAATTTAATCAAAGAATCTGGACTCAAAGGCAAAGGAGGAGCAGGATTTTTAACTGGGTTGAAATGGTCATTCATAAATTCAAATCAAGATCAAAAATATCTTGTATGCAACTCTGATGAGAGTGAGCCTGGAACTTGTAAAGATAGAGATATACTGAGATTTAACCCTCACTCGATAATTGAGGGAATGTTAATCGCATGTTATGCCATTGGCGCTTCCGTTGGATATAACTATCTTCGTGGTGAGTTTATAGGAGATCAGTGGTTAGTAATTAATAAAGCAATTAAGGAGGCATATTCGAATAATTTAGCCGGACAAAGTATACTCAACTCTGATATTTCAATAGACATAATCCCTTTAATAGGTGCAGGTGCATATATCGTTGGTGAAGAAACAGCCATGCTTGAATCTATAGAAGGCAAAAGAGGTATGCCTAGAATAAAACCTCCTTTTCCTGCAGTCCAAGGTTTGTATGGTAAACCTACGATTATCAATAACACAGAAACATTAGCTACAGTTCCATACATTCTAAAAAATGGTGCTGAATGGTACAAAAGTCTCGGAGAAAACGAGTCTGATGGTGTCAAAATGTTTTGTATGAGCGGACACTTAAATAAACCAAAAGTTATCGAAGCTCCTTTAGGGATAGTTTTTTCTAAACTTTTAGAAGAATGCAATGGAGTATTAGATGGTAATAAGTTGAAAGCTGTAATCCCAGGCGGATCTTCAGTACCAGTTGTAAAAGCCGAGAGTATAATTGATACGCCAATGGATTATGAGTCATTAATGAAAATAGGGACGATGTTAGGCTCTGGGGGCATAATAGTAATGGATGAAACGACATGCATGGTGTCAGTTCTAGAGAGAATATCCAGGTTCTACTATGCTGAATCATGTGGGCAATGTACCCCATGTAGAGAGGGAACGGGATGGTTATATAAAACATTAGTTAAAATAAGATCAGGAAATGGTACTCAATCAGATTTAGATCTTTTAAACAGGGTTGCTAACCAAATTGAAGGCCATTGTATTTGCGCATTAGGCGATGCTGCAGCAATGCCAGTAAAAAGTTTCTTGAAAAATTTTTGGAACGAGTTTGAGTATTATGTAAGTAAAAAACAATCAATGATAATCTAATGGAAATCTATATCAATAATAAAAAATATGATGCAAAGGATGATGAGACTATTATCCAAGTTGCAGATCGTCAAGAAATTCATATTCCCAGATTCTGTTATCATAAAAGACTTAGTATCGTTGCAAGCTGTAGAATGTGCTTAGTTGAAGTTGAAGGAGCTAAATATCCACAACCAGCATGTTCCACGTTAGTAAGAGATGGAATGAAAATTAATACATCTGGCACTATTACTGAAGATGCACAAAAAAGTACTATGGAATTCCTATTAATTAACCACCCCCTAGATTGTCCTATATGCGATCAAGCAGGAGAATGCGAACTTCAAGATGTTTCATTAGAGCATGGCGACTACAAATCTTCATTCACAGAGATGAAACGAACTGTAATAGATAAAGATATAGGCAATCTTATCTCAACAGAAATGACACGATGTATACATTGTAGCCGATGTGTTCGCTTTGGCGAAGAAGTTGCAGGAATCAAGGAGCTTGGAATGACAGGAAGAGGAGAAAATACAAAGATTGAGACTTTTGTAAATGAAAGTTTATCTTCAGAACTTTCTGGTAATGTGATTGATTTATGTCCTGTTGGCGCTTTAAACAATAATCTTTATAAATATAGTGCTAGAACATGGGATTTAAAACAATCAACTTCGTTATCGCCTAATGATTGTCTAGGTTCTAATATTAATTATCATACATATAACAATCAAATCAAAAGATGCGTTCCTAGAGAAAACGATGCAGTAAACTTATCATGGCTCTCTGATAGCGATCGTTTCGGCCACGAAGGTATAGAATCTGAAGAGAGAATATTAAATCCATATATTAGAGTAGATGGCAAGCTTAAAAAAACAGATTTTAAAACAGTAAATAACTTATTTTGCGATAAAATACGTAACTTCCACACAAAATCTTTAGCTTTCATGTCAGCACAAGCATCATCTGAAGAAATGTATCTGTTCCAAAAGATATTAAGAGAAAATGGCATAAATAAAATTGATCATAGAGCTAAAGAATGTGATTTTGAATATCAATCAAAATATCCATTGATTCCATCTTTTGATTGTAAGCTTAATGATATTCATAACATGGATAATATAATATTAGTTGATATAAATGTTAGCAAAGAGTATCCAATCTTATCAATTTACTTAAGGAATGCAATCAAAAACAATCACACTAAGATTTTATCTTTATCAACATACACTCACGATGAAAACTTTGATGTTGATCACTCAGAAATATTAAGTCCAATAGACTTAGAACATACTCTTAATGACTTTGAAAATAATTTTTTGAAAAATATTGATCCTAAGAAGAAAAATCTTATAATCATGGGCCCTTCAGTTTCATATTTTAAAAACTATTCTAATACTATTCATAATCTAAGTATTTTTGCAAAATCAATCAATTCTAAATTATCATTACTTGGAGACCAGTGTAATACCTCAGGTGCATGGGCCATGGGTATTGTTCCGCATCGATTACCAGGAGGTATAAATCTAGATTACAAAGAAAATAATATGTCTGAAGTTAAAGATGAAGATCTATTAATTATATATAATCTCGAACCTGAATATGATTTTTCTGATGCAAACAATATTGTAGATAGACTAAATAAATCTAAATTTAATATATTCTTTTCATCATATATAACTGATGCTATAGAAAAGCATGCAGATATTATTTTTCCTTTAGCTGTTCAACAAGAATCCAGTGGTTCATATATCAATACTAATAAGATGCTCCAAAAATTTGAAAGAATACTAAACCCTAAAGGTGATTCCAAAGAGGGATCAGATATATTGATTGATATTTCAAGAGTATTTGACATGAACCTGAGTAAAAACTTAGTTGCGGATGATATTAGTAAAGTTTTATCAAATATTGATATACCTAATAATTATGTGATTATGGATAAATCAAATGCTACACCAAAGAGTAATACCTTTGAAAAACTTATACTTCGAAGCCCTAATTCAAATAACCCAACTTTACGAAGATGTAATTCTCTCTTACAAACACATGATAATGACGATTTTTTAAGTATACCGTTAGATAATAATGCCATTCATGATAAAAATATTGTTCTTACTGAAAATAAAAACAAAATTAAAATAAATACATCTCAAAAGTTACATGATAAACCAAGCAATACTATTTTAATTAAAATGAGTGGTAGATTTAAACAAAAAATAGGCGCTCATAATACATTTGTCGAGATCGAATAATGGATTCAATTTTTTATATTGTAAATATTATTTTTTCTATTTTGATAGTAATGATGCCTCTATTTCTAATAGTTGCATATGTCACTTATTCTGAAAGGAAAATAATTGGATTTATGCAATCAAGAATGGGTCCAATGAGAGTAGGGCCATCTGGTCTTCTACAACCAATTGCTGATGTATTAAAACTTGTATCTAAAGAAATAATAATCCCAACGAATGCAAACAAAGGAATCTTTCTTACTGCACCAATGCTAATGCTGATACCCTCCCTTCTAGTATGGTCTGTAATTCCTCTATCAGAATATTTTATAATCTCAAATATTAATGCGGGATTGCTTTTTATTCTTGCGCTTACGTCTTTAAGCGTTTATGGCGTAATACTTGCTGGATGGGCATCAAATTCAAAATATGCTTTCCTTGGTTCTATGAGGTCGGCTGCACAGATAATTGCATATGAAATTGCAATGGGTTTTGCTTTGGTTGGCGTTTTAATGCTCTCAGGCAGCTTAAATTTACAACAAATTATATTGGCACAATCTGGCACTATATTTAACTGGTATTGGTTACCTTTGTTTCCATTATTTATTATATATTTTATTGCTGGCGTTGCCGAAACAAATCGCGCTCCTTTTGATGTATCTGAAGGTGAATCAGAAATTGTTGCAGGCTTTCATGTAGAGTACTCCGGTATGGCATTTGCAATGTTTTTTTTAGCCGAATATATGAACTTAATATTGATAAGCATATTATGTAGCATAATGTTTTTTGGTGGGTGGCTATCGCCATTTGAAGGCACTTTTATTAATCCATACATATCATTCATTCCGGGTTTTGTATGGCTCTCATTTAAAACACTTATTTTTATTTTTATCTTTCTATGGTTACGAGCAACATTACCACGATATAGGTATGACCAAATAATGCGCCTTGGATGGAAAGTTTTTCTTCCAATAACATTCTTTTGGCTTACTATTATCGGTATATTAATATATTTTAAATATCTGCCATTATAAATATGAACTCAATAATTAAATTTTTAAAAAGTTTATTGTTTTTAGAAATCCTAAAAGGATTGAGAATTACAGGAGAGAAGCTATCTAAAAAACCAATAACTATTCAATATCCAGAGGAGAAGACACCACAATCAACTAGATTTAGAGGATTACATGCTCTTAGAAAATATCCTAATGGTGAAGAAAGATGTATTGGATGCAAATTATGCGAAGCTGTTTGTCCTGCATTAGCAATTTCTATTGATACTGAAGAGAGGGAGAATGATAAGACCAGAAGAACTACCAAATATGATATTGATCTTTTTAAATGTATCTATTGCGGTTTTTGTGAAGAAGCATGCCCTGTTGATGCCATTGTTGAAACCAGTATATTTGAGTATCATTTTGAAAACAGAAAAGAAAGCATAATGAAAAAAGATGATCTATTAAAAATAGGTGAGTTATATGAGAAGCAAGAATTAAAAGACAGAAGCATCAATGAATCATGAATATTGAGTTGATTACTTTTTTTATCTTTAGTACTTTGTTAATATTCACATGTTTTAAGGTAATCACAACATCAAACCCAGTTTTATCAGCAGTCAATCTTGTTTTTTCCTTTTTTTTATCAGCAGTTTTATGGCTTTTACTTGGTGCTGAATTTCTCTCTATTATTCTTATACTTGTTTATGTAGGCGCCGTAATGGTGCTTTTTCTATTTGTAGTTATGATGTTAGATATTAATATTGCAAAAAAAAGTGCTGCATTTATTAAATACCTGCCTATTGGAATATTTATTTTTATATTATTTAACTTATTAATTATATTATTTTTTGTAAACACATTTGAAAATATTGATTATAATGCTGTAAGAAATATAGAACTCATAAGCGATAGCAATACTGAAAATCTTGGATATCTTATATTTACAAAATATATTTTAGAATTTGAAATTGCAGGACTTATATTATTGTTAGGTATTATTTCTGCAATCGTACTTACTTATAGGAAGAATCCTATGAATAAATATCAAAATCCATCAAAACAAATTGATGTAACTAAAAAAGATAGATTGAAAATAATAACTGGATTAAAAAAATAATATGATTCCTATTAGTTACTACTTAATTCTAAGCACAATTATTTTTACAATGTCAATTGCAGGTATATTTATTAATAGAAAAAATATACTTATTCTATTAATGTCTCTAGAGCTTATGTTTTTATCTGTAAACTTTAATTTAATTACTCTAGGCAATTACCTTGGTGATTTAACAGGACAAGTTTTTGTTTTTTTTGTCTTAACTGTTGTAGCAGCAGAATCGGCAATTGGTCTTGCAATTCTGATTGTTTTATTTAGAAATAAGAATTCAATTGATGTAGATGACTTATCGGAGCTTAAAGGTTGATATATCCAGCATTATTTATTTTAATTCTCCCCCTATTAGGCACATTGCTTTTGTTGTATATACAGTCTTCATCGAGAAAGCTATCAATCTTTGTCTCAAACATATCAATTTTGCTATCATTCTTAATTTCTATCTATCTCTTATATTTATATTTCACATCATCTTATGAACCTTTATCCAGAGATATTCTTGTTTTTGCAAATGTTCAGACTTTTTCACTCGCCTTTGGGCTTTATATTGATTCATTATCATTAATAATGTCTGCCGTTGTTACATCGGTATCGCTTTTGGTTCATTATTATTCTATTTCTTATATGAAGAATGAAACTTCATATAATAGATTCTTTGTTTACACAAACTTTTTTACTTTTTCGATGCTATTAATTGTTTTTTCAAATAATTTCTTTCAGCTATTCATCGGCTGGGAATTAGTTGGATTATCGTCTTATCTATTAATCGGGTTCTGGATAAAAAAAGATTCTGCAGTTAAAGCAAACTACAAAGCATTCCTGGTAAACAGAGTAGGCGATGTAGGATTAATACTTGGTCTATGTTTAATTCTTATTTCTTATAATACTACTGATTATAATCAAGTCTTTAACCTTAAAGGTTTGATAAGCAATAGTGAAACTAATATTTTTGGATTTAGCTTTAACACGTTAAGCGTTATTTGTTTGTTATTATTCATTGGAGCAATGGCAAAATCAGCTCAGGTGCCTCTGCATTTTTGGCTTCCAGATTCTATGGAGGGACCTACGCCAATATCCGCATTGATCCATGCAGCAACAATGGTTACTGCTGGCATTTATATGGTGGCCCGCCTATCTCCTCTCTATGAACTAACTGAGGATGTATCACTTTTCATTCTATATATAGGCTCTATAACAGCATTCTTCTTAGGATTAGTTGCTCTTATTCAAAATGATATTAAAAGAATAATTGCTTACTCAACAATTTCTCAGCTTGGATATATGACAGCCGCATTAGGAGCATCTCTGTACTCACTTGCAATCTTCCATTTGATAACACATGCATTTTTTAAAGCATTACTATTTTTATGTGCCGGATCAATAATTATTAAATGTCACCATGAGCAGGATATAAGGAAAATAGGCGGCTTAAAAAAATTCATGCCAATTACTTATTTAGCATTTCTTTACGCATCACTATCTTTAATAGGTTTTCCGCTAACATCAGGTTTTTATTCAAAAGAATCAATTATAGATGGTATCGGCTATTATGGACATACAATACCATATGTGATGCTTCTGCTCTCAATATTTACAACAACACTCTATACATCAAAAATATTTTTTAAAGTATTTTTTGGCGATAGTACATTACATTTTTCTAAAAATGAAACTCAAATAGAAAATGATTATGAGATGTTAGCTCCCCTTGTAATCTTAACAGCACCTTCTGTATTTTTGGGACTATTTATTTTTGATCCTTTAATGTCTGGAAAATTATTTCAATCTTCGACAATATCTGGAGAATTAGTTTCTAATTTTTATTATGATTATGTTATCAATTCATTAGAATTCTTTTTACATTCATTTTTCACAATTAACTTTCTTATTTTAGTAAGTGCAATTATATTTAGTTACTTTTATTATTATAGAAAATCATTTAGTATAAAAATTCCAGAGATTATCCAAAATATTCTAAAAAAAGAATATGGATTCAATCCTTTGGCATCAAATTATATTCCAAAAATTCAAAGTACATTTACCACATATTTATGGAAGAGTATTGATATATCTACTATAGATAATGGAGTTATTAATCGAACATCAGAATTATTTAGTAAACTTTCATATAAAGTCCGGAAATTTCATACAGGATATATTTATCATAATTCTCTGACTATAATCTCAGCTTTAATTTTACTTTTAATTCTAATTAGGTATAAATACTAAATGTCTGATTATCCTTTACTGAGTATTATGATATGGCTTCCAATAGTCATAGGGTTAATACTAATAAATAATAAAAATATTAGTAAATTGACTTCATCATTCATGACTATTCTAACAACTATCATTATTTTTATTTTTTCAATATTATTGTTTATTTATTATGATTATTCCTCAAGTGAGCTTCAGTTTGTAGAAAAGCATGAGTGGATAGCAGGGTTGAATATATTTTATTTTCTTGCCGTTGATGGAATATCTGTTTCATTAATTATACTGACTGCGTTTATAAATGTACTTATAGCAATTTTTGCATCATCAGAAGAATACGATAACAAATCAGGATATTTAGGTTATTTCTTAATTCTCGAAGGTTTGTTAATGGGAACATTCTCTGCATTTGATAGCATTTTATTTTATATTTTCTTTGAAAGTTTACTTATACCATTGTTTTTAATTATTGGGATATGGGGCGGTGCCAATAGAAAATATGCAACCATCAAATTTTTTCTATATACATTATTTGGCTCAGTATTAATGTTAATTTCTATTTTATATCTTGCAAATTTAGCTGATTCTTTTGAAATTAAAGATTTTTATTTTTTAGACCTTACATTCCAAGAAGAAATACTAATTTTGTTTGCATTTCTAATTGGCTTTGGAATAAAAATTCCAATTTGGCCAGTACATACATGGTTACCCGATGCACATGTAGAAGCTCCAACTAGCGGATCTGTGATACTTGCTTCAGTTTTATTAAAAGTAGGAGGTTATGGAATGATAAGGTTCATGCTACCCATAACAACTGAAGCAGGAATATTTTTAAGTGAATATCTTATCTATTTATCCTTGATCGCAATAGTCTATATTAGTTTCGTTGCATACGCTCAAGAGGATATGAAAAAATTAATAGCATATTCATCAGTAGCACATATGGGCTTTGTTACGCTTGGTATATTTCTTGTATTTAATCTGATTGGTTCTAACTCATCAGCTGCAATCATTGGTCTAGAAGGCTCAATAATTCAAATGATTTCACATGGATTAATATCTGCAGCATTGTTTTTCTGTATTGGAATAATATATAAACACTCAAAGTCTAGGCTGATAAAAGATAATTACGGAGTTGCACAGTTTATGCCAGTCTTTTCATTTATGATGATTTTTTTCCTAATGGCTAATTCAGGATTACCTGGAACATCAGGATTTGTAGGCGAGTTTCTTGTGATAACTTCATCTTTAGGTTCTGATTTTTTAATCGCGATGCTTGCAGCTTCTTCACTTATTTTATCTGCATCATATTCTTTAAAAATTGGCAAAAATGTATTATTTGGAGAAAATAAGGATAATATTCAAACATATTGTGACTGTAAAAAAAATGAAAAAATAGTCCTAGGCATACTTATTATACTAATTGTATATCTTGGCATTACTCCTGACATATTATTTAAACTTATCGATCAGACTGTTATTGATATTATAAATTCAATATCTAAAGGATATATCTAATGCTAGATTTATTATTTATACCAGAAGTTACAATATCAATTGGCATCATGTTTATTATTATAGTTGATTTATTTTTGCAAGATTTTAAAAAAATATCTTATTTTTTAATACAAATTATCTTGATTCTTTCTGCTTATCAAAGTCTTAACATGAATTATTTATTTTACTATGATGCATACGACCTAAGTACATTTTCAAATTATATCAAGCTTATTCTTATCGTCGGCTCAATAATTATATTTCATTATTCATTCAATCACTTATCACATATAAAAAATCTCAAAATTGAATATTTTACAATCTCTCTGCTTGG
>TARA_B100001057_G_scaffold484917_1_pt1 | contig 14191 bp, 15 predicted proteins | sample TARA_B100001057 | Tara Oceans TARA_B100001057 (sample SAMEA2621839) | marine metagenome | biome: marine biome (ENVO:00000447); feature: surface water layer (ENVO:00002042); material: "saline water (ENVO:00002010), including plankton (ENVO:xxxxxxxx)" | depth 5 m
TGCCGAGTCAAAGTGCCCCGATCGCTTCGGTGTCCGTCTCGTATCAGGAAAACAGCGAGGCATCGCATAATCAGCTGAAGAGCCCAGTCGATAGATCACTGGGTAAACAGGAGTTTGAAGCCGCCCTAAAGGGAACTGCACCGACTAAGCCTACGGGAACGACATCCAAAGCGGATGGTGCGCAGGGCTTACAGTTGGCTGGAAGCGACGTTTCCGTTTCGAGCAAACCTTCCTTTACCGCCAAAGCTCAACCTGTGAGTTATGCTTCAAAGTCGGCGGATGAAACCAAGGAAATTTATACCGCCCTCAGTAAGAGTGTTGATAAGCTGGTAAGCACCAAAGTTGACACTGTTTCGATTCGCATAAATTTTGATCAGGGAGGCAGCATGGCCTTGCGTGTATCCATGGATTCAGGGCATGTAAGCTCAGCAATGCAAACGGACCTTTTTGGACTGGAAAGCCTTATCAAATCAAGCTGGTCAGAGTTTGCCAGTGAGATGAACCAGAAGGGGGTAAAACTAAATCCCCCTCAATTTACAAATTTTGATAGTGATAGCTTTAAAAATGAGCAATTCATGAATTTCGATCAGAAGGGTGGTAGTGCGAAAGGTGGGCACCATAGTGAGGCTAAATCCAATGGTGGACGCCGCTCGGACCATTCTAATCGGCAGCAGAGCGATAGCTTGAATTCGGAAAGTTCTGAGAGTGTCTCAGGCGATAAACTGGATTCAGAAAAAGAACTTCAAACCTACGCTTAATACCATGTCAGATATAGCAACAGATTTTATTCAAAGGCCTCAGGCTCAAAACTTTACTACGATTGATCCAAATTCGACTGGAAAAATAGAGACGCAACAAAAGACTCTTGGCCAGGCGGAGTTCTTCAAGTTGCTCACCACGCAGTTGGCGAGCCAGGACCCGCTCAAGCCTATGGATGACACGGCGTTCATTGCTCAGATGGCCAACTTCAGCGAGTTGGAAATGATGTCTGAGCTGAACGATAGCTTTAGCGAGTTTACAGGCGTCCAGCAATTCCAGGCCTCTCAAGGTTACATTGGCAAGAAAGTGACCATGTTAGTAGATGGTGAAGAGGTGTCGGGAATCGCCCAAGGAATTGAACATGTGAAGGGTGATACCAGTGTATTCGTAAACGGAAATAAATTCGATATCAACTCAGTGTTCAAGGTAGAACAGCCTTAGTAGCGTACGAAACTTAACAGCAGACTAAAAATTTTAAACAAACAAAAATTATGGCATTTGGAGCATTAAGCAGTGGGATCAGCGCTTTACGCAGTTTTGCGAAAGGAATGGAAGTAATTGGCAATAATATTGCGAACGTGAATACGGTTTCCTTTAAAGGATCACGTGTCAAATATTCGGAGACGTTTAATCAGATATTGACCCAATCGGCACCTTCGCCGCAGGACGGACAGGGCTCGAACGTTACGGCTTCTCAAGTCGGTTTGGGTGTGCAGGTAGATACGATTCAGGGACTCTTCCATCAAGGTGGGTTGACGAGTACCAACCAGAAAACGGATCTGGCTGTAACCGGAGATGGATTCTTTTTGGTCAGTGACGCGCGAAATCAGGACACCAAATATGCAACTCGCGGAGGAGATTTTCGTATTGATAGCCTTGGAAATCTGGTGACGACGGAAGGTTACCGAGTTCAAGGCTCAAATGATGGGGCGATTGGATACAATGTTGCGATCGACGCCAATGGTAACTGGAACTTTGGGAAAAATAATGATGGTGTCTCAGGAACGATCGAACCTTCCGCTTTAGGCGATATCTCGCTAGCCTTCGACAAAAGCCAGGCGGAGGAAGTCGTAGGTCCCTACACTGTAAATGGTGTCTCTCGCAATTCTGTCTACTATACGAACAACCTCATCGCAAAAGACGCTGCGGGCGATCCGGTTTGGAATGGCGATCATAACATCGGTGCTGGATCTATGACCCTCAATCCAGACGGAACGATAGCTGAGGTCCCGGGATGGCATACCTTTGCTCAGGAGGCGGTTGCGGCGATTGTCGCCCAGAGAAATCAAAGCTCCACAGGTGCAGATGGGGTCTCAGATGCTGACATCAAGGCAGCGGTGTCTAAGGATATGTTTAATGCGGTCTTTTCTGCTGATGCGGCGGCCACCGGTTTAGATGGTTCGGCCATTACGGATTTGATGGGGCTGATCGATCTCACACATCTAGGAGACGCAGCTGCTCAGGCTAACAACGTTGCCGCGATTCAGGGGCTAATTCCTTCAGAAGGAAATCCAGCAGATACCCAGTTAGCCGCATTGCGACGTGTTAATGAAGTTCGAAATGATCAAGCTCCTGATCTCTCAAATTTCTCAATCGACCCTGAGGGAATGATAACGTTTTTCCTTTCCGATGGATCCTCTTTCAACAAGGGGCAGATCATGCTTGTCGACTTTAACGACACCTCAGCATTGATTCGTGAGGGAAGAAATCTTTATAGTGGATTTGGTGCTGCCGGTCTGAAGGGCGTAGATATGGATTCTGAAGTAGGGGACGCCCTGTCTGCTTTGCAAAAAGCCGGTAGGGAAGGAGTTGGAAGAATTCAGCAAGGAGCTCTCGAATTGTCGAATGTAGACCTGACGGAAGAATTTGCCAATATGATTACCACTCAAAGAGGCTTTCAGGCGGGATCTAGAATTATAACCGTATCAGACGATATACTACAGGAGGTCGTGAATCTGAAACGATAACGTCTACCATTAGTAGGAAGTTAAAAAACCAAAAAGAAACCGAGAATATTATGGCAGAAGAGAACGCAGTTCAAGATGCCCAAGTTTATCCAGCGAAAAGTGGCGGCAGTGTAGGCATGCTCCCCGTCCTACTGGTCGTCATTCTGATGCCAGTAATTTCTTTCGCGATGTTCAAATTCCTTTTTCTTCCGGAGATTATTAAGCACGCCCCAGTAGCTGGCGAGGGTCATTACGAGGAGATTGACCCCCATAAAATTCATGTGGAAACCGGAGAGAAGCACTTAGTTCCATTTGGGGATTTAATCGTTAATATCAATGGAACTAGTGGGGCTCGTTTTTTGAGAGTCGCATTTAGTCTCGAAAGTGCAAATCCTGAAATTGAAGACGAAGTTGAGGCGCGAAAAGCAAAGATGCAGGACCTCGCAAACACAGTTTTGCGTCACTTAACGATGGCCGATTTGGAAAGACCAAACATTACGGATACTGTTCGTAATCAGTTGATACAAGGGTTTGACCAAGTGCTGCAGCCTCCGATGATCGACGAAATCTATTTTACGCAATTTGTAATACAGTAAGAGGTATTCACTTATGCCTGAGGAACCACAAGATATGCCGGATGATGGCGAATTTCTAGATCAGACGGATATTGACGCTCTGATCGCAGAAGCCTCGGACGAGCCTGAACAGATAATTTACGATCCAGATGGCAATAAGGTCCGAACGATGAAAGGAACTCGTATAGAACCTTACGACTTTAGGAATCCTGTTTTTCTGACGGAGGTGGAATTGCGCCGGGTGTGCATTAGACACGAAGAGTTTATACGCTATTTGGCAGCCCGTCTTTCGATTTTTCTACGGTTGGAGTACTCGCTGAAAATGTCGCGGCTTTCCACGCTGACCTATAGCGAGTATACCGAGACGATCGCCAATCCGGCTCACGTCGTACTTTTCAAGGTGGATCAGCTTCATGGCGTAGGAGCGATTGACATCAATCCTAAGCTGGCTTTGACCATGGTTGACCGGATGCTGGGTGGTAAGGGTCAAAGTGTTCAAGGAGAGCGGTACCTGACTGAGATAGAAGTCAATTTGGTGGATGATGTAGCCGCGATCATTCTCGATGAGTGGTGTCGCCAATGGAAGAGTGAACGCGAGTTGAATGCTTCGATTATCGGTCATGAGAGCAATGGCAGATTCTTGGAAACGGCGCCTGCGGATTCCAGTATGTTGGTACTAACGATGGAGGCAGAGGTAGGCGACTGTTCCGAATCGATACAAATAGGCATACCTTACTACACTCTAGAGCCTATAATCAAAAAGATGTACGAAAATAAGGAGAGAGAAATAAATCCTGATATCGTTGGATCTAAAAGGAGCTGGAAGGAGTCGTTTGACAAAGTGGACATTCCTGTAAAAGCCGAATGGGATGCGGAGAGCCTTACGGTGAAGGAAGTGGCTCATTTGAGGCCGGGAGATGTGATACGATTTCCCAAGACCATATTGGGGGACACGCATATCAGACTCTCCAACACCCGGAAATTTAAAGGAGAAATCGGCCTGGATAAAAACAAGGTCGCAGTAAGAATTAGCGAAAAACTCGAAGAGAAAGAAGAAGAATGAGTGAAATGGTAAAAAAAGAGAAGGACATCGGCCTTCTGATGGATGTTCGGGTTAAGATGACCGTTCAGCTGGGTTCATGTCGCATGCCCATGCGAGAAGTCATGGAACTTGTGCCCGGTTCAGTAATACAACTAAATCAGGAAGCCAAAGACCCTGTAGGACTCTATATCAACGACAAATTAGTCGCCTATGGCGAAGTGGTTGTCGTTGAAGATAACTTTGGAATTAAGATCACTGAGATGGCCAGCACATAGACCGTTGGTTGTTGTTGATTACTTATTGGTAGAGGCCCTTTCTCGGAGCTTGTGAGTGCGAGGGAGTGTTAGTTGGATGGCCCAGTGCGTGCTCGACTTTTCATTCGGGTTGCTTTGTCGCAAGAAAGCCGTAGAAATTTGAAGTCTTTGCGGTTGAATGACTTGAGTGTATTCGTTGCCGGCGAAAAACAGCCGAATTTGAGCGATGCGGGCCTCAAAGGGTGGAGAAATGGCATGGGATCTTGCTATCGTCAGGCTTTGTAAGCGATTGGGTTTCCTGTTTTAACAAGGAAGCGTCAATTTCTGGGCTCGTTTATTAAAGTTTTGCGAGCGGTGTACGTTATTTAACCTAAGGCCCATGGGCACAACTACTCATTTTTCGACCAGCTTCAGGAGTTCTCCAGAGGGATAGAGGGTAGGCAATAAGTGCTTTCAGAGGCTCAATCAAACTTGTTGAGAATCTTTTTTGTACTTTTATCATATTGTATAACAATAACTTAAGTTTCAGTTTGTTGGAACAGGCACAAGCCTTGCTAAGTGTATGGCATGTTTGCACATTACCTGGTTCACGAAAATGGAGCTCCTCAGAGAAAAGGTGAGATTTTCTCAAGCGGAAGGACCGAAACAGCCTCCGATACTGTAAATCACGGTGCGTATCGTGTGCCGGAGGGGTTGGGTTTTCGGTACATAACGTCTCTAATAGCAGATCGTCTTTTTAATTTCTCACTTGGCTTCGCGATCGCGATAGCCTGCCTGCATTTAGGAGCTGCGGACTTGATGGGTCAGGGGGAGGAGTCTGAAGATTCTCAGATGGTCTATCCTAGTTCCGCCTCTGATGTTGAAGGTGCTGAGGGTCAGAGCGAATTGTATGAAGACTTAATGCCTGACAAAGGGTTCGGAGTCGGAATGACGGTTACGATACTTGGATATCTAGTCATCATTGGGGGGATGTGTGTAGCGGCTTGGTACCTTTTCAAACGGGGTGTCATTCGAAAGCCATTTTCTTCAAGTGAGGGTAAACTAAAGGTTTCGGAAAGCAGAATGCTTGGAAATCGGCAGTACATCATGGTTGTCGAGTATGAAGACAAAAAGATCCTCTTGGGTGTGGGGCCTGGCAAAATTGACTACCTTACGTCTCTAGATGGTTACAAGAGTGATTTCCCGAAAATTGAACCAGAAGTGGAGCGCGGACCAGTGCGAGAACTCGCATGAAGAAAATCGTATTCATATTCCTTATTACAATTTTCTGTTTAAGCGCCTCTGACGCTGTCTATGGGCAGTCGGCAAGCCCACAGGGCCTGAATTTGAGTATTAACATGGGCGACAGTGAAGAAGGGGGCCAAGATGTAGGCGCTGCTATTCAGATCTTATTGCTGATGACCCTTCTGACACTTGGGCCGTCTATTGTGGTTCTGATGACGAGCTTTACGCGAATCATTATTGTGCTTGGATTTGTGCGGACAGCCCTAGGTGTACACCAGGCCCCTTCCAATCAGCTGATCGTGGGATTAGCGCTCGTCATCACATTTTTTGTAATGCAGCCCGTTTTTCAGGAAGTGAATACAACAGCGTTACAGCCGCTTTTCGATAAGACTATTACGACCGCGGAAGCTTTGGAAAAAGGTTCAGATCCGTTACGGGACTTCATGCTAAAGCAGACAAAGGTAGACGATGTGGAGTTCTTCCTAGACTTGGCGAAAATGGGGCCGACCGCTACGAGCGAGTTGCCCATGCGTGTTGTAGTCCCAGCGTTTGTTATGAGTGAAATTAGAACCGCCTTTCAGATGGGTTTTCTGATTTTTCTGCCATTTATTCTAATCGATTTTCTCGTAGGTACCACGCTCATGGCAATGGGCATGATGATGATGCCTCCGATTGTGATCTCTCTTCCCTTTAAATTGCTTTTGTTCGTCTTAGTGGATGGATGGACACTGGTCATTAAATCTTTGGTACAAAGCTTTCAGTTATGAGTTTGGAAATGGCTATAGAACTATTTCGTCAGGCGATTTACAACGCCCTGACGCTTGTGAGTCCGATCTTGCTCACGACGATTGCGGTTGGGCTTACGGTTTCGCTTGTTCAAGCGGTTACGAGTATACAAGAGCAAACGCTCTCGTTTGCCCCTAAACTGTTCGCGGTTGGTGGAGTACTCGTTTTTTCCGCCTCTTGGCTCATGAAGACGCTGATGAATTTCACGATTACCGTATTTTCTAAGATCACGGAGATCCCTTTCTAAATCGATGTTCGCCCCCGACGACATATTTGCTTTTATATTGATCCTGACCCGAATGGTTGGGCTTTTTCTGTACATTCCATTCTTCGCCCATAGGACGATTCCGTTTATCGCAAAAGGTGGATTCTCTATGGCCTTCGCCTTGATCGTTTTACCTTTGGTGGATGTGAATGTTACTTTACCCGACTCACTCTTGGTTCTGATTATCTGGATGGCAAAGGAACTGGCAGTTGGATTATCGATGGGATTTGCCGTCCGAATGTTGTTTTTCCTGATAGACTTTGCTTCACATATTTTGACAGTTGAGATCGGTTTGGCACCCGGAGCCGAGTTTGATCCTTCCACCTCTCGGGGGGCAAATCCGATTGGTACAATCATGTATTTTCTCGGCGTGATTGTTATTCTGTCAGGAAGTGAGTACGATATCCTCAGAGCTTACATCGCGAGTTATGAGGTTGCTCCTGTTGGGTTTATGGAAGTTAATCACTATGCGGCTGAATTCATAATAAAACAGACGGCGGGGATATTCAAAATTGGGATACTTATGGCCGCTCCGGTGATTGCAGTCAACTTTCTGGTAAACCTAGTGTTTGCTGTACTGGGTAAAGTGGTGCCGAAGCTGAATGTATTCATACTAAGTTTCTCTGCCCGTATTCTTGCTGGCATTTCGATTTTCTCTTTCTCGGTGTTGTTGGTTGTTGGGTATATTATCAACTACTCCAACAATACAACCGAGGTGATGATGCGTTTTATCATGTTCCGACCGGCATTCTAAGATGGCAGATACAGATAAAGATTCAAAGACAGAAAAAGCTTCGTCAAAGAGACTCAACGAGGCTCTCCAAAAGGGAAACTTTGCCCAAGCCCAGGAAATTGGAGTCGTGTTCACTCTCTTTGCGGGCCTACTTGTAGTTCTCTGGTACGGACAGGATCTAGCCATGAATGTGATGAATCTGTCTGTATCCATCTTTGGCAATTTGGCAACGATAGACATTAATGAGGATGGCATCGAGTATTGGTCCATGCAAACGATGACTGCCTTGTCCCGTTTTTCGGGGCCCTTTCTGATAGCTGGGATGGTTGGAGCGATTGTAGCAGGAGGCCTCCAGTCGGGCTTTCGGTTGACTCCAAAAGCTCTCAAGTTCGGTTTTGAGAAGCTTAACCCGATTGCGGGAACGAAGCGTCTGGTATCCAAGGATACTCTAGCAAAATTTGGGATTGATCTGCTGAAGCTGATTGCGATCGGAGCAATTCTTTATGGAGCGATACGAAAAATCGTTAATGATCCAATTTTCTATGCGGTAATAGATTTCAATCATATAGGTGTGTTTATCACAGATACGATGGTTTACGCATTTATCCGGCTTATTGTATTCGTCGCGATAATTGCGATCATCAGTTACATCTACCAGAAGGTGAAGACTGCAAACGATCTCAAGATGACAAAAGAAGAGGTTAAGCAGGAAAAAAAAGACGCGGACATGAGCCCGGAGATTCGTAAAGCGCGATTTGCCATGGCTATGCGTCTGATGCAGGCTCAAATGCTTGATGATGTTCCCACGGCCGATGTAGTCGTCACAAATCCAACCCACTACGCGATAGCCATGAAGTATGAACGGGGAGTGGATGAAGCTCCTATGGTTCTGGCTAAAGGTGAAAATCTATTTGCTCAGCGAATCAAGCAAGTAGCTAAGGAGAACGGAGTGCCGATTGTTGAGAACAAGCTGGTTGCCCGAATGCTTTATAAGGGCGGTCAGCCAGGCAAGGCGATTCCGGCTGAAATGTATCAGTCCGTCGCCGAGATTCTTGCGTATGTGTATCGAGTACACAAATACTACTTTCACAAACTAAAGGCGAGAAGAGGCGTTAAGTCGAAGAATAGATAATGGAATCGGCAAAAGGAAATTTTGACCTAGGCAAAATTCTAGGATTTTTGAAGAAGGGTGATACGGTTGTAACGCTCGGCTTGTTCGGAACAGTATTGCTGCTGTTCATGCCGTTGCCGGCAGTGATGCTAGACCTATTGTTGGTAGGGAGCATAGGGGCGTCTCTTTTGGTAATGCTCGTGATCATCTATGTCAAGGAGCCCTCTGAATTTACCGGTTTTCCGACGATACTTCTTGGACTTACCATTTACCGGCTTGGGCTGAACGTAGCATCTACGAAGCTCATTCTTTTAAAGGGGGACGCTGGCAACGTAATCGAGTCTTTTGGCACGTTTGTAGTCGGAAATAATTACCTAGTAGGAGCGGTTGTATTCCTAATTTTGGTGGCGATCAACTTTATGGTCATCACTAAGGGTTCAGGCCGTATCGCGGAGGTAGCCGCCCGATTTACCTTGGATGCGATGCCCGGCAAGCAAATGGCGATCGATGCTGAGCTTAATGCGGGAATTATTGATGAGCTTAAGGCGACCGAGCGACGCGAGAAAATCCAAAAGGAAGCCGATTTTTACGGGGCTATGGACGGTGCAAGCAAGTTTGTTAGAGGAGATGCGGTCGCTGCGATATTGATCACTGCGATCAATGTATTGGGAGGAATCGCTATCGGGATGATTCAGCATGGTTTAGTGTTTGGAGATGCCGTGCAGAAGTTTACCCTGTTATCTATCGGGGATGGTCTTGTTTCTCAGATACCGGGACTGATTGTATCCCTCGCTGCGGGTGTTCTGGTAACTCGGACATCTGGAAACTCTGACAATCTTGGAGACCAAATTGGAGGCCAGCTTTCCGCTTATCCGAAAGCAATGGGCCTTCTTGCTTTGATGCTGGTTGGAGTAGGGTTTATTCCTGGTATGCCCAAAATGCCATTCATGATGGTGGCGGGAGTATTTGCTGCCCTTATGTTTAGTTTACGGAAAGCGGAGAAAGTTAAGGAACGAGAGAAGGCAGTTAAATTGGAAGATGAAAGACGCTCGGAAATCGAGTCCGGTTCGAGTGGTGAGCAAGACGACGGGAAGAGTATGCCCGCAGAGTTTGAAAAACTCATCGAAGTGGACGTATTCGCTTTGGAGATAGGATACAACCTACTGTCTCTGGCGGATAAAGTTCAAGGAGGGGATCTCTTGGAACGAGTCACGGGCGTTCGGAAGACCATAGCGAGGGAGCTAGGCATTGTTGTCCCACCGATTGCTGTTAGGGACAATTTGGAACTGGAAAGCAACGAGTACCGTTTTCTCCTGCATAATAAGGAGATTGTTCGCGGGGAGGTCATGCCCAACCGTTGGCTGGCCATGAATGTATCGAACAGTGAGATTCCAATCAATGGTAACCCAACCGTAGAACCTGTCTTTGGAATCGAATCCGTTTGGGTGGATGAAGACGAAAAGAAGAATGCGGAAATGAATGGCTTTTCGATTGTCGATTCCAATTCCGTACTCGTGACACATCTATCTGAGGTTCTTAAAAACAACGCGATGTATCTCGTGGGACGGCAGGATGTGCAGAAACTCATCGACCACGTTCAAGAAGAGCACCCGGCATTAATTTCCGAGTTGCTTCCAGATCTCGTCAACATTGGGGTCATTCATCGAGTATTACAGAATTTGCTAAAGGAAAATGTATCCATACGAAACATAAACTTGGTTTTGGAAGCGATTGCAGATTTTGCTTCGATATCCAAAAATCCTGATGATCTGTCCGAGTACGTAAGGAGAAAGTTAGGAGAGTTTTTCGTTCCTGCGTATGAATCGGAAAAAGGCGTTCTCAAGGGGATAACAATGGATCCTCGACTAGAGCAGGTCATAGCTACCAAAATCCAGAGAACGAATACAGATTACACTTTATCACTGGATCCGCAGTTGGCACAGCACCTGCTACGTGAATTAGCATTGAAAGCGAATGACATGATTGAGAACGGACTAATGCCAGTATTTGTAACCGCAGCGGAAATACGCCTGCCATTCAAGCGCTTCTTTGAGCCGTCTTTGCCAAAGCTGAATATTCTAAGTTACCAAGAGTTGCCAGCGGCTACAGAGATACAGAATCACTCGATTATTGTGTTCCCGGAATTTGTTCAGGATCAAATACGAAAAATGTCGGAAGATGCGAAAACGGCTCCAAGGGAGGAGCTCGTAGGGATGGTTCAAAGTCACTAGATTTCAGAATTAAATAGCTATGAGTACCCCCAATCTGAAAAGCAAAACCGTATCAGTGGATACAGTGCAATTTAAAATTGTCGCCGACGATGCCTCTAAAGCGGTTAACGCGATTAAGCAGAAGTTTGGAGATTCGGCTAAAGTAATTGCAGTTAAACAGCAGGTCAGTAACGGAATCGCAGGAATTCTTAAGAGTCCGCGTTTGGAAATCGTCGTAGAAGTGCCCACAAAGAAAAAGCCGGGGGCAGCTAAAACGGCTGGAGAGGGTGAATCGAAGGAGGAGATATCTGTTGAGAAGAAAATGCCTACTGATGGAGACCTAGACGCAAAGTCTAGAAAACCCAGTTCAAAGAATCCGATTGTCAGCTTATATTCTAAGACCTCTGAGGAAGTGAGTAGTGACGGTTATTTTTCAAGTGTAGAGGACGGTCTAGCTACTGGCGCGAGTCCCAGACTGGGATCCGCAGCAAACCCTGTAAGACGAGGAACCATTGAGTATGTGGAGCGGGCGGTGTCGATGCTTCGTTCCGTTGGGTTCGATGACTCGATGGTTGAACGCATTTGCTGCGAGTTGGAATTTCGAGAGATGGAAGAAGTGCCCAACTTGGAGATTTACAGCCGTATATGCGATTGGCTGCGTAATCAATTTCCTGATGCACCTTGCAAGCTCAAAGGAGACTGCCGCGCATTTATAGGAGCTAGCGGTGTGGGCAAAACCAGCGCGTTGAGCAAGGCGCTATCAGCCGATGTATTTATTAATGGACTGGAACCGGTCGTTCTCAAGGTCGATGGTTCTGTTCCGAATCCCTCAGACGGGTTAGAAGCCTTTTGTGAAATCATGGGGGCGCCGTTGTATCGTTCGTTGGACGAAGTTGAAGAGCGTTCCAGCCGGAAGCCGATATATGCCGATTTGCCAGGCCTAAATCTTGGCGACGCTGACGCCGTGGATAGCTGTCGAGAACTTCTCGACGAAATGGGTGCGGATGAGAGAATTCTAGTGGTGAATGCCGCGTACGAAACGGAATCAATTTCCGATTCTTTGCTAGCGGGGAATCGAATGGGAGCTACTCACGTTGTATTCACGCATTTGGACGAAACTCGAAAGGCAGGAAAACTCTGGAAGTTCGTGTTAGGAAAATCAGTTTACCCATTGTTTTTTAGCCACGGGCCCAACCCAGCTGGCGACTACACGGTGGACCCTTTCAGCTATCTGCTGGAAAAGATATTTCCTCGCGGGCGCGAACTTGCCTCGGCGAGAAGAAATGTGCCCAGAGGATCAGTAGAAAACTCTAAGAGCGAGGAAATGGCAACCGCATGAAGTTCACGATTATACTTGGAGGACTGATCGGTTTTACCGTCGTATTCGTTATGGCGTTACTTTCCGGCAAGACGCCAACAGAGGGTCTATTTCAGGCGAGTATTGGCAGCGTTGTCCTCGGAATATTGTTCCGATGGATCGCATATATTTGGATAAGGAATGTAAAGGAAATGCTCATGGAGAAGCATCAGACCGCCGTCGCGGCGATGGTCGAAGCTGAAGAGCGCAATAGACAAGAAGCGAAAGAGCAAGCAGCGAAACCCGTATAGGGACAAAAAACCATGAACCAAACGATAGTTAAGAGCCCCAAAACAGAAGCGAAAATGGACAAGGCGAAAGTAGCCAAGGTATACGCGAAAAACGATGAATCGTCGAAACCGCCGGTTCAGCAGGAAGCCCTCTTCGAGACCTACCTTCCCTTGGTCAAGTCGATTGTCACTCGTATAAAAATCAATTTGCCCCCTCACATCGATGAGCAGGACCTACACAGCGTTGGGATAACAGGATTGATCAATGCGCTGAAGAAATACAACCCAGAGCAGAAAAAGTCGTTTGGATCTTATGCCGCCATGCGTATACGAGGAGCCATCTTGGACGAATTGCGCCGGATGGACTGGATGCCCCGGAATGCTCGTACAAATTTCAAAAAACTTCGAAAAACGATTGAAGAGCTTGAGCAAAAACTAGGGCGGCCAGCAGAGGAGAAAGAGATTCGTTTGGAGTTAGGCTTAACTCATAAGGAGTACAATTCTTTGATGGCGGAAGTCCGCCCGATCAGCTTCTTGCCACTGGACAACACGTCCAATTCAGGGGGTGACGATCCAGACTCGACCGACCTTAGCGAGATCATTCCTGACGAAGGAGTTGTCCCGGTGACGGCGAAGATGGAGAAGGACGAAGTTACTCAGCTGGTAGCCGAAAGAATCAACCAATTGCCAGAGGTTCCCCGTAAGGTTCTCGCCATGTACTATTTCCAGGACATGCGACTAGCGGAAATCGCGGAGGTATTTAGCCTAACGGAATCTCGGATTTGTCAGATTCACTCTCAAGCTATCATAAGCTTACGAAGCTATATTACGAGTGTGATGCATAAGTAATATCCGTAAAACTAGCGTTAAGCTCTCAGGATTTCAGCCGATAGAGGAGATCCAGGGTCATGTTTATCATTATCGGATATATAGTCGTCATCGCTTCGACGCTTACTGCGTTCATCCTTGCGGGCGGCAAGCCACTTTCGCTGTTTCATTTGTCTGAAGTAATTGCCATCGGGGGGATTACCTTAGGAGTGATGCTTATCTGTGCACCCAAAACGGTTCTGATCAAGACAATCGGGGCGTTATTAGGGGCGTTGAAGGGTGGTGGCCCGAATAAAGATGACTATCTGGATCTGATGAAGATCTTGTACGAAATGTTCATGCTGGGTCGTCGTAACGGGCTATTGGCCTTGGACGAGCATGTGAGTGCCCCCGAATCGAGTTCAATTTTTCAAAATTACCCGAAGTTTTTGGGGAGCGAAGACAAGGTCACTTTCTTGTGTTCGGCTTTGCGTCCAATCATTGATGGCAAGATAAAGCCGGACCAGTTGGAGCCGCTACTTAAAGCGGAGATCGATGCGAAAAAGCATGCCGCTAACGGTCCGATTAACGTTCTCCATCTCGTTGGAGACTCGCTTCCTGGTATTGGAATTATCGCGGCGGTTATGGGTATCATCGTAACGATGGGCGTTATTGACCAGGGACCGATGATGATTGGATACAAGGTATCGGCTGCTTTGAGTGGCACCTTCTATGGAATTTTCGCGGCTTACGGCTTTGTCAATCCTCTCTGTAACTTGATTGAGTTCAATAATGAGTCCGAGGAAAGCTACTACATATGCATGTCTCGTGCCATTGGTGCTTTTGCACGAGGACTCGCTCCTATTATGGCGGTAGAGCTAGCTCGACGGAG
>TARA_B100001057_G_scaffold358167_1_pt1 | contig 14189 bp, 13 predicted proteins | sample TARA_B100001057 | Tara Oceans TARA_B100001057 (sample SAMEA2621839) | marine metagenome | biome: marine biome (ENVO:00000447); feature: surface water layer (ENVO:00002042); material: "saline water (ENVO:00002010), including plankton (ENVO:xxxxxxxx)" | depth 5 m
TCCGCGATTCGTCATTTGTACTTGCAGTCTTTACCGGAAGACCAAGTACCCTTTTGTGGACCCGATTTAGGCTATCTACTTGATAACGCTTATTTTTCCGACGCTTTGCGCATGCTTTTTATCGGTGACGGTAATTGTGCCGAAGTTGTCTGGAGTTTGTTCGGCGTATCCATTCCAGGCTGGGTGCTTATTTGGTGCATCATCAATATTTGCTTATCGGTATCGCAACTGAATCCCCAAAACTTCTTTTTCACAGAGTAACTAAAAGTAATTTTTATATATTTGTTAAAATTTTGAAGTAAATTAGATAGATATCAATGAATTCAAAAAGAGATTTAGTAAAAGTTACTGAGGAAATTAATAAATTGGCTCTTGCAGCCTTCCAGTCTCTGGGTTCTGGATTTAAAGAAGAAACCTTTCAAAAGGCATTAAGTATCTCTTTCAGAAAGGAAGGTATTATGTATTTAAAGGAAACCAACTTAGAGATTTTTTATCTGAAAGAATCCTTGGGAGTTTTCAGGCTAGACTTTCTTCTTCCAAAACAAAAAAATAAAAAGTTCACTCTAAAAAAACCTATAGTTATTGAGACCAAGGCTGTTTCAGAAATTAGAGATAGTGACCGACTGCAACTACGAAACTACCTTTTCTCACTACCATTAAATCAGTCTGAAGTTTTGTCGGAAGTTACGGAAGGTATTATTCTTAATTGGAGAAATAATATATATATTGATAAAGAAGATGCTATTCAAACCGAAGTAGAAGCAGAACTTTGGAGGATGAAAAAAAATAAAATGCATTTGATACATCAAATCCCACATCCGAAATAATAATCATTCCGTTTAGAGAAAACACTAACTGACAACTCTAAATATTGATTGGATCTAATCGTTTAAAAGTTCTTGTAAATTTTTTTCCAAGAAAGATTCGCTTTGTTTTGATAATTTATTTTTAGACAATAAGTCTCTAATAAAAGTTCGCATAAATTTTTTTGATTTTGATTCTACAGTTCTTTGAATATTTACCTCTGGCTCCATATAGAGCACCTTAGATGATCCATCTAATTTTGAGGCGAGATTCTTAACTTTTGCATTCAAGGCCTCTAGAGATTTTTGTGAAATTTTAGTTTCAAAATTTCCTGAGTGGACAATCCCCTTAAACTGCTTTCTTCTTTTGTTATCTTTTAACCAAGCTAAAGCAGAGGCAGCATCTATCTTTCCTTTTTCAATTTTTGATGGCATTAAAATTGAGCTCGCTCTGGTAATTTCATTCTTCAAGGTCGTGTCGGTTTTGAGGCCAGCTAATAGTGATAATTGTCTAAAAGTCATACATTTTTCTAAAATTACATTCATTCTTGCTTCAAGGATTTCTATTAGATAGGTTATAGAAGCTAAAAAGATAGTTCCTATTTTTGCTGGCTTAAGAGCTTCATTGATCTCCTCTGATAATTTTTTTGAAATTTCAAATTCATATAAATTATCCTCACTGCTTAAAAAGTCTTTTAAAGAAAGATCGAATAAATTATCTAGCCCAATTTGATAACCACTTCCAGGTCTAAATTCTTTAATAGTCAAAAACTCTCTAGTGGACATTCTCAAAGAATTAAGATGGAAAATTGCATTTTCTATTTCAAGAAAATGATGTTTATCTACTTCTTCAATTTTTAAAATATCAGATGAATCTTTTTGTGAAAGTTCTTTGTAAAAATTCTTTCTCCTCTTATCTTCATCGAGATAATCTTGAAGCTTATCTTTGCTATTTAAAGAAAATTCTGAACTTTTAATCAAGCCTACTTTTTCTAAATAGAGCAAATTTTCTTCATCCGTTTCCTCGGCATTTTCAGAATTTAAAAATAATTTAAGTCCATTTGGATTAAGGCCATTTAAAATTAGATAGCTATCTAAAATAATCTTTAAATTTGGAAGAATAATTTTGTCTATATCTTTTTTTTGAAATTCAATTTGAGCTTCAGCAGCAATCCAGGGAATAGAATTGACTAATTCAGTTTCAATTAGCTCATTAGAGGCCTCTCTGAGAATTGCATTTGTAGTTAGAAAAGATTTAAATTTTTTTAATAAAGAATTATCTCCATTTTTTTCAACAATTTTTATTAAATTTGTTATTTCCGAAAGATCAAAATTAACAATATTTCTAACGTTATGAAGATAAGCTTCTGCGAAAGCATTCCAGAAGACCTGATGAAGTAAAGTTTTTTTGTTAATTATCAGAAGTAAAAAGTATATAAAGGCTTCGGAAGGAAACAAATCCTCCTCAACATCTCTATCAAGTTTTTTAATTATTTTAATTTCATCCCCAAGATCTATATCTGTATTGTTAAGCTCAAAAGCTACTTTCAATAGAGATTCAAGGTATTTTTTTTCGTCTATTTGATACAAAAGAATTATTTACCAGTCAAAAATTTTTGTTTGCAAAATATTTTCTATAATACCTTAAAATAATTATTTATCCATTTTATTATATTTATTTTTCATTAAAGCGATATTTTTTCGCTTTAACTGTTGCAAATGTATTTCATTTTATTTAATATTCGCTCCATGAAAAATATAAAATACACAGATCATGCCATCAAAAGATGTCAATCAAGAGGAATTCCCTTTCCGGTTGTTGAATTTATTGTGAGAAATGGGAAAAGAATTAACACCCATGGTGATAAAAAATATTTTGTGACTAAGAAACAGATGAATTCCTTTAAATATGAATACAAAGAAATAATGAGACTCTACGACAAAATAATTAGAAATACAGCAGTTATCTGTAATGGAAACTCGATTATTACAGCAATGAAAATTATCAAAAGGATTTAATAATAATGACTTATCACAGAAATGCTTATACAAGCGAATTAGAAAAAGAATTCAAACTACTTTCTATATTAGAAGGAGTTGAAATTAGTGAAACACTCACCCTATTCCCAATAACCAGAGACTTAGGACACCCTTACATAAGTAATTTATTAACTCTTGAAGAGGCATCTTCTCTTAATGAATTTAAAATTGCAGAAACAGGAGACGTAAATAAAGTAAAAATAATAAATAAATCTGGCCAAGATGTACTTCTGCTAAATGGTGAAATTTTTGAAGGAGCAAAACAAAACAGAACACTCAATGATTCAACTTTACTTCCTGGCCAAGGAGAATTCATGATGGACGTAAGTTGCGTTGAACAAAACAGATGGTCATCAACCTACGGTAAATTCAACTATTCAAATGATTTGCATAATTTTAGAGCCAAAGGAAACAAAATGTTTTATGTAAATGAATCTAAAATTAATACTGGCAGAAAACGGTCAAATCAGTCTGAAGTATGGAAAGATATTCAAGAAAAGCAAAGAAATCTGAACGTAAGCTCAAATACATCATCTATAAATGATACTTACAGAAGTGCGAATTCAAAGCTTGAACAGCTAAATTTAAAAATTGAACAGGTAAAAGATCAGGTTGGTTTTATTTTTTACTTAAAGAATACTTGTCTGGGAATAGAATTCTTTAATTCGCCTTCTTTGTTCTCTAAATATTCTAAGAAACTAACAAGAAGTATCCTTATCGATGCAATAGAGCTGGAAACTTCAAGAGATCCTTTTTTGAAATATCAGACGTCTTTTAATGAAAGAGAGATCAAAGATAAATTCGTCACTTTAATAAAAGGTCTAAAAGAAAAGGTAATACCTGGACCTTACGAAGGTAGAGAGGTTGTTTTGAATTACCCCGATCTAGATATTTCACTAGGAGCCATTACCAAAGGAGATAGCATTATTCATTTAAGCGGCTATCAAAGACTAAGAAGATGATGATCGAGTTAATTCTTTTGGTAATTTTAGTGGCCATCTTCTATCTGATAGATAATTTATGAAAGAAATTTCTAAAGACGACATGATTTGTCGCTAAAATTATTTATATAATAATCTTATGAGCGACACAATATTACGCATGATTAAAATGACTGAGTTAATTCCTCGTTATCCATCTAAAGTAACTGCGCAGCAAATAAAAGAAGGATTACAAAACAGAGGCTATAAAACAAGTCTCAGAACGGTTCAGCGAGACCTTCAAGAACTCTCAAGATTATTCCCAATTGAATGTGATGACGTGAGCATTCCTTTTGGCTGGAGTTGGAAAAAAAATGCACCTGGATATGAATCACCATCAATGGATCCTATTCAGGCGCTCACTTTCTCTTTGGCTGCTCAATATTTAGAGCCGCTAATGCCTAAAGCAAACTTTAAAAGGATAGAGAAATTCTTCCAGCGAGCAGAAAATATCCTTTTGGGAGATGAAAAATCTAATGTTTTAAGATGGCGGAAGAGAGTCAGAGTAATTCCTGAAAACATTCGATTTAAGGAGGCAAAAACAGATTTAGAGATTAGAGAAAAGCTTTATCGAGCAGTTTTTGAGGGTATACAAATAGAAGCCTATTATAGAAAGAGAGGAGAAAAAAAATCTCAGTTAAGGAAGATTCATCCCCTAGGCATTGTGGTCAAAGGAAGCATTACTTACATTATTTGTATGATGGATGAAGACAAAATAACACCCAGATATCTTCCGATGCATAGATTTGAAAAAGTACAACTCAAGGAAGATAAAAAAATAAAACAGCCTAAAGGCTTTGATTTAGATCAGTTTATTCATAAGAATAATTTAGGTTATGAATTTAGCGATACTTTGTATACGCTCAAAGCTAAATTCGACAAAACTATGGCTGCTCATCTCAATGAAATAAAGCTAAACGATACTCAAGAAGTGAGAGATTTAGGCAATGGTAAAATTCTCGTAACAGCCAGAATTCCTGACACATTACAGTTTGAGCAGTGGCTCATGAGCTTCGGTGCCGATGTAGAAATTTTAGAGCCAATAAAGCTTAGAGATAAATTTAAATCAGTATCAAAAAAAATGGGTGAAATGTATTTATGATTTTTAATATCTTTGCTCTGTTAATTTCTTTGGGGACTTTGGCTTTGGTCATTTACATTTTCTTAAAATTGCGAGATCAAAACATCCAAAGCGAAAATCAAAACCACCTTTTAGACGAAAAGTTCAAAACCTTCTCCGAAGATATCAGTAAAATAGGTCAGGAACTTATATCGGTAACAACTCCTATAAATGAACTAAACAGGTTCTTAGGTGGAAACGTCACAACTGGAAGACTTGGGGAGTGGAATTTAGAATCAATTGTCCAAGACATAATGCCTGATGGAAGCTATCACTTTCAGCACATTATTAATCCTCAAACATCAGATCAAGTAGATTGTGCTATTACCTCTGCTGAAGGTGTGATTATCCCAATTGATTCTAAGTTTTATGCTGGACAATATCGTCAATACCAAGATGCCGGTAACGATGCGGATAGAAAAAAAGTTCTTCGCGATTTAAGAACAGCAGTCCTAAGAGATTCAGATGATATTGCTAAAAAATACATTCTTCAAAATACCACATCAAATTATGCTGTTTTATATGTAGCTTCGGAGAAAATAATAGACCTCATTGATAGAATTGATGATCTTAGACAGGAATGCTTAACGGATAAAAAAGTACTTATCCAAGGCCCAAATACCTTAGCAGCATTTTTAGATACTATTCGAGTGGGTCATCATTATTTGCGATTAAATGAAACAGCTGAAAAAGTCGCGTTAGTTGTCCGAAACATCCAAACCGAATTTAACAAATTTGACACAAGTACGGAAAAAGTTTTAAAAAGACTTGAAGCAGCTCTAAAAGAAGTAAATGATCTTCAAACAAGGGTTAATGTTTTGGGAAGAACATTAGATAGAGGCGCAGATGACTTAGATCAGCCAAAAGGTGAAAATAATTAAAGTATAAAATAATTTTAAATTAAGGAGAGAGCATGGCAAAACCAATCCTATTAGTTCCAAAAGATGTTGAAAAAATAATTGAAAATAAAAGAAAAAATGAAGAAGTAATTACAAAAAAAATTGCTGGCTCAACGTATAAATTTAGGAGAATTTCTATGAAATTAGAGAATCTCTTCTATTACACAAAAAATGTGAGAACTACCAGCACAAGAAAAGAATACATAAAGGATAACGGCCTACCCGATGACTTTTTTGGTAGAGAAAAAATGACAAACAAAGATACTCAAACTGCTTATCACGAACTAATATTTGCTGAAGCAGAGAAAAGAAGGTCACAGCTAACTTATGACTTTGGAGATAGAGACGGGGGTGGTAACTCGAGTCAGACAGAAGAAATTTATATAAGTAAAAACGGCATTATTTATAACGGAAATACAAGATCTGCATGGTGGAGAGAGTACGAGACAGAACAATATCATTCTGTTAATTGTCTAGTATTTGAGGATTTAGAAAGAGAAGACGAAATATATCCTGTTATAAACAAAATTGATCCTCCAAAGGATCATGATATTAAACAAGATATAAGATGGTATGAGTACATTCTTCAGGCAATAGATCAAAGGGATAACACAGTTAATGAAGAAAAAGAGGCCAGAGATGCAAATTTAGAAATAGAAGAATATCAACTATTTATGAAGATGTATTTGTTAGCAAAAGAATTTTTAGAGCAAGAATTTGAAGGCTATGAGGCAGAAAAGTTTTCTACACTAAGACCTAAGCGAGGAGGAGGAGATGGAGAGCTTCTCTGGCGATCCTTTGCTGGAGGCATGGCAAAACTTGAGAAGGATGGTTTGCCAAATACAATTAGGCATGAAATAAAAATGGATGCTTGGTCAATTATCAAAGATATGAACTCAGAGTCGCCTACGATTCCTGGACAAGCCTATAAAGCTATAAATAAACTTTTTTCAGATCAGCAAATAGACAGATATAAAAAAGAGTTTAAGGATAAAACGGAGGACAGCGGTACTCTGCTAGATGATGCAGAAGAACTTAATATTCCCAGCGACTTGGATGAACGTGGTTCTGAAAGACTTGATGAAATTACTGAACAAGACACTATCGATAGAGACAAGACAAATAAAAATGCCTTTGGCGAGGGTATCAAACTGCTGACGAATAAATTAAGAACATTATCAGCTAATAATCTCAGGTCAGGATATAACAGAGATTTAGCTCTTGAAGAATTTTCAAAATTAGAGGGCGAAGTTGGCAGGGTAAGAACATTACTAGATAAGTCAAAGAAATAAATAATGTCAGAAGTAATCATCTCGTTAGAAGGACATAATGTACTTTTTGAAACAGATAATTCAGACTTTAAAAATTTTTTTATATCGAGTTTTCCTATCAACCGTAAGGGAGATTTTTCTTTACCACTATCAGAATTTTTACTACAAAAAAATCAAGAGACTTTTAAATTTTTTTTTAGTTCAAATGAAGTCTCCTTTTCCCTGACAGATGATCTAAAGCAAAGTTTGCGAGACAGGTCAGTACCTAGCAAATATATAAATTCTAAATACATAGAAGAGGAAGATTTATTATCTGTCTTAGAAAGCAAAGACTTTAATTTCAAAAGATTAAGAGCATTTCAAGTTAGAAATCTTAAAAAACTATGCTCTCTTCCATATGCAGCTAATTTTTCTGTACCAGGAGCTGGTAAAACATCTGAAGCCTTAGCCTTTTATGCCTTTAACAGAAAGGAAGGAACAAAATTACTAGTTGTAAGTCCAATTAATGCCTTCACATCTTGGAATGAAGAACTCAAAGAGAATTTTCCCAAAGAAGGTACGTTCAAAAGGCTAAAAGGAGTCAGCTACAAAACTTTGGAAAGAAATTTAAAAGGAGATCATGAATTCTTTATTACTAATTATGAATCTTTAAGAAATCCAGACAAACTTCAGGTTATTGTGAATTTTTTAAGAGATAATGAAGTAGTTTTATTTTTAGATGAAAGTCATAAAGCAAAGGCAGAAAAAACTGGTCAACAGATTATTAATTTAAGTCCTTTTCCCCAAAAGAAATTAATTCTTACCGGGACACCTATGCCCCAAAGTCCAGATGATTTAGTTAGTCAGTTCCTTTTTTTATTTCCAGGCCATCAAGTTAATTTCTCAGAAGACCTAATAGATGATTTTCAACCCTTCTACGTAAGAACAACAGACGAAGATTTAAGTTTGAAAAAGATGATAAGAAATCCTGGCCCAGAAGAACTATATATGGTGAAGCCATATGAAGGGCAAAAAAGACTTTATTATGAATATATTGTGGAAGAATTAGATAAAGGAAAGGGATTTTCAGAAATATTTAAGGCAAAAGACATTAAAAAAGCGTATATGACTTTTTTAAGATTCTTATCTAATCCGATTTCGATAGTAAATCTAGCAAATGAAATAGATACAGAAATTGCTGAGCAAATATTTAATGAAGGAAATGGCGCAAAAATGGATGCTGTAATTGATAGAGCAAAAGAAATCATTTCTGAGGGTAAAAAAGTTTTAATCTGGTCAAGTTTTATAAAAAGCATTGAAAGACTACATGATAATTTCTTTGATAATGGCATTGGTTCAGAATATATTCATGGAGGTGTCGATTCTGAAGATCCTGATGAAGAAAATTTTAAAATTGACATCTTCGAAAATCTTGATACTAGAGAAGCTAAAATTAAGAGATTTAAAGAATCAGATGAAGTTTCAGTATTAATTGCAAATCCAGCGGCAGCAGCTGAAGCTATGAGCTTACACTATGTTTGCGATAATGCACTTTATTTAGATAGAACATATAATGCCGCACATTTTCTTCAATCTGAAAAAAGAATACACCGACTTACAGAAGGTGAAGATAGACAAAAAATTTCTGAAATTTTCTTTTTAAAATTAAGAGGCTCAGTGGATTATCATGTAGATTATCGACTTGCCAAAAAAACAAGCAAAATGAGCCAATTTCTTAAAGATAAAGACATCAAGCTTGAATGGTTGGAGAAGAGTAAAGATGAGTTTTATTCAAATATAAATGATGATTTAGAAAAAGATTTTCAAACATTTTTTAAAGAACAAATTAATGATGAATATTCTATTTCTGATTACACAGAAGATTAATTACTTTGATGTCTGAGTTGCACCTTAATTTATTATTTGCAGCAGAGCACTATATTGAAGAAGGCGAATTTTTGAATTCAAAAAAATTCTCTCAAAAAGAAATTTACAATGCAATTAAATTACAAACGATTAAAGATTTCTTAGTTTCAATTGATTGCTGGAACTTTGAAGAAGATATTCCTCATCACATTCCTAAATATCGTGATTTATCTCTAAGACAAGACATTGTTTATCAATATATATTTAAAAACTCAGATTGCATCTCCTGGCTTAAATTTGCAAAAAAAGGTAATAGTTATCTTAAAGAGCTTGATAAAGAATTTCAGAATGACTATTTACTTTTGGAAGTCTGTGGAATTTTCAATGAAGCCCCAAATGATCAAGAAGAGAATTTTTATAATAAATTAATTACTTTATCTAGAAAATCTAATTATGACTTTGAGGAAGAATTTCAGAAAGACTTAGAAAAACTAGAAAGAGGTAGAAGAGGAGAGAAATACTCAGCGATAATATTAGAGAGTAGACATAATGAAAAAGTCACTCATTATCATTTTGAAGATAATGATAAAGGCTATGATCTTTATCAAAAAGTCGGCTTGAAAGAATATTATGTAGAAGTTAAAACATCTGCAGATGATTTAGACAATGCACAAGGAACATTTTCAAGACATCAAATCAATAAAGCTAGAAATATTAATAGTCAAACTAATAAGCAGTATTTATTTCATTTTTGGAATTTACATGAAAATAAAATTAGACTCGCTGAGATTGATGTTGAAAAAATGCTGAACGAAGGTTTCTCAGAAGAAAAAGAATCAAATTTAATACCCGAACAAAAAATCAAATTTAAATATTTCAAAGATTATTTTAAAGATGTTCCACTAGACGTGATTTCAAGATAAATCTACGCCATAAATACAAACAGGGAGATTGAGTTGTCTTGAAAAATATTCATATTTGTCTGTAATCCTATCAAAAGTTGCGTTATTTCCAGTTTGACCTATTTTTTCTGCTGCATCTTTTGTGGGCAAAAAAAAGATACCTTTGGAAATTACATTATTCCTTGCCGCATCATTCATTTTTAAAATATCAAATGCAAAATTTCCTATATTTCCCATTTGAACAGAAACTCCTAATTCATTCTTTAAAGCGGTAAGCTTATAATCATTGTCAAAATGAGTTTTTATTTTAAATGCGTAGCCTTTTTGATCTAAAAAATCATGAATTAAATCTTTCATTGCCCCAATCTTTGAGAAAATTTCTAATTCTAAAGAATTAAGTTCTGTAAATTCTTCTTGATATAAACTTTCAAAATAGACTTTATCTTCACTGCCGCAATTCAAATAAAAATTGTAGATTCTTAGTTTAGCATTAGACCTCAGACTCATTTTCTTGACTGCTTATAAGTAATCCTGAAGATGTTTTGAGATAAATCTTGAGATCATTCCTGCGTCTAAACCAAGTTCTTCTCCTAACTGTTTTCTAGATTTTCCATTAAGAGTTCCTTCAAGAATGTAAGCTTTTCTTAGCTCAAATTCCTCAGAACTTAGCCTAACCTTAATATATTGGTCATCATCTCTTGAATTTGGCACTTCCCATCCAGCATCCTTCATATCTCTTATTGTGTTTGCAATTGAAGGCTTGCTCAGGTTCATTAGCATAGCTATTTCATCGAGCGTTTTATTTTCTTTTCTAAAATTGCGTATTTTTTTCCACCTTAATCTTTTTTCCTCATCACTTAAACCAACTTTTGATTTTCTAAAATAAATTTTTTGAATTAATCCCTCCTTAATAAGTCTTTTTTCAATATCATTTGATAGATAACTAGATATAGATAATTTTTTTGAAATTTGAGACGGCGACAAATCTTCATTATATAAATCTATGTAAACTTTCTTGAGTGACTGATAAAGTTTTTGAAAGTTATTTTCTTTCCTTAAAATACTTACTTCTTGAGGATTTAAAACTTCAAATCCTTTTCTTTTAGAACTAGCTAAAATTTGACGAATTCTCTCTCGCGTCAATCCGTATTTTTTTCCTAAATCTTCTAAGGTGAAATTTCCCGAATTCCAAGAATCTGTAATATTTTTATGTTTTTCCGATAATTTAGGTTTAGAAGGGACATATTTTAAATCGAAATTTAATATTTCTTGCGGAAAATCTGATTTATAAGAAAATTTATTTGCTTTCGCTGCTATTTGATCAATGTTGTAACCGAGTGAAAGATTATTCTTCTTTAAAAAATTCTTAATCTCTTTTAAAGAGACTGCTCCAAAATCTTCAATCCTTTTTATATCACTTAAATTTAGAGAAATTAGATCATAAAGAGAATTGATATCATTTTTTACCAGACAATTTCTCGTTCTTGTTGAAAAATTCAATTCCATTAATGAAAAGTTCCTCAGCTTTAAAATCTGTTCAGCAAACTTAGATTTTATATCTTCTGTCGCAATTATTTTGGATTCTTTATTGAGTGATTTTGATACTTCCAATAAGTATGTTATTTCACCTTTACTTTTCACACCAATTCTAGGAAGACTGTCTATTTCTGCCTCATTAAGATTCATTAGTTGAGAAATATTTTTAATATTAGCTTGCAAAAGACAATTACGAGTTCTTTTAGAAATTATTCCGTCTAAATAGAAGTCATTTATTAAAAATTTAGAATTTTCCATAAAACTTTCATAGATCTTACTTTCATAAAAAGCTATAATCAAACAAGGGTGAATACAAAAAAAATAAAAAATAATACTCGCAAAAAGATCAAAGGTAGCGATGTTTATGACTCATCAAGTGATGCGATTTTTCTTTGCGGAGATTCATATCTAAGCCTGGACTCAATACCCAATAATTCCGTAAAGCTCATTATTTCTTCTCCCCCGTATAACTTAGGAAAAGAATATGAAGATAAGAAATCACTTAAGGAATACTTTGCTTCGATCATTCCTATTATAAAAAAAATCAAGAAGTTACTCGCGAATGATGGATCAATCTGTTGGCAAGTTGGAAATCATGTTAATAAAGGGGAAATTTATCCTTTAGATATTTTTTATTACCAAATCTTTAAAGACTTAGGTTTTAAATTAAGAAATAGAATTATTTGGCACTTCAATCACGGCCTACACGGCACCAAAAGACTATCGGGTCGTTATGAGACTATGCTTTGGTTTACAAAATCTGATGACTATACTTTTAATCTTGACGCTGTAAGAATTCCTCAAAAGTATCCAGGGAAAAGACAAAGCAGAGCTGGTAAAAGTTTTGGAAAACCCACTGCTAATAAATTGGGTAAAAATCCCTCAGACTACTGGGAAATACTTCTCAAGGAAGAAGAGTTGGGTTTCTGGGATATTCCTAATGTAAAAGCAAATCACGTAGAAAAAACTCTTCATCCCTGCTCATTCCCAATAGAGTTGGTTGAAAGATGTGTGTTGGCCTATTCAAATGAAGGAGACTTTGTCTTAGATCCTTTTTGTGGTGTTGGGTCAACAATGGTTGGTGCTCTCATGAATAATAGAAAAGCTATCGGTTGTGAGTTATTTGAAGAATATATGAAAGTGGCTAAAGACAGAGTTAAACAGCTAGAAAAAGGAGAATTGCCCTATAGACCGCTTGGAAAAGCTATTCATGTTCCCAAAGGAAATGAAAAAGTAGCGAGAATACCTGAAGAGTGGAAGAAAAAAAATAAATAACCTTGCTTGTCTATAGGTAATCTTTTCTTTCCTCTGGGGGATCAAAATTTTCTATTTTATTTGTGATGCTCTCATCATTTAATGATCCAAAATAAAGAAATAATTTCCTATTGCCATGTTGTATTGATGATGAAATAAAAATTTGATTAATTAATGTTTCTTCAGTTTTTTTCAATCCTCCTTTCCAACCAATTGCCGCATCATTGGCAGGATTTGCTGCCCCCATGGCTTTAATATCAATGGCTTCTTTTGTAACATCTGTCGTGTACCATGTTTTATAACCATCTAGTTTTCTTAGGTTTTCAATATAGTCTGCTTCTTTTTTATATTTAAAAAAATCATCATAAATTTTTCGCATCTCTTGCAAATATAATTTTGCATCAAGATTTGTTGTGACCAGCTCAATAAACCTACTAGTGATATTGTAATTTGGAAACATTGCCTTGAAGACCATCTCCATATTCATTAAATTCCCGTTCTTGTATTGCTTAAGTTTAATTATTTGGTCCTTAAGTGAGATATTTTCATCACTCAATGTTTCAATTTTGTCTTCAAGCGAAGCTTTAAATTTATGCAATGTTAAATAATTTGTATTTTGAGACTCAATTTCAGTCTCAAGTATTGCCATTTTCTTTTTATATTCCTCTATTTCAGAAGCAGTGCTAGATTTATTAGATCCTAAGTTTTCTTTAATGTTGTTTAATTCCTTAAAAATATTATTGAGCTTCTGATCAATGTTTTCATCTGTTTGAATCTTAGGTTCTTCGGTAAAAGTTTTTACAATCTGTTCATTTTTTTCACTAATTTGCACTTTGTCTCTAACTTGATTGGCGACTTCCATGCATGCTTCACTTAAGATCAATGAATTGGGTTCACTATTGAAAAGCTCCTCTTTTCCTCTAGCGATTCGATCATTTAATTCCAATGGATGAAGGTTAATGCTGTTTGATAAAAAACCTTCAAAGAGCTTTGTAGTGTCTAAAATTCTTCTCGAAACCTCTATAAAATCAATCTCTGAGTTGTTTTCAAATCTGGTATACCATTGATATTGCTTCCCATCTTTGGCTGGCCTCCAACTTTTCGATGATTTATCAAATATTAATACATCCATATCAATTAATTCTGAAGGCTCATTTTCAAGCTCTATGAAATTTACTATTTCATAGGAGGCGTAGTCTCTGGATAGGAGATTCACTATTTCATAGAAAGCCGGAGATCCGTCATAACTAATATAAGATCCCCAAGCAGTGCTTTCAGTGCAAAAAGAATTTACGTTTGTTCTTTCCAATAATATTGATTCGTCCACGAAAATTTACTTTTTAGTTGTAAAGATTAGAAAAAAATTAACCAAAAATCTACCATAGAAAAAGAGGGAATTTTCAGCGATTAATGCCATCTAGAAAAACTTTATACTCACAAGGCTGATCCCCTTTAGGCCCAAATCCGGTTGTGGAATGTTCAGGACATTCTGAGCTTTTTAAACACTTCGATATTTCTTTTATAGTATCTTCTACCCAG
>TARA_B100001057_G_scaffold64715_1_pt1 | contig 14178 bp, 14 predicted proteins | sample TARA_B100001057 | Tara Oceans TARA_B100001057 (sample SAMEA2621839) | marine metagenome | biome: marine biome (ENVO:00000447); feature: surface water layer (ENVO:00002042); material: "saline water (ENVO:00002010), including plankton (ENVO:xxxxxxxx)" | depth 5 m
ATAATTCCAAAATCTGGTATCATAGCCTGTATTGATTTCCTTAATTATAAGCTTTTTATTATCAAAAAAACTCCTAACTCCTGACACAATATTAAACTTCTCTTTAGCATAACTGCATCCTTTTTCCAAAGATTTATGTACTACCCATATTTCACTAACTAAACTGTAGTTAATTTTTGCCAACTTAGATCTAATCCCTTTTTTAAAGAATAGGCCATGCTTGTTCTGCTCATCTACTATAGCATCATATCCTCCAACAACAATAACAGATTTTTTTAAAAAGAGCTTTGAAAAAAGAATTGGTATAAACGCATGATAATCATTAAACCAGATAATCACAATTTTCGACCTAGACACATAAAAAATTGACTTAATTTTTTCTTTTATTCTGTTTATTAAAAAAGATACTATTGTTTTCTTTGGTGTGGATTGTATCTGAAAAACATTATATTCTAGCGCCTCTAAAATTGAAATGTCAGATTTAACAAAACTTCTTTTAATAGAATAAACTATGGTTGCATTCTTTTTCAAGAGTTAAAAGAATTTAGTTTATCAGCAATTTTTCTATCATTTGAAAGCCTAGGAACTTTATTTTGTCCTCCAAGTCTTCCAACTGATTTCATATAATTATTGAACCCTCCTTTTTTAACTGAAATAACCTCTAGGGGTTTTATTATGCCTCCATGAATTAGGTCTTTGTAATATATGTTTTGATTTAGCATCTCTGCTTCTAAGGTTTTTGAAAAGATCTTTATATCCTCTGGCTGAGTTTCAAATTCTACATACCACTCGTGGCAAGGTAGCCCCTCTTTTGGGTTTATATTGGGTGCAACAGTAAACTCTCTTATTGTTACATTATGATTATTTGTAGCAACCTTCATTGACTTTTCCACCTCTTCTGAAATTACATGTTCTCCAAATGCTGATAAAAAATGTTTAATTCTTCCTGATACAATTAGTCTATATGGTTTAGTTGAGGTAAATTTTACAGTATCTCCAATATTATAACCCCATAGACCTGCAGAAGTTGATATAATCAATAGGTAATTAACATTGACTTGCACGTCTTTTAATGTGATTCTCTCATATTCCCCTTTTAAAAAATCTTCAGCTTTAATGAATTCATAAAATATATCGTTATTCAACAACAATAATAAATCAGTGTTTTCAACTGTAAAATTATATTGGTATCCAAAAAACCCCTCTGATGCTGGGTAAGTTGCTAATGTATCAACCTTTTTTCCAAATAATTTATCAAAAGTTGACTTATAAGGATCGTAACTTACTCCGCCATATACATATAGTGATAAATCTGGAAAAACTTCCTTTATTGATTTTTTTTCATTAGAAACAATCTTTTCAAAATACATCTGAACCCATGATGGTATTCCAGCTATAATTGTCATTTTTTCACCAACAGTTTCTTTAATTATGGTTTCAACTTTTTCTTCCCAATCCTCAATGCAGTTTGTTTTCCATGAAGGTTTTCTGTTGTTTAAAAAAAGTTTTGGAATATAATGTGCGCTAATCCCAGAGAGCCTTCCTATAAAAACTCCATTTTTTTTTTCAAGTTTGGGGCTGCCTTGCAAAAACATATGTTTTCCATTTATTGGTTTATAGTTTTTTGTCTTTAGAAAGTAATTTAACAGAGCATCACGTGCTGAATTAATGTGTGTTTTGATTGATTCTTTTGTTATAGGTATATACTTTGCACCTGAAGTTGTTCCGCTGGTTTTTGCAAAATAAAGGGGTTGTCCTGGCCAAAGTATGTTTTTTTCTCCAGAAACTACTTTATCAACATATGGTTTTAAGCCTTCATAATCTCTTATTGGTACTTGATTTTTAAAATCCTCATAATTTTTTATTGAAGAAAAATTGTGGTCTCTACCAAACTCAGTATTGGTCGCTTTTAACAACAATTTATTAAAAGTTTTGGCTTGAGTTTCAAGAGGGTTATTAATCCATTTGTTATTTCTTTTTTTTACTACTCTAGCAAAAAGTAAGGTAATTAAAGTTTTCATTTAAAACTCAATATAACTTTGGGGGTCAACTGGTTCACCCTGATACCATAACTCAAAATGAAGATGTGGGCCTGTGGTTAAGTCTCCAGTATTTCCAGTAAATGCAATTATTTCTCCAGTGTCAACTCTGTCACCTTGATTTTTGACAATTGAGGAATTATGTTTATAAATTGATGTTAATCCGTTTAAATGTTCAATTATAATTACAAATCCTGTTGCTGAAGTCCATTCGAAAAACAACAATTCCTTCACTAATTGAGTGAACAGGTGAATTTTCAGGCATAACTATATCTACACCATAATGATTGCTGTTTATATCAAAAGCTGACGAGAGACCACCTTTAACAGGAGGAAAAAGCACAGTTGTAAATCTTTCTCCCTGAATATCAAATGCATTATACTTGTCCTCCTCCTCAACAAGTGCTCTTAATAATGAGTCGTCCTGATTAGCTTCAACAATCTCCAATTCAACAATTTTATTGTCATTTCTATTTAAACTCTCATCTAATTCTTCATAAGAAATGTTTCCAGAAAGTAAATCTTTTAATGAGTTTATGTAATTACTCTGCATAATGTATAAGCTCTCTAAAGAATCTAATTTCATTGAGTTTTCAACTGAATTCTGTCTTAGCTCTTCGCTTGTATATCCTCTGAAATATTCTTTTAATGGTGTAAAATATATCAATAGAAAAGAAGCCGAAAGAATTACTATAAATGCAATAAAAGAAGAAGATATGAGATTGAATGTTGATGATGAGACAAGTTTTCTTTTTTCAAGAGTTTTTTCATTAACTAAAAGTATATGAAACCTTTCAGATAATTTATCAATTATAGTATGTTTTTTCTTTTTTGGCATTAATGCAAATATATGTATAGTTCAGCATAAGTTATTATATGAATAATAAATTCACATTACAAAAAATAATTCAGTAAATTTGTTTTTAGAACTTAGTTCAAAATTTTATAGATATGATAGGTGGACCTCAAATTATCCTGATAGTTATTGTTGTTCTGTTACTTTTTGGCGGTAGAAAAATTCCTGAGCTCATGAGAGGGCTTGGAAGCGGAATCAAGGAATTTAAAAAAGCTACTAAAGAAGAAGACGATGATTCAAAAGAATAATTGCTCTATTTAACAAGTTTCATCGTAGTTATAATCGTGTTTAATTCAAACATGAAATCTCTTTTGCTTTCTGATGGTGCAAATGAAAAGCCCTCAATTACTATATTTCTGTTATTTAATGTGTCTTTAATAATATAATTGACATAAGGCCCTGCCATAAAATCATTATGGACTTCCCATGTCCCTTTTGTCAGGATGGCGTCTAAATTATTAACTTTTGTTTTATAATAATAAGGAAGATAGGCTCTCTCTGTAATCATATATGAGCCTGGAACTCTTCCTGGTACGTAAATTTTTCCAATTGAGTCTCTAATTGCTGGTATTCTTTCTTCTATTTTTTTTAAATCAATACTAGTAGGCAGTGTGTAGGCGATAATATTTAAATGTCCTTTTACCACTTGTTTTTCAATCCACACAAAATTAGTTGTGTCTTTAACTGTGGTGTATGCATCTGGAAAAGTAAGATTAATTCCAAAACGTTCTTTTAACTGTGGGTCATCATTAAGTGACTTAGTCATTCTACGAATTTTTTCAGCTCTTTCATTTTCAGAAATTGATCTAAGTAAGAGATCTTTATTTTCATCAAAATAAAAATTCATTATATCCTCATCCTCTCCTGTAATCAAGGCTGTTACTTGAGGTCTTGCCCAAAGATTTTTAATCAGCCTAAACCCTTGGCCTACTGTGTCTTTATTAAAGACAATTATGTTTCTACTACTTCTTGCAAAACCTTTAAAGATTGATGGTTGAAGATAATACAAATCATATTTTGGTTCGTCAAATGGAAGCCCCTCATAAGGCTCCATTAATGATTCTTTGACATTGCTTCCAAGTCTCCCTTCCCATAGGTTATTATTCATTACAATAGTCAGAGTGTTAATATTACCATTTGATTCTGGCACATATGCATTTGAACCATCTGATTGACATGAAATGAAAATCATGCAAGTTATTATTGCTGTAATTTTATTCTTTAAGTTCATTGCATCAAAGCCTTTACACCCGGCAGGGTTTTCCCTTCTAAACTTTCTAAAAGAGCCCCTCCTCCTGTTGAAATATAACTAACCCAGTCTTTATTTCCAAGCTTTTTTAAAGCTGCTATTGAATCACCTCCACCAACTATTACGTTAATCCCTTTTTGTTTTGCTTCTCTAAGAGAATTACATATTGAGCCGGTTCCCTCAGAGAATAATTCCTTTTCAAATACACCCATAGGTCCATTCCAAAAAATAGTATTGCTTGATAAGATCTCTTTGCTAAATTTTTCTATTGATTTTTTTCCAATATCTAGACCCATCCAATCTTCTTCAATTTCATTTGAATTAAATGTTTTAATTTGATCATTCTTCTCAAAATCCTTTGATGCTTTTGTGTCAACAGGTAAAATTATTTGTTTTTCTAATTTATCTGCTAAACTTAAAATTTCTTTAGCATTAAATATTAATTCATCCTCAACCAAAGAATTTCCTATTTTTCCACCTTTTGCTTTAATAAACGTATATGCCATTCCTCCTCCAATAATTATTTTGTCAACTTTTTTTATTAGGTTATACATAATATTTAGCTTGCTTGAAACCTTAGCTCCGCCTAATATTGCAAGTACAGGTTTTTTTCCATTATTTGCGATTTGATTAATTGCCTCAAGTTCTTTTTGTAAGAGCTTGCCTGCAAACTTTTTGTTCTTAAAATGTTTTGCAATTAGGGCTGTTGATGAATGCTCTCTATGACATGCTCCGAAAGCATCATTTACATAAATGTCTCCTAATTTTGATAACTCTTCTGCAAACAAACTATCCCCCAATGTTTCCTCTTTATAAAAACGTAAGTTTTCTAAAAGAATTATATCTCCCTGTTTTAAATTAGATATAACCTCTTGAACTTCATCTCCAATGCAATCATTGTGAAAAACCACTGGGTGATTAAGAACTTCAGAAACAGTCTTTACTATATGTTTTAGAGAAAATTTGTCTTCCCTTTCTTTTGGTCTACCAAAATGTGATATTAAAATACATGACCCTCCATTGCTTAGGATTAAATCAACTGTTTCTTTACACGCTTCAATCCTAGTAGTGTCTGTTACGTTAAAGTTATCATCTAACGGAACATTAAAATCAACCCTTATAATTACTTTTTGGTTTTTTAGGTCTTGTTTTTCTAGATTAAACATGTTAATATAATTTTGTCGACAAAGATATAATATGATATATATTTGGGTATGAAATTAGATGGAATTTTAGGTCAAGAGCATTTAAAAAAGAAGATCTATGATTCAATTGAAAAAAAAAATTTCCCACAATCTAAAATTCTTGTTGATAGAGACGGGTACGGTGGACTAAACTTTGCCATTGAAATTGCAAGAGGTTTGCTAGATGTTGATAAAAATTACAAAGGAGAAATCCTGAATCATCCTGATTTATATTTTTCTTACCCAACATTTGCAGATAAACAAACTAGTCCTGATCTCATAGATTCATGGATAGATCTTATCAAAAAAAATGTTTATATAGATTTTAATGATTGGAAAAATATTTCAACAGATAAAAAGGGTAAAAACATAGAGGGAAAAATTAGAAAAGCTGAAATAGATCTTATCTTCTCAAAGGCTCACCTTAAGTCTTTCCTTGGTGAAGCTAAAGTTTTTATTATTTGGAATATGCAAAGGCTGGATAATTATGGACAAAACAAGTTGCTCAAATTGCTTGAAGAACCACCAAAAGATACATTTTTTTTACTCATTACTGAAAGTTTAGATTCTCTATTACCAACAATAATTTCTAGGTGTCAAATTTCTAATTTAATTCCTATTAATTACGATGAGCATAAATATTTTTTAGAAAATTTAATGGATAATATCGATTACGACTTAATCGTAAAGTCTTCTAGAGGAAGTGTTTCAAGAGGTATGAATTATATTAGTGAAAATACTTCTTCTATTTCTCACGAACAAAATTTTGTTGATTGTTTGAGGTTTGCTTTTCTTGCAAAAACAAGTAAAAAGGCTGTATTAGATCTAACAAAATGGTCTGAAAAAATATCATTAAACTCTCGAATGCAACAAAAAGAGTTTCTAAGTTTTTGTTCTTTTCTTATTAGAGAGGCTATGCTAGTCAGCTATAAATCTCAGAACTTAACATCTTTCATTTCAAGTTCGAATTTTAAAATAGAGAAGCTATCCCCATTTATTCATAGTCAAAATTTAATTGAGATAATTGAATTAATAGAAGACTCTCATTATTCTATTTCAAGAAATGCCAATTCTAAAATTGTGTTTACATCCTTTGCAATTAAAATGACTAAACTTATTAATCGAAGTGAGGATTAATCTCTTTTAAACAAATAAAAAGAAGACGAATATTTTGATGTAATAGCTCCAAGTATATTTGAGATTGTGCCTATTAAAAATGAGTTAATCCATGGAAAAAATGACTTTTTATATTTTGAGGATAAATAAGAAATATAGTAGGCGTCTAACAATAAAGGGTGTATTGAAATTAGACTAAACCCATTATTTTTCATAAAATCAATTAAGGAATTATGATTAAAATGATATAAATGTCTAGGCACATCCCAAGCAGCCCAGTATTTCTTATATACTTTAGAGTCAAAACAATCCCTATTTGGTACAGCCACAACGATAGCCCCGTTTTTTCTTAATTTTTTTCTTAATGTTGCAATACCAGCTTCTATGTCTAAAATATGCTCAAGAACATGCCACAACATGATTATATCATATTGATTATCAGTTAGTTGATCTTCATTTTCATTTTTGGTTATTGGGTCATAGGTGTCAACACTAATATTCTTTTTTTGTAAAAATTCAGCAAAATTACCATCCCCTGATCCATAGTCTAAAATTAAACTGGATGATTGTAGGTTCTTTTTTAAGACCTTAAACTTGTAAGAAAACATTATATTTTGAGAAATCTTGTATAAAATGGATAAAAGCCCTTTCTTTTTATTATGAGGTAGATAATTAGAATTTTTATAATATTTATAATGATTCTGTTGTTTGTTAATTTCGGTCCAAACAATATTGGTTTTTGTATCAAGGTAAAGATTAAAGATTTCGTTTGAAGCAATATAATCTTTAGTGCTTAGAAGTATTTTGTCTTTTTTTAAAAATTGTTTCACGTGGAACTTTTATCTGCCCATCTTGACTAATAGGACACTAATATCACTTGGTTTAATACCGCTGATTCTTGATGCTTGAGATAATGTGGAGGGTCTGATTTTGTTTAGCTTTTCCTTTGCCTCATGAGATAGTGAAGCTAGAGGATTATAATCAAAATTATCCGGTATTTTTATATCCTCAAGTCTCTGAAGTTTATCTGCATTTGCTTTCTCTTTTTCTATATACCCTTTATATTTTATTTGAATCTCTGTTTGATCTAAAACCTCCTGGTCTAATTTGTTGCTTTCAATATACTTTTCTACTGAAGTTATTTTCCTTATATCCTTTTGTTTAATGTTTGGCCTTGCATATATTTTGTCGATTTTTCCTTTTTGAGGTACCGGTTCATAACTTACAGACTCTAGTATCTTATTAACCTCATCTAAATCAAAGCTTGTTTCATTAAAAAACTTAACAAAGCCCTCTACCTGGTCTTGTTTCTCTTGAACACGGGTATACCTTTCTTTCTTAGCCAAACCTATTTTATAAGATTTTTCAGTTAGTCTTATGTCTGCATTATCTTGCCTAAGAAGAGTTCTATATTCTGCACGAGACGTAAACATTCTATATGGCTCTTCTGTTCCTTTTGTAATTAAGTCGTCAATTAGAACTCCAATATAAGCCTCACTCCTTGTTAAAATAAGAGGCTCTCTTTCAAAAACTTTTGAAACTGCATTAATTCCTGCCATTAAACCTTGAGCTGCAGCTTCTTCATATCCAGTTGTGCCGTTAATCTGTCCAGCAAAGAATAAATTTTCTATCAATTTAGTTTCAAGGGTAAGCGTTAATTGTGTAGGAGGAAAGTAATCATACTCTATAGCATATCCTGGTCTAAAAAACTTAACCTTTTCAAAACCTTTAATTTTTTTAATGGCCGCATATTGAACATCTTCTGGCATTGAAGTTGAAAAACCATTAACATAGACCTCAACTGTGTTCTCTCCCTCTGGCTCAACAAATATTTGATGTCTTTCCTTCTCAGAAAACCTATGTATTTTATCTTCAATTGAGGGGCAATATCTAGGTCCTGTACTATTTATATTACCATTAAACATAGGTGATCTATTAAATGAATTGGCCATAATATCATGTACCTCATTGTTTGTATAAGTGATATAACAGCTGATTTGCTCCTTTAAAGGATGAATGGTTTGGAGGTAACTAAACTTTCCTGGATCCTTATCTCCAGGTTGCTCTTCCATAACACTAAAATCTAGAGATCGTCCATCTACTCTTGGAGGTGTTCCTGTTTTCATTCTACCTGATTTAAAACCATATGACTCAAGATCTGCGGTGATTCCAGTAGAGGCTTTTTCACCAACTCTACCTCCTCCAAAATTTTTATCTCCAACGTGAATTAGGCCATTTAAAAAAGTACCGTTAGTTAAAATAACAGCACGTGAGTAAATTTTGTTACCCAAACCTGTTAGTACGCCTTTTATTTGATTCTTCTCCACCATTAAAGCCACAACCATATCTTGATAAAAGTCAAGGTTTGGAGTTCTCTCAAGTACTTCCCTCCACTTTAATGCAAACTGCGCCCTATCAGATTGAACCCTAGGGCTCCACATTGCAGGTCCCTTGGACTTGTTTAACATTTTAAACTGGATTGAAGTTAAGTCAGAAACAATACCACTGTATCCTCCCATAGCGTCTATTTCTCTAATAATTTGTCCCTTTGCAATACCACCCATAGCTGGATTACAAGACATTTGCCCTATTGTTTGCAGGTTCATTGTTACCAAAAGTGTTTTGGCTCCCAAATTAGCAGAAGCTGCAGCAGCCTCTGCACCAGCATGACCGCCTCCAACAATAATTACATCAAATTGAGAATCAAACATCTTGATTGGTTTCACGTGAAACAGCAAAGATAAACTCTTCTTCCTTTTTTCTCATAATCACCTTTTCCTCTGGCTCTTTGTCTTTGTAACCAAGACAATGAAAAAGACCATGTGAAATCAACCTAACAAACTCAAGATCAACACTTTGCTTATTCATTTTGGCATTTTCTATCATCATCTGAGTAGAGATAAACACTTCTGCTATAATTGATTTACCTTCAGTATAGTCAAAGGTGATTATATCCGTATCATTTTTATGATTAAGAAAATTGGCGTTTAAAAACCTCATCTGTTTTAAGTCTACAAAATTATACTCTAACTTTTTTATTTTAAATCCACTTTTATGAGCAAAAGAAACAATTGTTTCTCTCAAAATATCACTCTCTATTAAACCCTTTGGACAGGCAATAAACTTTATCATTTGCATAATTTGACAAATATAAATCAATTATCCTGGATAATTTCAATAAGGAATAATATGGTGTTATATTTGAAACATGGTAGAAAGAGCTAGATTTGCGCCAAGCCCAACCGGACCTCTTCATATTGGAGGTGTACGAACAGCACTGTTTAATTATCTAATAGCAAAAAAAAGTGGGGGCAGCTTTATTTTACGTATTGAAGACACAGACTCTAAAAGAAATGTTGCTGGTGCAGAAAATCACATAAATGATACTCTAAAATGGCTTGGTTTAAGTATTGATGAAGGGCCGATAAAACAAAGTGAAAGAAAAGGTTTGTATAAGAAACGCGTTGAGGAGCTTCTAAAAAAAGGTTTAGCCTATTATGCATTTGACTCTTCTACTGAGCTTGAAAGCGTGCGAAAAGACTCTAATGGTGAGTTTAAATATAACTATGATACAAGAAAGAATATGGTTAACTCTTTCACTGTTTCAGATGAAGAAACTAAAAGTAGGGTTGAAAAAGGGGGGTATGTAATCAGAATGGTTGTTCCTGAAAAAGAAACAATTAGAGTTAATGACGAGATCAGAGGCTCTTTAAAATTTAATTCAAATGAAATTGAGGACAAAGTCATTATGAAATCTGATGGTATGCCAACATATCATTTTGCTAATGTTGTAGATGATCATGATATGAGAATTACCTCTGTTATTAGGGGCGAGGAGTGGTTGTCTTCTCTTCCATCACATGTGACGCTATATAATCATTTTGGCTGGTCTCCTCCTAAATTTTATCATCTTCCTTTAATCTTAAAAAGCACAGGTCAAGGGAAACTGTCCAAAAGGGATGCTGAGGAGCAAGGCCACCCTGTTTTTGCAGTTCAATGGGAAGGGTCTAAAGGTTTTAAAGAATCAGGATATACGCCTGAAGGAATATTAAACTACTTAGCTTTATTGGGATGGAAAGGAAAAGGAGATCGTGAAAAGTATTCTCTAGATGAGCTTGTCAAAGAGTTTGGAAGCAAAGACATAAACAAGTCAGGTGCTCGATTTGACATAAAAAAAGCAGAATGGATTAATCATCTTCACCTTAAAGATTTTTCTTCAAAAAAAATTCTTTCATTAAACGAGCAGGCTAAAATTTTACTAGAAAAAAAATACAGCAATGAAATCTCTGAGCAAATTATTGATTTGATTAAAGAAAGACTTAATAATTTATTTGATATTGAAAAAGAAGTCTTTATTTTTGTTAGCCAACCTAAAAATTACGACCAAAAGGCAATAGAAAAAATTACAAAAAACACTATGTATAATATTCTAAATTTTTGTAAATTAAAAAAGGAGTTGCTTTCAGAGCCTTTGTTGTTAAAAGAAAGCTTGATGTCGTTTGGTTCTGAAGACCAGATTTCATTTGGTAACATTATGAAGACTTTACGTCTTTGTATAGTTGGTAGATTGTCGGGCCCTGATCTGTTTAAAATTATAGATATTATTGGTCCTGAAGAAACACTCCAGAGAATTGAAAGTTTAATAAACAAAATTTAAAACATGAGCCTATTTACAACCCCCTTAATTATATTACTACTTTTTTTTATCATAATTTCTACGGTATTTATCGTAAAACAGCAATCGGCTGCTATTGTCGAGCGGTTTGGTAAATTTCAATCCGTTAGAGGTCCTGGTTTTCAGGTTAAAATTCCTTTGGTTGACAGGATCGCAGGAAAATTAAGCTTAAAAGTTTTACAGCTTGACGTGGTTGTAGAAACCAAAACAAGTGATGATGTTTTTGTAAAACTAAAAGTTTCCGTTCAATACAGGGTTGTTGAATCAAAAGTTTTTGATGCATTCTATAAACTAGATTTTCCACAAGATCAAATAACATCATACGTTTTTGACCTTATTCGTTCTCAGGTTCCAAAAATGAAACTGGATGATGTTTTTTCAAAACAGGATGACATTGCTGTTGCGGTAAAACAATCTCTTGGAGACGCTATGGAAGAGTATGGTTATTTTATTGTCAAAGCCCTTGTAACAGATATTGAACCAGATGCAGAGGTAAAAAGAGCAATGAACAGAATTAATGCTGCAGACAGAGAAAAGACAGCGGCCCAATACGAGGGTGACGCTGCAAGAATTCTAATTGTTGAAAAAGCAAAAGCTGAGGCTGAAAGTAAAAGGCTTCAGGGACAGGGAATTGCTGATCAGAGGAGAGAGATTGCAAAAGGTATTGAAGACTCTGTTGGAACGCTTGGGTCTGTGGGTATAAACTCACAAGAGGCTTCTGCGCTTATTGTTGTTACACAACACTATGACACCCTTCAATCTATTGGAGGTGAAACTAATTCAAATTTGATTCTTCTTCCAAACTCCCCACAGGCAGGAAGCACAATGCTTAACGATATGGTTGCTGCGTTTACAGCAAGTAGTAAGATTGGAGAGGCCATGCAAAAAGAAAATCAAAAAATCTCTGATGTGGGAACATCAAAGACTGAGATTAAAAAACCTGACGAACCTGAAACGCCAGGGTTTGGTGAATTTGAAGGTGAATAACAATTACTTTTTCCAACCATCTCTTAACCCTACAGTTTTATTAAACTCTAGGGTTTTTTGGTTATCTGTCTTAACAAAATAGCCTAGTCTTTGAAACTGATATTGCTGGCCATCTTTTGCGCTTAATAAATATGGCTCTACAAAGGCTTCTTTTGTTACCAGTGAATTTTCATTTATGTCGTTTTCAATTGTTTTGTTTTTTCCTGGTTCCTCTACTTTAAAAAGTCTGTCATATATGTTTATTTTTGCCCTAACTGCTTCTTTTGCTGAGACCCAATGAATTGTGCCCTTAACCTTTCTGTTGCTTTCTAGTGTGTTTGAACCGCTTTTACTTTTTGGGTCATACTCACACAAAACTTCAGTTATGCTTCCTTTTTCATCTTTAACAACATCAACTGCTTTTATTATATATGCGTTTTTTAACCTTACCTCTTCCCCTGGCGACAACCTAAAAAAACCATCCTCGGGGTTTTCTTGGAAGTCTTCTTTTTCAATAAATATTTCTTTTGTAAATTTTATTTCTCTTTTTCCTTCTTCTTTGTTTTGTGGGTTAATTTCAAAATTTATCACCTCCATTTCTTTTTTACTATAGTTTACAATTTTTATTTTTAAAGGGTTAATTACCGCCATTGCCCTAGGAGCTATTTCATTTAAATGTGATCTTACGCAAAACTCTAGAAGAGAGGTGTCAATTACATTCTCTCTTTTTGAAACTCCAACTGTTGCCGCAAAGTTTTTTAAAGACTGTGGTGTATACCCTCTTTTTCTTAGACCAGAAATTGTTGGCATTCGAGGATCATCCCAACCTGAAACCATTTTTTTTTCAACCAACCGCGCAAGCTTCCTTTTGCTTGTAATAGTATATGAGAGGTTAAGTCTAGAAAACTCTCTTTGTTTTGGCCTAACCCCTTTTAGTGGACTAATTGCATCTAAGAACCAATCATACAGTTCTCTGTGAGGTTCAAACTCAAGAGTACAAAGTGAATGTGAAACCTGCTCTATGTAATCAGATTCTCCATGTGTCCAATCATACATAGGGTAAATATTCCAGCTGTCTCCGGTTCTATGATGGCTTACCTTCATCACCCTGTAAATAACGGGGTCTCGCATCAACATGTTGGGTGAAGCCATTTCAATCTTTGCCCTTAAAACATGTTCTCCCTGATCATACGCCCCTTTATACATTCTCTCAAAAATAGAAAGACTTTCTTCTTTTGGTCTGTCTCTAAAAGGGCTGTTTTGTCCAGGCTGGGTTGGTGTTCCTTTTTGTGAAGCTATCTGGTCCGAGGTTTGAGAATCAATGTATGCTTTGTTTTTTTCAATTAAAATAATTGCCCATTCATAAAGTTGATTAAAGTAGTCTGAGGCATAACACTCTTTATCCCAATCAAAACCAAGCCAATTAATATCATGTTTTATAGCATCTACATACTCTTTTGCTTCTTTTTCTGGGTTTGTGTCGTCAAACCTTAAATTAACAGGCGAGTTATATTTTTTACCCAAGTTAAAATTTAAACATATTGCTTTTAAGTGACCTATATGCAAGTAACCGTTTGGCTCTGGGGGAAATCGGAACCTCAATTTTTCCTTATCAAACCCACCAGCTATGTCACCTTCTATTATTTGCTCAATAAAGTTTGGGCCTTTTTTCTTCACAATTCCAAAGATATTGAAAAGGAAGATAGAAAATGTGTTTGCTTTTATATCTTTGGAAAGATTTTGTCAAAAATATATGTAAATAACGCGTGGTTTTATTCTTTTCATGGTTGTCTTCATGAAGAGAGTATTGTTGGGTCTGAATATTTAGTAAATATTATAGTGGAAACTAACACCGAAGATGCTGAAAAAAATGATAACCTTAAAAGCACAGTTGATTATGTTGATATTTATAATGCTGTTAAAGCAGAAATGGAAAAACCTTCAAAACTACTTGAGTCTGTTATGGAGAGAATAATAACCTCAATAAAAGGAGTTAGCGGCAACATAACCGCTGTTGATGTTAGTATCAAAAAACTCTCTCCTCCAATTGGTGGTAATGTTGATTCTGTTGAATTAAGAAAGAAAGTTTAATC
>TARA_B100001057_G_scaffold427182_1_pt1 | contig 14173 bp, 13 predicted proteins | sample TARA_B100001057 | Tara Oceans TARA_B100001057 (sample SAMEA2621839) | marine metagenome | biome: marine biome (ENVO:00000447); feature: surface water layer (ENVO:00002042); material: "saline water (ENVO:00002010), including plankton (ENVO:xxxxxxxx)" | depth 5 m
TTTCTTTTTGAATACAATAACCTTATCATCTTTTTTATGAGCAACAATTTTAGCTTCAACTGAGGTGCCAGATAGTTTTGGTTTGCCAACCTGTACTTTCTTTCCATCGTCAATAAGCAAAACATTGTCAAAAGAGATTTTTGATCCTTCCTTTGCATCAATTCTATTTACAAAAAGCTTTTGATCTTTTTTAACTTTAAATTGACTTCCCTGTATTTCAACTACTGCGTACATTGTTGATTTTTGAATTGCAAAATTAAACTATTTCTTATAATATACAAGAGATATTAAGGTTTATAGTTCTATCCAATTTTCGTTATTTAAGGACCATTCAACAACTTGTTTTATCCTTTTAGTTAACTTAATTGAGGGCTGCCATCCTAATTTTTTCATTTTTTCTCCAGAAAGCGAATACCTAAGATCATGTCCGGGTCTTGATGAATGGAAATCAACCATTTCATATTTCAGCTCTTTTCCTTGGCAGGAAGCAATTATTTGAGCAAGCTCAAGGTTATTTAGCTCCTCTGACCCAACAATATTAAATTTTGGGCATTTCGCCCCTCCAAAATCTGTTTCATCTTCTAATTTATTTGTCAGAATAAAATATATAGCTTCAGCAACATCTTCAGCATGAATATAGTGACGTGATCCCGGAATCTTTTTAGTTTTATCTGAGTGGATAGTTACTGACTCCCCATCTCTAATCTTTTTAATACACATTGGTATAAATTTTTCTGGATGTTGTCTTTCACCAAATACATTCATTGTATGGGTAATGTATACAGGCAGTTTGTAAGTGTTTTCATAAGCTACAGCTAATTCTTCACCCCCTGCTTTTGTAGCACTATAAGGGTTTGTGGAATTATATCTATCATTCTCTTTATAATCTACGCCTTTTGGAGCTGGACCAAAAACCTCATCAGTACTAAAATAAATAAACCTCTCTAATTTATTTGATTCATTAATTGTTCTTGCATATTCTAAAATATTGGCTGTACCAACTACATTATCCAAAACAAATTCCATAGGATTGTCAATACTCCTGTCTACATGAGATCCTGCAGCTAAATGCAGTATAATATCTATTTTACCTATTTCTTTTTTAATCCATGGGTTAATTTCAGATTTAAGATCATGAAAGACAACTTTAACTCTAGCTTTTTCTGTTTCAGAAAGTTTATCTAATACATTGTCAAGTCTATTTAGATTTCCACTATAATCTAATCTATCTAACGATATTATCTCCCACTTTGTGTTAATTAAAATGTAATTAATTAAATGATGGGCAATGAAACCTGCGCCTCCTGTTATTAAAACTCTTTTCATATTTTTATACTGTTTATATATTCCTCTAGTCTATCTTTAGGTGTCCAATTTAGCAAGTTTAAGGTATCATCATTCTTTCTTAAAGTTACTCTATAATTTCCTGGCTGATCTGGTAAATTATATGATTCCACATCAAATTTTTTATTAAAGTACTTAAAAAGATCGTTTATGCTATAGTTAATTCCCGTCCCAAGCTCCCATGCATCATCATGATTTAAATCAGAAAAAGCAATTTCCTTTAATCCTTCAACAATATCCTCTACATGAATAAAGTCTCTTTTTTGTTTTCCATCTCCAACTATTGGAAGGGGCTCTCCTTTCAAAATCATTGCTCTCCAAATCCCTATAACGTTTCCATATATTTTGTCTATATTTTCTCCAGGTCCATAGACATTATAAAATCTAGCTATTTGAACACTAACTTTAAATGACTTTCTGTATAACTTACATATTTCTTCTCCTAAATATTTAGTCATTGCATAAGGAGAGTCTGATGGGCTATGATGTCTTGACGAAGAACCAGCATAAATTATTTTAGTATTGTTAATTCTAGACCATTCTAATAATTTTGAGGTGCCTAGCACATTAACTCTTAGTGACTCTTCTGGATTTTTGAAAGAAGGTTGAACCCTTGACTGAGCAGCTAAATGAAAACAAAAATCATAGTCATTAAATATATTATCAATATTTGTTATATCATTATCTATGTATTGAACTCCTTTAAATTCGTTATCTCTTTTACCAGTTGAATAATTATCTAATGATACTAGAGTGTAATTTAATTTAGACAAACTCTGTAGTAAATTAGATCCTATAAATCCTGCACCACCTGTAACTAAAATTTTTTTCATAAAGAATCCACATAATTTATAATTTCATTTTTCCTTAACGAGGATGCAAAATTATTTTTATAGTAATTTAATGAATTTTGTGCCATTTTAAGTCTATCTTTTTTTGTCAATTTTGACATTTTTAAAACTAAATCAGAGAATTTATTAAAATCATTGTCTTCATTAACATAACCACAATCTGCATTTTTAATTATTGTTGCTGCTTCACCAGAGATTACAGCTAGAATTGGCTTACCCAAAGCTAAATATGTTTGTAGTTTAGCTGGAACTGTGTTTTTAAAAACCCCTTTATCTGTCAACGAGAGATACATAGAGTCTGCATAGTTGCAGTAGCTTGGAATCTCCTCTTCACTAACGTTATTTATAAAAAGTGAATTATTGTCTAAATTCTTTTTATTAACTAATTTTTGAAAATCTATTTTAAATCTTCCATCACCAATAAAAATCCAGAATACTTTCTCAGATCTTAGTTTTTCCATAGTAATTAAAAGATTTTCAAAGTTTTGAACAGTTCCTATATTACCAGTATACATAATCTTTAATGAATCTTTAGGAAGGTTTATATCAATGTTCTTTATATTAGGGTTTTCAATTTCATTATTAGCCCAATTTGGAAAATATATAATTTTCTTTTTAAATCTGTTTTCAACAATTTTTTTAAAACTTAATGAGCCTACTAAAATTAAATTATAATAAGAATATACTTTAACTATTAAATTTTCAATAATCTTAAAAACATGATTAGATTTAACTAGTTTTAGATCTCTAAGAGTCTCAGGCCATAAGTCTAATTCCCAAATAATTTTTTTGGTTCTATGAAAAAATCCGTAGATGATAGGGTGAATTGCTATAAAAAATGGGCTAGTATGATGAACTAGTATAGTATCATATTTTTTTTTAAATAAAGCCAGAAAGAGAGTAAAAGTTAGGCAGGATAAGAAGAATGAAACATAGTTTAGTAAAAGCATAAAATAGCTAGCATTTCCTCTTGGTATTAAGAACATTCTATTTATTGTTAAATTTATTTTTGGATTTGATCTAAAAAAATTTGATAAAACGTCGTAGTTCTTGTAAATTTTTCCACGGGGGTAATTAGGTAATCCTGTAATTACTCTAATATCAATGTTTTCTTCAGAAAGCCAATCAACTAATTCGTTAATTTTAAATTGTTCTGGATAATAATGATTTGTATAAATTAGAATTCTTTTTGCCAAACTACTCTATTTATATAGTCAATGTAGGAGGGAATTATTCTTTCAATTTTTACTGATACATTAGGCACCATGTAGTCTTTAACTTTTTGTATTTCAACTGAATTAGATTTAGTTTTTATAATGTTTATACATTGTAGAATTCTTTCTAAGTTCATTCCTGAAACTAATACTTGAGCTTCCTCTAATGCTGCAGGTCTCTCATGAGATTCTCTCAGGTTGATAGCGTTGAAATTTAAAATTGAAGATTCTTCAAATATTGTACCACTGTCGGATAGTACTACAAAGGAATTAATTTGCAGGTTGATATAATCAACAAACCCTATGGGTTCAATTATTTGAATTAAATTATTTAGCTTAAGGTTTGTACTTTCTAAAATTTTCTTAGTTCTAGGATGTATTGGAAAAACTATTGGTATGTTATAAATATTGGATAATTCGTTAAGGGACTTTATAAACTTTAAAAATTTAATAGGATTGTCTACATTTTCTTCTCTATGACAGGAAACAAGAAAATATTTACCTTTTTTAAGACTTAGTTCTTTTATTATATTGGACCCATCAATATTTTTTTTGTAGTAAGATAACACTTCAAACATTGGAGATCCAATCTTAATTACTCTATCAGGGGGTATTCCTTCATTTATTAGATATTGCCTTGCATGATTACTATATGTTAGATTTATATCGGAAACATGGTCAACTAATTTTCTATTGTTTTCCTCAGGTACTCTTTGATCAAAACACCTATTACCAGCTTCAAAGTGAAAAATAGGAATTTTTCTTTTTTTAGCACATAGAACTGATAAGCAACTATTGGTATCACCAAGCACTAAGACTGCATCTGGCTTAATTTCATTTAAAACATCATCAACTTTTATTAAGATATTTCCAATTGTTTTTGATGAATTCTCACTTGACGCATCAAGATAAATATCAGGTTTTGATATACTTAAATCTTTGAAAAATATATCATTTAAATTGTAATCATAATTTTGTCCAGTATGAACTAGAGTATGAGAAAAAGAATCTGAATTATTTAATCTGTCAATAATTCTTGATAAACGAATAATTTCAGGCCTAGTCCCTACAATAGTAACAAGCTTAATCGGTTTTAATGACATATCTAAATTTAAACATTTTCTATAAAGGTATCAGCATTATTTTCATCATAATGTTCATTAATCCAAAAAAACGTTACTAATTCCTCTTTTCCTATATTCTCAATTTTATGTGTATACCATACTGGTATATCAACAAAAGCAGGAGAACTACTGTCTAATATAAATTCTATTTTTTCTGAAGAAATAATATCTCTAATTGTAATTTTTGCAGCTCCTTTAACAACAGAAAAACGTTCAATTTTTCTGGTGTGATAATGATTTCCTCTCGTAATTCCAACTTTGGTAGTTGAAAAAGATCCCTGGCCACTTGAATTTGATCTAATTAGTTCAAGAAAATTTCCTCTATTATCAGAAAACGATCTATATAAAATAGGGAAAAAGTATTTATGATTTATAAAAGATCTATATGTGTTAAAAAGGTTTAAATCAAAGTCTGAAGATATATTAGGAAACTGGTGATTTAAATAATATTGATCGTGAAATAAATTGAGTTTTTCAAGTACTTGGCTAACCTTTATTTTAGTTGTTAAAAAACCTTCTGTGTCAAGCTCTTTTTTAAAAAGTAGTTTTATAATTTGTGAAATAAAGTCATCTATATATAGAAGACTTATTTCTCTATCTTCTTGTATAACTGGTTTTTTTTTATCTAATAACTGGCTACAAAATGTAGCGATAAAAGAATTATAATTTGGCTTACCAAAGGGTCCAAACAGGTTTGTTGTTATGGTGGAAAAAAATTTATAATTTAATTTATTAGATTGTTTTTGAAATAAATCTCTTGAGATTTTCTTTGATTTACCATAGGCAGTTTTTAAATTTTCTTGAATTGACGAAGGAAAGAATAGTACTCCCTTAAAACCAATCTCATTTAAAGAATCGTGTAAAATTTCGTTTACAATAATATTTTTTTCATAAACTAACTCTTCGTTAATATCTCTATTTACACCTGCAAAATGAAAAATATAATCATTTTTGTCAATCTTTTTTAATAAATTTTTAGATGATAAAAAGTCTGCTTTATTTAACAATGAAACTTCAGCGGTTATATTATTTTTTTTCAGATGCCTAAGAAAATGTTGTCCAACAAATCCATTATAACCTGATACTAAAATTTTCAAAGCAATTTATTTAATATTCTCTAGATCAGTTTTAATTATTGGTAAATTTTCTAAAATAGAAATTGTTTGATCAAGGTTCAATAATTTTGAATTATTCGAATTAATTTCAGCTTTTTGATCAAAAAGAGAATTTCCCTCAGAAAAATAACTGTTGTAATTTAAGTCTCTAGAGTCTGGTGATATTTTATAATACTCTCCCATGTCTTCAGTAAAAACCATTTCTTCGTTTGTGATTAAAGTTTCATACATTTTTTCACCATGTCTAACCCCAATAATTTTTATTTTAGATTTTGAATTATATATTTCTAATAATGCTTTAGCTAGAGTATCGATTTTAACAGCTGGAGATTTTTGGACTAAGATTTCTCCCTGACCACCTTTTAAAAAGGCGTGTTTAACAAGTTCAACTGCATTAGCTAAAGTCATTATGAAACGTGTCATGTTTGGATTAGTTATTGTAATATCTTTTCCTTGTTTAATTTGATTGATAAAAAGAGGTATCACAGAGCCTCTTGAACCCATCACATTTCCATACCTTGTTCCACATAATACAGTAGAGTTATTTATATATCTAGATTTAGATATCATTACCTTCTCCATTAGGGCTTTTGTCATTCCCATAACATTTACAGGGTATGAAGCCTTATCAGTACTTAATACTACAACTTTTTTAACACCTTCATCACTTGCACAGTCTAAAAGATTTTCAGTACCTAATATATTTGTTTTTACTGCTTGTATTGGGAAAAACTCACACGAGGGAACTTGCTTTAATGCTGCTGCATGGAAGATGTAATCAACTCCTTTTACAGCACCTTTCATAGAACTGAAATCTCTTATATCTCCAATATAAAATTTAATTTTACTGTTTTTTAACCTATTTCTAAGGTCATCTTGTTTTTTCTCATCTCTACTAAATACCCTAATTTCATCAAATTCAAATTCATTCAGTGCTTTGTTTAGAAAAGACTCACCAAATGAACCAGTTCCTCCAGTTATTAAAAGAGTTCCGAAATTTACTTTTTTCATCCATCGCAAATTACGATTAATTAATCTAACTTTAATAATAATTTTTCAACTAAGTCCCGCGATTTATTTTTTAAAATTGGCTTACTTGATTTAAATTGTTTATTTCGAGACTTGTTTAACTTATTTGTTAAGTCATCCTTAATATTTAAGTCAAAAAGAATTTGAGGATTACAGACGTCAAATACATATTTTTTGTCAGGTGCTATAATTAAATTACCGGATTGAGAAGCTTCAAGAAGTACTAATCCAAAGCTTTCAATTTTTGAAGGATGAACGACTACGTAATTATTATTTAGTAGCTCTAATATTTTCTTATATTCAACCTCACCAATATTGATTATATTTTTTATTGGTTCCATTTTTTTCAATAATTTTCTATACTTATCATTTATTGTTAAGAATAACTTTGAGTCAGGGAAAAAGACTAAATGCTTTTTAAATGAATCAATTAAAAAGTCTACATTTTTATAGGTTTCTCCACTTGAAGGGTATATAAAACGATTATTTACAATTTTATTTCTTGATTTATGTACTGGACCAAAAATTGGATAAATAAAAATTTTGGATCTATTTATTCTAAACTTCTCAACAAATTTAAGAGCCATTGAGTCTGTTTGGACAGCAACATCTGATCCAGAAATTTTAAAAAGAACCTTAATTATGGTTGATTTTAATAACCATAAAATTTTGGAAATATTTCTCAGATATTTCTGAGAAAAAATAAAATATTGCATGTTGTAAGTTAGCTGATAGGTATCCTTATTTGTAAGCATTGGGACATTTCCTAATGAAAAAACAACCTTAATTATAGCTGATTTTTCATAATACATTTGTTGTCTGTGAATTATACCATTTGTAAAGTAAAATTTAAAATCCTTTAAAAATTCAACATTATTTTTTAACCTAGAGTCAATAAAAAAAATAAATCTCTTTGCTTCTGATTTATTTATTGAATTAACAACCTGTTTTAAGACATTAATACCTCCTAAACTATTCACAAATGTTGCGTCTATTAAAATCAATCTAATTGTATTTATCCTAGGTTATATAATTTTTGATACTCATTAACTGTATTATCCCAATTAAATTTAGTCCTAATTGACTTAACTGCTGATCGAGAAACTTTAATACCAATATCTGGATTATCAATAATTTCAGAAATTAAATTATACCATTCTTGGTAATTTTTTGGATCAATCAAGAACCCATCTAGACCATGATTGATAATCTCATAATTTGACTCAATTGATGATGTAATAACACACCCTCCATTATACATAGATTCGACTATACTCATTTGTGGATGAGTTGACAATTTTCTAAATGGCATGACTATACATATACTTTCATTAATTAATTGCTCAATACTAATATTATTTTTATAAGGGTATTCCAAATATTCAATATTAGAAGCGGTAATTTTATTTCTACTAAATAAATTATCTTGATGGGGCCTTACTGCAATTGTAAACTCTATACTATTATATTTTTTTGAAAGACCAATAAATAGATTTTCGATAATGTCTGCTCCATTTTCAAATGTAGGATCTCTCCAAAAAAGAACTCTTTTTTTATCCATCTTTTCATTTTGTATTTCATTTGTTATTCCATGTTTTATAAGATTAACTTTATTAGTGAATAAGCTTATTTTATTAAATGAATACTCTGAAGAAGTAATAATTTGATCAAGACTATTAAATAAAAGTCGATATGGAAATTTATTAACTGATATAATATCTGTATCAATATTATGATAAATCTTAATATTTTTTGGAAGTAAACATTTTATAACATAAGATAGTAACAGGATTTTAGTTGATCCAAAAGAATGAAATATTAAAATTTTATTCTTTTTTATGTAACTAATAATTTTAATTAAGAACTTTAAGATTAAAAGAACATTATAATTATTTTTTGGTGTAGAATTTAAATTTTTTTTATCTCGCCTTTTGACTCCATCATCCATAAAAACTACTTTTTTAGAGTCAATTAATTCTGGCAAACAACTACCTTCAGTTAGATTACTTGTTAAAATTTTGGTATCATAAATTTGATCTAAATTATTCATTAAATAAGCGGGCAATTGAATATGAGCTGAAAGAATATCTTTTCTTTTTAAGGCTGTAGAAAAATCGGGTACATATAATAGAATTTTAATCATGATTACAGTCTTATTATTAGGTTTAGTATCCTTACAGCAAACCGCTTCGCATTCTTTTTAAATGAATAGATCAAAAATGATGGGATTATTATTAAACCTTTCAAAATATCTTTTGGTTTTAATTTATCAAGATTCAAAAATTTATTTTCTGAAAAATTTTCAACCATAAGACTTATGTACTCAATTGCCTGAGAAGTATTATCTGTTGCATGAATTAAACTGTGAGAGCCTAAATCAATTTTGTTTCTTAATTTATTTTTAAGTAATCTTATTGAGTTTGTCTTTATATTGAAATATTTCAAAAGCTTATATCTTGATGTATTGTCTTTTATGATCATAAAATACCAAGGAAGGTATTCAGCATCACCACCAACAGCTGAAAGCCAATTTCCACCCCTTAAAACATCAATTGCTTTGTTTAGTTTATCGTTAACTAACTCAAATTCATCAAGAATCAGAAAATCTTCTTTAATTATGAGTTGACGAATATCATTAATTTCATATAGTGAACTAAATTTTTTCTTTAAAATAACAACACTAAGGCCAATTTCTTCTTGCATTATAGATTCTTCGATATGCTTTTTAAGCCAAGGATTAATTAAACCAATGAATGAAAGTGTATCAGTTTGAGGTCTCCAACCTTTAGATTGCATATATTCATCAAGCATCTCTAAGTTAATTTGGTCAAGATGAACACTATTTAGTTTTGCTAACTTATAGATATGTGCGGTGTAATCATTATCTGGAGGAACTCTTGTTTTATAATTCTCCCTAACAGATTTTATACCTGAAGTATACCCTTTATGATATACACAATGGTATATAAAACTATGTAAGTAATCTTCATTATTTGGAACTTTTGCGCCACCTGGACCAATTACAGAGTTCTTTAGAATTTGTCTTGCAATTTTCGGGGGATAATATGGTAACATAACCCCGTTTGAAGGTTTCGAAACTCCATACATATCAATTAAAATTGTTCCAGGGTTATCAAACAGGTAGTCCTTTAAAATATTCCATTTATCATCACTTACTATCATATCTATATCTCCACCCTCTCTATGTAAATTTGGCAATTTTTCAAAAAAACGTACTATAACGTAATCCTTAATCTTGGAATTTAAAAATTTGATTAAGCCAGAAATTCCTATTTTTTCATCAAGAGTAAACTGAGTTGGGACCATCGAATTAGTATTTTTTAAAACAATCCAATAGCTATATGAATTAAATGATTTGAGTTTATATACACCTAAATAGAAAATTTTACTATTTAATCTTTTTGCACTTACATAGAGTCTTCTTAAAAAGCCTGGAATTGATATTAAAAAAGAGAAAGAAAAGCTAGGTCTAAAAAGTACATATTTTGCTCTGTAGGGATATCCAATAGTTAAGCATCGCATTGCTTTCTTTTCAAGAAAACATACGTCTCCACATAAACGACTAATGTCTGAAAAATCCTCAATTAAATCAGCATTTTTTATTCTTTTACTGTAGGTGTAATTCTTAACAATTCCTTTATTTTTTTCATTTATAAAATTTGGCAAAGAATAGTTTTTTTCTAAAAAGAAAGAAATATTGCCAATTAATAATTCATCTTCAAATTCTTTTTTATAATGATTTTTCATTTGATTTAAATAAAATATAATAAATAGATGGTTTGATTTTTAATTCTTTATATGCAAAAAATGCAAAGTTACAATGTACTATTGATAGGTTGATTACATAAGAATAACATGCACCGTTAAATCCATAATTATCAAGTAAAGTTACTGTAATTATAATAGATAATATAAGTGATAAAATCAATGATTTTAATGCGTTTTTATATTTTTTTGATAGAATCAATATCTGACCCATTGGTCCAATTAAAACATATAATAGTTGACCAACAGTCATGGTATAAAAAAGATTCATATAGGGAGTCAAATTTTTACCAAAAAGTGTTTCCACCAAGTTTATTCCAATAGAAAAATATATAAATGATAAAAGCAAGTAATACAGAAATGAGAATTTTAAACCGTTTACAAGATGATCAGTCATATTATGATTTTTGTCAAGTATGTTTTTTGAAATAACATATGCCTGAGGTATATTCACAGCCATCATTCCAAAACCAAGTAATAAAGCTAATTGAGAAAAAATTTTATAATAGCCAACAAACTCAAAACTCAGGAAATATGGCATTATATATATAATTAAATTTTCGTTTAAAATTGTTATTATAGTTATAAAAAATACAATTAGTGATTTTGAAACTAACTCATGATTAAGTTTAATTGAAAATTTATTATTTGAACTTTTGCTAATATTTTTTTTTATAATATTACTTCCTATGAAATAAGTAGAAAATACTACTATGAGAAGAGTTATGAGAACTGTAATAGTTGTATTTAGATTAAATATTAAAATTATTACTATTAAAAATAAAGGCTTTAAAATGGTTTCAGGCAGCTCTGATAGAATGGGATAATTTGATGCTCTTAAGATGGACATATTAATCTTGTTTCTAGCTAGGAAATAACTTATACAAACCATTAAAATCATAAATTTTAAATCTAACGAGCTAAATATTTTTATTCCAGAATAGTAGCTTAAAACAATAATTATAAGAAGAGATAAAAAGATAACAACATTAATAAATCTTATGTCATTGAGTTTTAAGGAGAAAATTTCAAAACTTCCCTCCTTTGGCAGCTCAGCCATTATATACTTTGCACTTCCAAATAAAATTATTGTAGAGAGAAAAGTTGCAACTGATGTAATATAGCTATACTGCCCAAAACTGTTTTCATCTAAAATATCATTTAAAACAACCGTCAAAACTAAAGCAAAAATTGCTCCAAAAGACTTTAAAATTAATGATTGAGAATATTTTAAGTATTTCAAAATTTATTGTTTAGCGTCCTAACGAGTATAACCTAAAATTTGTTTTATTAATCTTATCTTGTTTTAAAATATTCCTACCATCTAAAATCACACAATTATTATCTACAAGATCTTCTGATAATTTCCAATCAAACTCTTTGAATTCATCCCACTCGGTACATATTGCTATCGAATTAACTTCTCTGATACAGTCTTTAATACTTGCAGAAATTTTTATATTATTTTGAATCGAGAGAATTTCATTTTTATTAAGCTTTAAGTTTTTTAATGAGATTTTAATATCTTCAGATATTTTATCTGTTTTTACCCAAGGGTCATAAATATTAATTCTATAACCCTGCATAAGAAGATTTCTAACTATATATATTGATGCAGATTCTCTTGAATCATTGGTCTCCTTTTTAAATGCCCATCCTAAAATGGCAACTAGAGGGATATCAATACTGATGGTTAATTCTATAATTTTTTCAGTGAATCTATTTTTTTGATAATCATTGATCTTAATTACCTGCTCCCAATATTCAGCAACTTCATTAAGTCCTAAGGACTTTGAAATATATACAAGGTTTAGTATGTCTTTTTGAAAGCAACTTCCTCCAAACCCTACAGATGGTGTCAAGAATTCCCTTCCAATTCTTTTGTCCATTCCTACGGCCTTAGAAACTTCAATTATGTCGGCTCCAGTTCTTTCACAAAATGCAGAAAGACTATTAATAGATGATATTCTTTGTGCTAACATAGCATTTGAAGCAAGCTTTGAAAGTTCTGAAGACCATACATTAGTTAGAAGAATTCTGCTTTTTGGAATCCACTTTAGATAAATATTCATTAGCTGTTTTGTAGCTTTTTTACCACTTATTGTTGAAGCACCTCCAATTAATACTCTATCAGATTTAAATAAATCTTTTATAGCTGTACCTTCAGCTAAAAATTCTGGGTTGGAAATTATATCAAAGTCTGTATTACCATATTTGTCTAATATTTCTTTTAATTTCTCAGCAGTTCTTACTGGAAGAGTTGATTTTTCTACAATAATTTTTGGAGTTTTAGAGTATTTTGCAATTTCTTTAGCTGTTTGAATTACATTAGTTAAATCTGCACCCATTCCTTTTGCAGGTCCAGATTCTGCAGTTGGTGTATTAACTGCAATAAAAATCATTTGAGATTCTTCAATATTTTTTTTTATATCAGAGGAAAAAAATAGATTTCTATTTCTAACTTTTTCTACAATTTTATCTAAACCTGGCTCTTTTACAGGAAGATTATTTGTACTGCCATTCCATTGTTTTATTTTTTTAGAATTTTTATCTACAATTGTAATTTTTATTTTAGGACAATGATATGCTATTACTGCCATAGTAGGACCTCCAACATATCCTGCTCCAATACAACAAATAGATTTAATTTTCATATTATTTATTTAAAAGCCAAGAAGAAGATTGTATTTTTTTTCCCAATTTATCAATAAGTTCTATTCCTAGTTCATGACATGTTGTTGCTTCAGGAATAATATTATTTTTTTGATCACCCCCATTAGCAAAAAAAATATTGTAAGTTTTATGATTATCATTATAAACCTTTCTTATACTCTTTGAGACTGTTTTATCAGTATCAATTGACAAGAATACTTTATCAATTATTCTTAATGCTTTGATAATTGTTATCCTTTCTTTTTGTAGCATAAATTCTTTAGATCCCTTGAGCTTTCTTTGAGTATCGTTATTTACTATCACCAATAAGTGATCCCCAAATTTTTTAGCAAGAGTAAAATATTCTATATGCCCTGCATGAAGCGGATTAAAATAACCTGAAACAATAATTAATTTTTTTTTCATTTATTTTCTATTATAATCATCCTCAATTCTAACTATATCATCTTCACCAAAGTAGGTTCCAAGCTGTATCTCAATTATTACTAGTGTCTCTGTATTATTATTTTGAATCCTATGAGAAACCCCCTTAGGAATATATATAGATTCTCCAGGGTTTTTAATAATAGTTTTATTTTCAAGTGTAATAGTAGCTTTACCCTTAACAATTATCCAATGCTCTGATCTTTTTTTATGATATTGATAGGATAAACGATGTCCAGAGTTTACTTCAATTCTTTTGATTTTATAATCATTATCATCTTGAATAACAAAAAATCTCCCCCAGGGTCTATCAACTTTTTCTCTCAATTTCATTTGAATATAAAATTATGTTAGTTTGATTATATAAAAACTTAGATGATAAGTAAAGAGTAACCTTTCTATTGATTAATTTTTCAATTTTATCTTCAAGAGTTGATATATAATCCATATCAAGATTTTTACCAGTAAGTATTACTTCGATGTTTCCCGAGTCAATTCCTCTAGCATAATCACCAATTAATATTATATTTTCTACATTACCAATTTTATCAAGTACTGCATCAACAATATCTTCTAGACCAAGGTGTTTCATTACTACCTTTCTCATTGTCTCA
>TARA_B100001057_G_scaffold467782_1_pt1 | contig 14171 bp, 15 predicted proteins | sample TARA_B100001057 | Tara Oceans TARA_B100001057 (sample SAMEA2621839) | marine metagenome | biome: marine biome (ENVO:00000447); feature: surface water layer (ENVO:00002042); material: "saline water (ENVO:00002010), including plankton (ENVO:xxxxxxxx)" | depth 5 m
GAAGATAAATAATTACATAAATCATCATAAAATGGTTTTGTTTCATGAACTTTGTAGAATATTTCTGCGTCTTTTTTTTCAAGTTTCACTTTTTTTTCTTTAATAATTTCAAAATTATTTTTGATAAATATATTTTTAATTTTGTCAGCAAGATTTCTTTCCATAGCGTCAGGTTTTATTATTGATAAAGTCTCTTCCATTTACTCGTAATTTTCCTCAACAAATTTATCTAAAAGTCTTACACCATAGCCTGTTGCGCCGCTTGAATTTAAAGATCCAGCATATTTTGAAAAAGCCATGCCTGCGATATCTAAATGAACCCATGGTGTTTTATTTATTATAAATCTTTGTAAAAATTGTGCAGCAGTTGTTGAACCTGCGCCTCCTACATAATTTATATTTTGCATATCTGCGTTTTTAGAATTCATTAACTTGTCATAGTTTTCATGTAAAGGTAATCTCCACACTTTTTCATCCACTTTATCACCTGCATCATAAAGTTGTTTTGATAATTTATCATCGTTAGAGAATAAACCCGCAAATTCTGAACCTAGCGCAACAACAATAGCTCCTGTCAGAGTCGCTAAATCTATTATAAAGTTTGGTTTAAATTTTTTCTCAGTAAATGTGATTGCGTCAGCCAAAACTAATCTTCCTTCTGCATCTGTATTTAAAACTTCTATTGTTTTGCCGCTAAATGATTTTACTATATCTCCTGGTCGTTGTGCATTGCCACTTACCATATTTTCGACTAAGCCCACCACTCCTATTGCGTTTACTTTGGCTTTTCGTAAAGCTAAACCTTTTAAAAGACCAACAACAACTGCTGATCCAGCCATGTCATAAGTCATATCTTCCATAAATCTTGCTGGCTTTAGAGATATGCCGCCAGTGTCAAAACAAACGCCTTTGCCAACAAAAGCTAAAGGTTTTTTTTGTTTTTTATTCCCCCTCCACTCCATTGTGACGATATATGATCCTCTTGAGCTACCCTGACCAACTCCAAGTAAAGCATTGCATTTCATTTTTTTTAGCTTGCTAGTGTTGTAAACAGTAACTTTTAATCCTATTTTCTTTAATTGAATTAAACGTCTTGCATATTCATCTGGGTGAAGAACATTACCAGGTTCTGACACAAGGTCTTTTGTAAAATTAACTCCTTTTTCAATTGCGCTTAAATTTTTAATTAATTTTAAATCTATCTTTTTTTTAGATATTATACTTATATGTAGAACATCAGTGTTTTTTTTAGTTAAATATTTATCAAAAGTATAAGATTTTAATTTCATGCCATGTATAAGCTCATGTAAACATTTAATGTTATTTGAATTTTCAATTGTATCGCCATAGATATAAATTTTGTTAAGGTTTTCATTTTTTAAAAATTCGTATAGTTTAGCCCCATTTTTTTCATACGAATTTTTGTTATTTTTTATAGAGTAAACAATTATTTTTTGGTTGTGGCTTACATCAAAAGAAAAAATTTCTTTTTTTTTTGTATTATTTTTTTGATTTTTTTTTAATAAGCCAGCCTGCGAAGAATTTAGTAAATTATTAATATTTTTAATTTCAAAATTTTTGTTAGCAAAAAAAATTATTGTGCCTGAAAGATTGTTTAATTTTGCAGAATTAGTATATTTTTCTTTAATAATCATATTTTTATTCAATTTTCTATCAAAACGTGTATATGATTATTTTAAAAAATTTCAATGAAAAAAATAATTTTTAAAAATTTTTTAACTGAAACTACACAGTTTTTTCTACTATCTAGCTGTGCTGTGACAATTATAGTTTGGGTAATACAAGCGGTAAACTACCTAGAATTCGTCACTGAAGATGGACACAGTTTTAAAATTTATTTTTTGTATACAATTTATAGTTTGCCAAAAATTTTCAACAGATTGTTGCCATTTATGTTCTTTTTCTCTGTCTTCTTTACTTTGATAAAGTACGAGGAACAAAATCAAATTTTAATTTTTTGGACTAATGGTATTAAGAAAAAAACTTTACTAAATGTGATAATAACTTATTCACTTTTCTTTTTAATATTAAACTCTTTTTTTAGTCTATTAATTGTTCCTTTATCTCAAGATAAGGCTAGATCTTATATTAGAGAGTCGAACATTGATTATCTTCCCTTTCTTATTAAGCCTAAAAAGTTTATAGATACTGTTGAAAAATTAACAATTTATGCAGATAAAAAAAATGAGGATATTTTAGAAAATATTATTATAAAAGATGCGTTTTCTAGTTCTAAATCAAAAATTATCTACGCAAAAAAAGGTTTTTTTACTGTAGATAATGAAGAAAATTTTTTGGTTCTTAATGATGGTAAAATATTAAATATTAGTGAGGGAAAAACTAACTCTTTCGACTTTAACCAAACTCAAATTAATTTATCAAAATATACATCTAAGACGACAAAAACTCCTAAACTTCAAGAGGTTAGCACAATTCATTTATTTTATTGTTTATTTAAAACAAAAAATATAATTATTGACAAAGATGCTATAGCTGAAAATTTAAAGTTTAAATGCGATGATACTATTTCGTTAAAAAATAAAATTTCACAAGAACTTTTTTCGAGAATTTTTAAACCTATCTATTTACCTTTATTAGCTTTAATAGGAGGATTGTTAATAATTAGATCCAAAAATTCTGAAAGATACTCTAATTACAAGTTAAAAATTTTTATTTTAGGCGTATTTGTTATTTCATTATCTGAAATATCGACAAAGTTTTACTCTATAAATTTTTTTGAGACTTCAATGATTTTTATAATACCATTTATGTTATTTTTATCAATTTACTATTTTTTTTTGAAACAATTTAATATTAAAAAAATTTATGATAATTAAAACTTATCAAATTTATTTATCCAAAGTTTTTACTTCGACTTTAATAAAAACTTTTATGGTTTTTGTATCACTTGCATTTATCTTAAATATTTTTGAAGAGGTAAATTTTTTTAAAGACTTAGAGGTTTCAATAACAGTTCCGATATTTTTAACTTTTTTAAATATACCTTCTGTTATTTTTGATATTTTTCCGTTTATTTTTCTCATAACTGCGCAGTTTGCATTTATTAAACTAATGGATCAAAATGAAATTATTGTATTAAAAAACTTTGGTTTAGATAATTTAAAAATAATCAAGATACTATCAGTTTTAAGTTTTATTTTTGGATTATTTATAATTACTATCTACTACAATTTTTCATCAAGCTTGAAATATTCATATCTAAATTTGAAAAATACATATGCAAAGGATAATAAATATTTAGCGGTAATTACGGAAAATGGTATATGGATTAAGGACCAGAAAGGAGAAGATATCAATATAATTAACGCAAATAGTTTTAAGAACAAGTACCTAAATACCGTTGATATTTTACAATTTGACAACAATTTTAACTTTAAAAAAAGCATAATTTCAGAATCAGTTTTGATAGAAAATAAAAAATGGATAATAAGTGAAGCTCTAATTGCAGATGTTAGAGGTAAAACCAAAAAAGTTAAAAATTTTCATTTAGATACAAACTTAAATTATAATGATTTAAATTCTTTATATTCAAATTTGTCTTCATTAAATATATTTGAATTAAATAATCTAAGGAAAAAATATGACAATATTAATTATTCCTCTACTGAAATTAATTCAGCAATTCAGAAACTAATATCGTTTCCTTTTTATTTAACAGTTATGACGATATTAGCAGCTACACTTATGATAAATATTAAATATAATAAATCTAAGGTTTTTCATCTTATTTTAGGTATTCTAATTTCTGTCATAATTTATTACTTAAGTTTCTTTTTTGAGGAGCTTGGAAAAAATGAACAAATACCAATTGGAATTTCGATATGGGTGCCTATGATAATAATTATTTTATTCTCAACAATAAGTTTGGTAAGGATTAATGAAAAATAATATTAAAAGTTTTATCTATATTCTGATATTTATCAGCTTGTTAATCTCATCTAAATCTATAGGTGAAGAAATTAAATTTGAAGCTAATTCAATTGAGTTAATCGATAAAGATGAACGTATTTTAGCAAAAAAAAACGTTAAAATTTTTAACAAAAAAGAAACTATTTATGCAGACGAAATGGATTATGATAAATTAAAACAAATAATTAAAGCTAAAGGAAACATAGTTGTTGAAAACACAGATGAAAAAATCAAAATTTTAAGTGATCAAATCGATTACGATAAAAAAAGTGAAATCATCATATTCTATAAGAACGTTAGCGTTGAATTAGAAGATAAATTTTATTTCAATACGAATCAGGCAATTTATAATAAAGTAAAAGATGAAATTGCAATAAACAGTCCCTCTAATTTTAAAGATAATTTCGGCAACAAAATTAAATCAAAAAATTTAAAATTTTTAGTTGGTAAAAAATTATTAAAGATTAAATCAGTTGAATTAACCGATCAATTAAAAAATAAATATTTTTTTGAGAATGCAATCATAGATCTTAATAGTGATCAATTAGTTGCAGATGATATAAAAATTGATTTTTTTAAAGAAACTTTTGGAAATTCTGAAAATGATCCACGATTAAGAGGTAATTATTTTTATAGTGATAACAATATTTCACTTATTAAAAAAGGTGTTTTCACAACCTGTAAAAAGAAAGATGGAGAAAAATGTCCACCTTGGCAATTTAAAGCAAAAGAAATTAAACACGATAAAAGTAAAAAAACTTTATATTATAAAAATGCTTGGCTGGCAGTTTATGATAAACCTGTTTTTTATTTTCCGAGATTTTTTCACCCAGACCCTACCGTAAAAAGACAGTCGGGATTTTTAATGCCTAAATTTGAGAGCTCAAGTTCTTTGGGTGACTCTTTAACAGTTCCCTACTACAAAGTAATTGCACAAAATAAAGATTTCACTCTAACTCCCAAAATTTTTAATGAAAGTGAAATATTATTACAAAACGAGTATAGACAAGAAAACAAAAGTTCGTCTCATATAACTGATCTTAGCTTAAAAAAAGGGAAGAATAATTCAAAATCACATTTCTTTTCAAACACAATAGCTAATTTAGATTTATCATTTTTTGAAAATAGTGAGTTAGAATTCAATATCGAAACAACATCAAATAATAATTACCTCAAATCTCATAAAATAAAATCAGAAATTACAAACAATAACTCATTATTAAACTCTTTCTTATTACTAAAGGGTAGTAAAAAAAATCTTTCCGTAGAAGCTAAAGTAGAAGCTTATGAAAATTTAACAAAAGAACGTTCAAGTGATGCATATCAATTTTTATTACCAAGTTTTGAATTATCTAATAATTTTAATAATAATTTAACATTAGTATCAAATGGATATAATAAAAACTATGATACAAATATATTTGAAAAAGTTTTACTTAATGATTTAAAATATAATTCGTCCCCAAGAATTAGTTCAAAAGGATTGGTAAATAAATTTAATTTTTTGTTTAAAAATGTAACAACTGAAAGTAAAAACTCGCAAGAGTATAGTAATAATTTTAGATCTCAAAATTATGGATCTTTCCTATACGATCTATCATTTCCCATGAAAAAAAAAGGTGATAATTTTGACAGTTTATTGTCTGGAAAAGCCTCTTTAATGTATAGTCCTAATAAAAACAAAAATATTAAAGATCTTGACAGAAAAGTTGATATCAAAAATATTTTTTCTCAAAATAGATTGAGTTTAAGTGATAGTGTTGAGGGAGGACAATCAATAACATTAGGTGGAGAGTATGAATTATCAGATAAACAAAACAATAGTATTTTGACAGCAGGTCTCGCATCAGTTTTGAGAGATAAAAATGAGAAAAAACTACCAACTAACTCAACTATAAATAATAAAAGTTCAGATTTAATTGGCTCAATAAATTTCAAACCTAATGAGAATTTTGATGTTGATTATAGGTTTTCTTTAGATAATGATTTCAGCTCATCTAATTATAATTTAATTAAAACTGATATAAAGATAAATAAATTTGTTACAACGTTTGAATTTTTACAGGAAGATGATGAGATTGGTACTGAAAATTACTATTCAAATGAGATGAAGCTGCTTTTAAATAAATCAAATTCACTTAAATACAGAACTAGAAGAAATAAAAAAACAGACTTAACAGAATATTATAACCTAATATATGAATATAAAAATGATTGTCTAACCGCTGCAATACAATACAACAAGGATTATTACTCTGATAAAGATTTAAGACCTAACGAAGAAATTTTCTTCACAATTTCTATTGTACCATTTTCATCTATAAATTCTCCGAGTAAAAGAAAATGAAAAAGATATTTTCATTTATTGCTATTATAATATTTTATTTGTGGAATTTTGAAACTGTTAGTTCAGAGATATTTATTAAAGCAAAAATAAATAATCAAATTTTAACAAATTTTGATGTGAAAAATGAAAAAAATTATTTACTAGCTCTTAACCCAAGTTTAAGAAATTTATCTAGTGAGGAAATTAATCAATATGCAACGGACTCATTAATTAATGAAAATATAAAAAGAATTGAAATAGAAAAAAGATACGAAATTATACAAAACAAAAAAATGATTAATAAAGTTATAAAAGATATATATTCAGGATTAGATATTTCGAATATAAATGAATTTGAACAATATTTAGATAAATATAGTATTAATTTAGGATTAGTAAAAAAGAAAATTTCAATTGAGATTGCTTGGAATGATTATATTTTTAATAAATTCAATAGGTCAATTTTAATAGATGAAAATAAGATTAGAGACAAAATAAGTAAATTAAGTAAACAAAATAAAATAGAAAATATTTTGTTATCAGAAATTATTTTTACAATTAATGATAAAGAAAGTCTTGAAAGTAAATTTAATAATATAAAAGATAGTGTCAATAAAATAGGATTTGAGGAAACTGCCAAAATTTACAGTGTTTCAGATAGTAAAAAAAAAGGTGGAAAGATAGGCTGGGTTTATAAAACACAGCTTTCTAAAAAAATACTTAATGAAATTGAGAAAATTGATGTTGGTCAATTAACTAAACCTATAACTACACCTGGGGGCTTTATATTGCTTAAGTTAAACGACAAAAAAGATGAAATATTAAATATTGATGAGGAAGAGCAATTTAAGAAAGCAGTAAATTTTGAAAAAAATAGACAGCTAACTATTTATTCAACTTTGCTGTATAAAAGAGTTTATAACAAATCTGTAATTAATGAGTTCTAACCCCATTGTTATAATTGGTGGAGAGCCTAAAAGTATATTTTTAGAAATACTTTTAAAATCCATAAAAAAAATAAAAAAAAGGTCGAAACCTATTATTTTAATTTCCTCTAAAGACTTGTTGAATAAAAATATGACAAAATTCAACCAAAAGTTAAAATTAAACGAATTAAATAAAGAATTTACAAATTTAAAAAGCGATAAAATAAATTTAATAAATATTGAATTTAAGAATTTCTCATTTTCTAACCGAAACATTACTAACAAATCTAACGAACATATAAGTAAATCTTTTAATAAAGCTATTTACATTCTTAAAAAAAAAAATTGTGCTGGTCTGATAAACGGACCAATATCAAAAAAAACCTTTTTATCAGGTAAATTTAACGGCATAACCGAGTATTTAGCTGAACAAACAAACTCTAAAGACCCGGTTATGTTAATTTATAATAAAGCTTTAAGTGTTAGTCCTCTAACAACTCATATACCAATTTCAAAAGTTGCTAAAAACGTTAAAAAAAAGAATATAATACTAAAAATAAAGAAAATAGACAATTTTTATAAAAAAGTTTTAAAAATTACTCCTAAAATTGCAGTAACAGGATTAAATCCTCATTGTGAAAGTTTTGACAAAGAAAAAAAAGAAAAGAAGGAAATAATCCCAGCAATTAAATATTTAAAGAAAATTAAAATTAAAGTTATGGGACCATATTCTGCTGACACAATTTTTTTAAAAGAAAATACTAAAAAATTTGATGTTATATTTGGGATGTATCATGATCAGGTTCTTGGACCAATGAAAACTTTATTTGGTTTTAACGCAATAAATATTACATTAGGCCTACCATTTATAAGAGTATCTCCGGACCATGGGCCCAATGTTCAAATGATAGGAAAAAACAAATCAAGTTCAAAAAGTCTTGAGGAGTCAATACGATTTCTAGAAAAATATGAAATTTAAAAATAAGAAAAGTTTAGGCCAAAATTTTCTTATTGATAAAAATATATTAAAAAAAATTACAGATATTGGAGAAATTTCTGAAAATGATAAAGTTATTGAAGTTGGTCCAGGGAATGGAAATTTGACTGAATGCTTAATTAATAAAAATCCAAAGTATTTGAAAATTATCGAAAAAGACAATGAACTAATAAAAATATTATCAAATAAATTTAAAGATCAAATAGAGATATTCCATAATGATATCTTAAAAGTAAGTGAAGATTTTTACGATGATGATGTAATAATTTATGGAAATTTGCCATATAATATATCAACTAAAATACTTGCAAACTGGTGCTTAAGTAAAAAAATTAAATTTAAAAAATTGATACTTATGTTTCAAAAGGAAGTTGCTGATAGGATTATCGCTGAAGTAAATACAAAAGAGTATAGTCGAATTACAATTTTAGCAAATTGGAAATATAATGTAAAAAAAATATTAGATATAAATCCAGAATGCTTTATACCTAAACCAAAAATTAAAAGCACTTTACTCGAATTCATTCCAAAAAAAAATTTTATTGAATTGAAAAATCCTAGAAATCTAGAGAAAATAACAAATTTATTTTTTAATCAAAGAAGAAAAATGATTAAAAAAAATTTTATGAAACTTTTTAAAGATTTTAATATAGTGTCAGAAAAATACAATATCAAACTCACAAACAGACCTCAAATGTTATCAATTAATAAGTTTCTAATGATAATTAAAGAGTACGAAAAAAATTCAAATTAATTTTTTTATATGATCTTCGATATATGTTTTATCGTAGTCACTTTTTTTATTTTTAAGCTCTGCATCTAAAATTTTTATTATCTTGTCATAACAAATTTTTAGTTGGTCGTTAATAACTACGTAATCGTAATTTTTCCAATGCAATATATCTTTATCAAATTGTTTTATTCTTTGATCGACAATAGAATTATCATTCTTGTGTCTATTTGTTAATCTCTCATGCAAAACATCTTTACTTGGTGGTAAAATAAAAATTGTAATTAACTTATAATTTAAATTTCTATTAAAAATCTGCTCTGTGCCTTGCCAATCAATATCAAATATAACATTTTTTCCTTTTTCTAAATATTCTATTACACTTTCCTTTGTGGTTCCGTAGAAATTATTAAATACTTTTGCATGCTCTAGAAATTTATTTTCATTGATCATCATTTGAAATTGATGTTCTTCTATAAAATAATAATCTACACCATTAATTTCATTAGACCTAGGTGTCCTTGTGGTATAAGATATTGATGTAGAAAAACTCTTATTTTCTGAAATTAGTTTTACAAGTGTAGTCTTACCTGCACCAGAAGGGGAAGAAAGAATTATCATTGCTCCCCTTTTATTTAAGGACATTTAAAATTAATTACTTTTAGTCTCTATAAATTTTATAGCATCACCTACTGTTAAAATTTTTTCAGCTTCGCTATCGGAAATCTCAGAACCAAATTCTTCCTCGAAAGCCATTACTAATTCTACGGTATCTAAACTATCAGCTCCAAGATCATCGATGAAACTAGCTTCATCGGTAACTTTGCCTTCGTCAATACCAAGATGGTCTGCTACTATTTTTTTTACCTTGCTCGAAATATCTTCTGCCATATTGAATCCTTTAGTTGATTTTTTCTTAATAAATAAATTAGAAGTTTTGTCAACCTAAATACATGCCCCCATTAACATGAATTGTTTCTCCTGTAATATAATTGGCTAAATCTGAGGATAAAAATATTACTACATTAGCTACATCGTCTGCTGACCCAAGACGATTTGAGGGTATCTTTGAAATAATTAATTCTTTATATTTTGGATCAATTTTATCTGTCATTTGAGTTTGTATAAATCCTGGCGAAACGCAGTTTATATTTATATTTTTTTTTGCATATTCTAAAGCCAGACTTTTTGAAAATCCTACAATTCCTGATTTAGATGCTGCGTAATTTGCCTGTCCAACATTTCCTGTATGGCCTACAACAGAAGTAATATTAACTACTTTTCCATATTTATTCTTTATCATCTTCTTTAAACAAAATTTACATAAAAGAAAGGTTGATGTTAAATTTAAATTCAAAACTTCATTCCATTCTTCATTAGACATTCTTAATGATAGATTATCTCTAGTAATACCAGCATTATTCACTAGGATGTCTAGATTTCCATCTAATAGATTAGTTGCATCCTCAATAAATTTTTCTATGTCATGATGTTTTGATATATCGAATTTTTTTGTAATTATATTGCTATAATTATTTTTTAATGACTTTAATTTTTCCTCATTTGTTCCAGTAGCTAGTACTTTTGCATCTTGCTCGACAAAAGATTTAATTATAGAATTTCCTATACCTCCAGTTGCACCAGTAATGATTACATTTTTATTTTTTAAATTAAACATTTAAATCAATCTTCTTGATATCATCTTCACTATTTATTGAAACCATATTAACGTTTTTATTTATTCTTTTTACTAAACCAGATAACACTTTTCCAGGACCAATTTCTATAAAATTTTTTGTTCCCTGGTTAATCATAAATTCTATGCTTTCTAACCATCTTACCCTTCCTTCAATCTGTAAAACTAACAATTTTTTTATATCATCTCCATATAATGAAGGGGTGGCTGAGTAGTTAGAAATTATTGGATTTTTTAACTTTTTAAAATTTAAATTATTAATCTCTTCTCTCATATTTTCAGTGGCATTTTTCATTAAATTACAATGAAATGGTGCACTAACATTTAGCTTTATATTTTTTATTTTAGATTTATTTAAATCGTTTGAAAGTAAATCTAAATTTTTTTTTAAGCCACTTATTACAATCTGTTGTGGTGAATTATCATTGGCAATAAAACAGTTGTTGTGCTTAGTTTTAATAATATCCTCAATTATTTTAATTTCTGATCCAAGCACTGCTAACATCCCACCCTCGTTAGGGTATATTGCTTGTTGCATAAACTTCCCTCTTTTTTTTAATGCCTTTAAAGTTTCCTCAAAACTTAAGGCTTCATAACAACATAACGCAGAATATTCACCTAAAGAATGTCCTGCAATAAATTTTGCGTCTTTTAAGTTTAATCCAAATTCATTTTGTGTAACTTTAAAAATTGAATAACTTGTTAAAAAAATAGCAGGCTGTGTATTTTCAGTAAGATTTAATTCACTCTCTGGTCCCTCAAAGATAATTCTTGAAATTGGCAAATTTAAGATTTCGTCAGCTTCATGGAATAATTTTTTGACTAATTCAAATTTATCAAAAAATTCTTTGGCCATACCTAATTTTTGAGATCCTTGGCCTGGAAAAACAACAGAAAACATTTAATTTTTTTTTATTATTAGCTCTTGTATTAAAATCATTATAATAGTATATCAATTTTTTTTATAATAAAATTATTAATGAACAATTACGAACACACAATTATAGCTAGGCAAGACACATCTGCCTCACAGATCAAACAAATTAAAGATAAATATTCAGAAATAATACAGAAACACAAAGGAGATATTGTTCAAACACAAGAATGGGGTTTAATTAATTTATCACATTTAATAAAAAAAAATAAAAAAGGCAATTATATTCATTTTAAAATTAAGTGCGAAGGATCATTAATTCAGGAGCTTGAGAGGAACGAGAAATTAGACAAAAATTTATTAAGATTTTTAACTGTTAAAGTAAAACAATTTGATCTTAAAACTAACTACTTTTTAAAAGAAGAGAAAAAAAATGAAAAATAGAAGAAATAATTTAAAAAAGAATAAATCCAGCAATTTTTCCAAGTTAAGTATATTTCAGCCTAACAGATATAAATTTAAAAAAGCTTGTCCATTATCTTCAAAAGATGCTCCAGTAGTAGATTACAAAAACATTAAATTATTAAGAAGATATATTTCAGAGAACGGAAAAATTTTACCATCAAGAATTACAAATATTTCACAAAAGAAACAAAGAGAGCTTTCTTTATCAATAAAAAGAGCAAGGAATCTTGCTTTAATTTAGAAAATGAAAGTAATCCTATTAGAAAATTTAAAAAAAATTGGATCTATTGGAGAGATAATAAACGTTAAAAGAGGTTATGCTAGAAACTTTCTAATAGCGAACCAAAAAGCACTTTACGCTTCTAAAGAAAATATTAAGCAAGTTGAAAAAATTAAAACAGAACTTGGTAAAAAAGATCTAGAAAAAAAGAAATCTGCTAAGCTTTTAATGGAAAAAATAAACAATAAAATATTCACAATACAAAAATTAGTTACAGAAAATAAAGATTTATATGGATCAATAAAACCAACTGAGATTTCTAAACTTATTAATACAAATGAAAAAATTGAAATTAAACCCTCTTTAATACAACCCATAAAAGAAATTAAGTCACTAGGTACTTTCAGAGTAAAAGTTGATTTACATTCAGAAGTACAGGCTGAGATTAAAATTAAAGTTGAGGCACAAGAAGAAAACAAATAATTATACATTTTTTTCCCCAACAAATTAAATATTTAATTTTATTTTAATAATTCAAATAAATTATGTATATTTAGTAGTGAATAAAAACTTAACGCTCGTTACAAATGAAATCAAAGAACTTCCAAATAATGTTGAGGCTGAACAGGCAGTTATAGGGTCTGTTTTAACATCAAATGAAATATTTGATGATATAAGTTCAATAATATCAGAAAATAATTTTTATGACCCTTTGCATCAAAAAATTTACTCTGCAATAAACAACCTTATATATAAAGGTATGTTAGCCAATCCCATAACTTTGAAAAGTTATTTTGAAAATGAAAAAGATGACATCAATGTACCTGAGTATTTAATTAAAGTTACAAAATTTGCTACCTCATCTAGACAATCGATTGAGTACTCTAAAATTATTTACGATATGTATGTTAGAAGACAATTAATTAAAATTTCTGAAAACATTATCGATAACGCTAAAATTAGTGACCTTAATATAAGTGGACAAACAATAATTGAGGACTCTGAAAAAGTTCTTTATGATCTTGCAGAAAAAGGATCTTTTAATTCTTCATTAATTAAATTTGATGAAGCGGTGAGACAAACTATCGATATGGCGTCAAGTGCGTATAAAAACGAAGAAGGAATTGTCGGTGTTCCAACAGGTTTAAAAGACTTAGATGATAGATTGGGTGGGTTACACAAATCTGACTTAGTTATAATTGCAGGCAGACCATCAATGGGTAAAACCGCTTTAGCTACAAATATTGCATTTCATGCTGCTAATAAAATTCAGGAGAAAGAAAATAAAGGCTCTATAGCTTTTTTTTCACTAGAGATGTCATCTGAACAATTATCAACTAGAATACTTGCTGAACAATCAAGAATAAAATCTAACGATATAAGAAGAGGAAAAATTTCCGAGGAACAATTTGAGCAATTTATAGAAACTTCAAAAAATATATCTGAATTACCACTATATATAGACGAAACTCCAGCAATAAGTATTGCGGCTTTATCAAATAGAGCAAGAAGAATAAAAAGACTCTATGGGTTAGATATGATTGTAATAGATTATATTCAACTGATGAAGGGAACATTTGCCTTAAAAGAAGGTAGGGTGCAGGAAATATCTGAAATTACTCAAGGTTTAAAGGCTCTTGCAAAAGAATTAGTTGTGCCCGTTTTGGCGTTATCACAGCTTTCAAGAGCAGTTGAACAAAGAGATGATAAAAAACCACAACTCTCTGATTTGAGAGAATCTGGGTCAATTGAGCAAGATGCGGATGTAGTTATGTTTGTTTATAGAGAATCATACTACTTAAAAGCCAAAGAACCAAGACCAGCAACTGTTGAACATGCTGAATGGCAGGCTAAAATGAATGAGGTTTCTCATTTAGCTGAATTAATCATTGGTAAGCAAAGACACGGTCCGACTGGAAACGTTATGTTGGAATTTGAAGAAATGTTCACCAAATTTAAAGATGCTGTAAATAATTAGTATAAAAT
>TARA_B100001057_G_scaffold428186_1_pt1 | contig 14163 bp, 12 predicted proteins | sample TARA_B100001057 | Tara Oceans TARA_B100001057 (sample SAMEA2621839) | marine metagenome | biome: marine biome (ENVO:00000447); feature: surface water layer (ENVO:00002042); material: "saline water (ENVO:00002010), including plankton (ENVO:xxxxxxxx)" | depth 5 m
AGCCAAGAGCCATATGAAATAAAGAAAAGAGTACTAGTAGAGATAATTCCTACTAAAGCAAAGATTAATAAGAATATTTTTTTATTTCGAGAGAGATCAGCCATTGCTCCTAGCACTGGAGCTATCAAAACAATAATAAACCCTGCTAAAGAACTTGCAGTTCCAAGCAACGCAGTTGAGGTAGCATCATCTAGATCTCCCCCCCAATATGATTTAAAGAATAGTGGAAAAAAACCAGCCAAAATAGTTGTAGCAAAAACAGAATTTGCCCAATCATAAAGGGACCAAGAAAATTTTTCTCTAAAGGTATATTTTTTTGTGAAAGACATTCTGCGAGGTGTGTATTTTTATGTATTATATCAGGATGAAAGATTCTGAAATCACCAAAAATTTGATTGTTTTTTTTCTTTTAATAGCTGGACTGACCTTCATGATAGGTCTTTTAGGGTATTTCATTCAAGAGTCAGATTTCAGACAAGAAATAGAAGAAGAAAGTAGATCTAGCTATTATGAGGCTAAATAGTTTCTAATAATTTAACCCTCATATCATTGAGTGAATCTACCCAAGGCTCTGCCTGTTCCAATTGACCTGCCAAAGAAAATAATAAATTCTCATTTCCAAATGCCGCTGAAAACATAGACCCAACTGGAAGATTATCCTTTGTTCTATATAGAGGAACAGACATAGATGGCTGACCAGACTGATTAAATACTCCTGTAAATGGAGAATATTGAGTTAGTCTTTCAACATATGTTCTCATATCGTTAGTATCCATGTTTATAGTTCCAATTTTTACTGGGGGAGATGCTAAAACTGGTGAAAGAAGGACATCATATTTATCAAACATTTTTTCCAAATCTTGACCCAATCTATGATTAATTTTAATTGCATTTATATAGTCGCTAGCAGAAAAATTCTTCCCATTTTCTGCCATTTGAAGCGTCACATTTTCAAAAAATTCATTAGAAATTTCTCTGCCGGTTTGTTGCGATTGCGATTTAACTGCATAAGCTACATTAGAAGAAATAATTGTGACAATAGCTAAAGAAATTTCTTCGGAAGAAAAGTTAATTTTTGTACTTTCTATTGAGTGACCCAATTTTTCACATAGATTGATTGTTGAATCCATGATTTCTTTGACGTCTGTACCGATAGGGATATTTGGGTCTTCTAAATAACCTATTTTAAGATTTCCTGGTTCAATATTAATTTGTTCAAAGAAGCTTTTTTCTTGATGCGCAGATCTATATGGAGCTCCCTTTTCATGACCCGAGGTAACATCTAAAAGAGCAGCAGAATCCCTTACAGAAAGAGATACACAATGAAAAATTGACTGCCCTCCCCATCCTTCAAGAGATGCTGGGCCTAAAGGCGTTCTAGCTCTAGTAGGTTTTAGCCCAAAAAGTCCACAACAAGAGGCAGGAATTCTTATAGAGCCGCCGCCATCACTTGCTTGAGCCATGGGAATAATTCCTGAGGCTACAGCAGCAGAAGCTCCCCCGCTAGAACCTCCTGATGATCTATCTAAACTCCAAGGATTCCTAGTAGGCCCATATAATACTGGTTCCGTGGTAACAGTAAGCCCTAGTTCAGGAGAATTGGTTTTACCAAAGATATTTAATCCTGAATCTACAGTTCTTTTAACCAATTCACTTGTATGATCTGCTTTGATATTTTTTAAAACTCTAGAACCTCCTGAGGTTACGGTTCCTTCTAAATAATTATTGAGATCTTTTAAAAGAAAAGGAACGCCATTAAATATTCCTGTATTGTTTTGATTTTTTAAATTTTCCCTTGCTAAATCAAAATGTTTAATTGGAATAGCATTTAATTTAGGATCCAATTTTTCAGTTAATCCTATTGCTATTTCTAAAAGCTCTGAAGAAGATATTTGTTTCGTTCTTACCAACTCTGCTAATCCAAGAGCATCATATGAAAAATATTCTGAATTATTCATTACCTGTTAAATAATATTTGTTCAGCAGAAGAAACATCTGCAATTAGAACTCCATCAACCACAATAGGCTTGCCATTTATGATCGTACCCGAGATAGAAGAATTAAAAATATGTCCGTCAAATGGAGTCCATCTGCATTTAGTTTTCTCTGTCTCGTTTGTTACTGACGTCGTTTTATCAAGATCAAACATCATAAAGTCTGCTTTGTATCCTTCTCTTATATATCCCCTATCTTGAACACAAAATCTGTCTGCTACTTTGTGACTCATATATGAAATAACCTCGCTAAGAGAATAAAATCCTTGTTTATGAAGTTCTATCATCATATGAAAAGAATGCTCAATCAAAGGTATGCCGGCTGGTGCTTTTCCGTATGGAAGTTTTTTATCTTCAAAAGAATGTGGGGCATGATCAGTAGCTACATAATCTATAAAGCCATCTTTAAGCGCTTTCCTTAAAGCATCTCTATCAGATACTTTTTTTATTGCAGGATTACAAACAATAAAATTTCCTTGTTTTTTATAATCTCTTTCATCAAACCATAAATGATGTACACAAACTTCACAGGTAATCTTTTTATTTTTTAAATCAATATTTTCAAATAGCTCAATTTCTTTTTCAGTAGTTAAATGAAGTACATGTAAATCTGATGAATATTTTTTAGCTAAATCAATGACCTTAGATGATGATTTATAGCAGCATATATCATTTCGAATAATAGGATGAAAACTTGCATCTAAAATCTGATTTTGTGAATTAACTTTGTCGGAATTTAGTTTTATTGTTTCGTTATCTTCGCAATGAGTAACGATAGTTAACGGACAAAATTGAAAGATTTGCTCTAAAGCAAAATCATCTTCTACCAATAGAGTTCCGGTAGATGTGCCCATGAAAACTTTCAGACCACAAGTTTCCTTGGGATTTAATTTTTTAATTTCTTCTAAATTAGTTTCTGTGGCCCCAAAATAATAAGAATAGTTGGTCCAAGATTTATTTGCTCCAAGTAAATTTCTATCATTCAATAAATCTATAGTAGTTGTATTTGGATTGACATTAGGCATATCAAAAGTTGAGGTAACTCCTGAATAAACTGCTGCTAAGGATTCTGAACGAATGTCACCTTTTTCAGTTAATCCTGGATCTCTAAAATGTACTTGATCGTCGATAATTCCTGGAGCGATATACTTACCATCAAGATCTATAATTTCATCAGCCTCTGAAGAAATTTGGCTAGCTATTTTTTCTATACGATCGGCTTTAATTCCTATATCAACTTCTTTTATGGAATTTTCATTGACTAAACTGCAATTTTTTAAAACCAAAGAAAAATTACTCATTTTTAAACTGCCCTCACCATAATAGTTCCATAATTAATACCTGAACCTACTTCGAAACTAGATTTTATTTCAACTAAAACTTCCTCAGCTAAAGATATCATCTTTTGACTATTTCCACAGATAATTAATATTGGGCAATCATCTTGATTTAAGTAAAGATAATTTTCTACTTCTATTTTAACATCGGCATGTTTAGTGCCATGTAAATCAAGAGTATTAAATTTCATCTTTAAAGATAGAAATCTCCACTCCATCTGGGTGAGATTTAGAGTATTCTCTTTTGGTTGGAATAAACCTACTAATATATTTTGGTGATGATCTTACATAACTTAGATAATCTTCAAGATTAAAAAGAATAACGTTATCTGCAAAAATCCAGGCATCTTTTTTAATTAAATTATTCTCTTCTAAAGATTTTAAATCTTTAAGATAAAGATCCTTCCAATGATCAATAAAAACAAAATCATACTTTTTATTAAGACTTGGGATTACTTCACTTGATCTGCCTATTATTAAATTATGATGTTCTGATAAACCAGAAATACTTATATGCTCTTTTGCAATTTCAGCAAATTTCTTATTTGATTCAATTGAAGTAAGTCGAGATTTACTATCAAGATTTTTAAGAATTCTTATTGTTGAATAACCCAAATAAACACCCAATTCAAGAATATTATTTGCTTTTGATTCTCTGATGGCATTTTCTAAAAGGAGACCCTTTTCATCACCAATGTTCATTAAAAAAGTTTTTTTATATGCATAATCATCTATAACTTCTAGAACTGAATCTGGGTCATTAAATTTAGCTTTTGTTCTTACTTTGTTTAACACTTCTTCTTCTTTAGGTAATTTAATATTAAATCTTGTTAAGATAATTTCGGTTAATTCTTGGCAAACTAAACTAATCACTCCTATGAAACTTTTTTTATTCACCCTAAAAGGTAAAGAACTTTTTTTCCTTTCTGATTGATTGTTTTTCATTAACCTAAGATAATTTGTTTTCCGATCATGATTTTATACAACTTACTAATTAGAATAGTCTTTATTGGATTTCTTTCAATATCTATTTACGCCGATAAAGATATTAAGAAAGAAGAAGAAAAAGAGAATGATCTAGAAGTTTTTCTAGAAGACTTATCTCATTTCCCTGGACTCATAGATGTCTATAGAAATGATGATGATGGAAAGGTTTATTTTTTAATCAAAAAAGAACAATTAGAAAAGGAATTTATATATTTTGCTCATATTTTAGATGGAATAGTAGAGGCAGGAACTTGGAGAGGAAGTTACTTAGACAACGGCATCATTAAATTTATTAAGTATTACGATCAAATAAGAATAGATAGAGTCAATACCGCATACTTATTTAATGAAGATAGCCCTTTATCAAAGACTAATAATGCAAATATTTCTAATTCCTTAATAGATTCGTTAAAAATTGAGAAAACGTCAGAATTAAAAGATAAATTCTTGATTGATATTACCTCTTTATTGTTAAGTGAAAATTTATCTAAAATAACGACTGTAAATTATAAAGAAGCCCCCAAAGATAGTTTTAAAATTGGTTCTATATCAAGGAGCAAATCTAGTATCAACGAGGTATTAAATTATCCTGAGAATACTGACTTTGAAATTAATTTTGTATTTTCAAATCCCTCTAACAAACCAATTGAAAATCAAGATTCTAGAAATAATTCAATATCCCTTAGATATAGCTTTATTAATTATCCTAAAAATAATTTTCAAACTCGAATAGAAAATCAAAGAATAGGTTTTTTTTCTGAAAGAAAAACTGACTTATCCTCTACTGATATCACTCCTTATGAAGATTTAATAAATAAATGGCATCTTGAAAAAAAAGATAAAGATAAAGATAAATCTGTTCCGATAAAGCCTATTCTATTTTGGATAGAAAATACTACGCCTTACGAGCTCAGGCCAATAATAAAAAATGCAGTTTTAGCTTGGAATATCGCTTTTGAAAAAGCAGGTTTTATCAATGCAATTGAAGTCAAAATACAGCCTGACGATGCAAATTGGACTGCAGGAGATATTAGGTATAACACTCTTAGATGGACTTCATCTCCAAATCCCCCCTTTGGTGGATACGGACCTAGTTTTACAAACCCAAGGACTGGGGAAATTCTAGGAGCAGATATTATGCTTGAGTGGATATACTTAACAAACAGAGTTAGATATTCGGAAATATTTGAAAATCAAAAAAATTATAATAAAGATTTTTGTCACAATTCTCTGATAAAACAAGAAAATAGATTATTTGGAAAAATAGCCTCTGAAGCGTTAGATTTAAATGAAAATGAAATGAGTAGACTATATGAGGAAGACTTGTATCAGTTAATTTTACATGAAGTTGGTCATACTTTAGGTCTTAATCATAATTTTGCTGCATCTTCACTTCATAATAATTCTGATATACACAATCCCGAAATAACATATAAAGAAGGTTTGAGCTCTTCTGTGATGGATTACCACGCTCTCAACATAGCGCCTTTAGGAGTTAAACAAGGACAATATGCTGACATAAAGCCAGGTAAATACGATATTTTGGCAATTAAGTATGGTTATACTCCTGATCTTTCTAAGAAAGATTTAAATAATATGCTGGAAGAATATTCTTCTGATGAATATTTATTTGGAAATGATGGAGACGATATGAGATCTCCTGGAAAAGGAATTGATCCAAGAATTAATACTGGAGATATGACAAATAACCCTGTTGAGTATGCTAAAGAAAGAATTATTTTGTCTCAAAATTTAATACCAAATCTTTATGATGTCTTGAAATTTAAATCAGATAGTTGGGAGAGTATTTACCAAGGATATAAGATTCTATTAAGACAAATTCATACTTCGGCAGAAATAATTACAAGACAAGTAGGAGGGGTTTATGTAAGTAGAGGTTTCATGTCGGTCATAGATCAAAACCCCTATGAAGTTGTTCCTTATAAAATCCAAAAAGAATCAATAAAAATTCTTTCTGAATATTATTTTGACAGTGATAAATTTGTTCTTCCTCAGAACATAGCAAGTAAAATGCAAAGAGAAAGAAGAAGTTTTGATTTTTTTGGAAAAACAGAAGATCCAAAAATTCATAACATGATTCTAAAAGGACAGAAAAAAGTATTAAAACACTTTACTAATTCAAGAGTTCTAAAAAGACTTACTGATACATCCTTATATGGAAATGAATATCTGCCAAACGAACTCCTTAAAGACTTAACTTTATCTATTTTTAATGAAAGTAAATCTCGTAAACTAAATGGTATAGATCAAAATCTTCAAAATTATTTTCTGAAAAGACTAATATTGATTTTTAAGAGTGGAAATTTTGATTCTCCTTCAATATCTGCAAGTTTAGCTTCGTTAGAGAAAATAAAGGCATATACTTTTTCACCCTCTTACGATGAAGCTACAGAGAATCATAAAAACTTAATTAAATGGAAGTTAGAAAGTCTATTAAACAACTAGTTAAAAATTACAGTTTTCGAATTATTTATAAATATTCTTCTTTCTATATGATATTTAACAGCTCTAGATAGAGTAATAGATTCAAGATCTCTACCAATCAATTCGAGATCTTTAGGAGTTTTAGCATGATCCACTCTCTCAACACTTTGATCAATGATTGGGCCTTCATCTAAATCTGATGAAACGTAATGAGCAGTTGCTCCAAGAATCTTAACTCCTTTTTCGTAAGCTTGGTGATAAGGTTTTGCACCTTTAAAACTTGGTAAAAAAGAATGATGGATATTGATAATTTTTCCATAAAAATCTTTACACATTTTATTAGATAAGATTTGCATATACCTTGCAAGAATCATCAAATCTATATCTAAATCTTTTATAATTTTTCGTGTCTCTTGTTCTGACTTATTTTTATTTTTTTTATCCACAGGAATAAAAAAGAAAGGAATGTCATGCCAATTTGCTATTCTTTCATGATCTTTATGATTAGAGATAATACATGAAACATTCATAGGTAAAATTCCTGAATCAACCTTATACATTAAATCTTGGAGACAATGTCCATATTTGGAGACAAATATTGCTGTATTTGGTTTGTAATTAGCTTCTTTTATAGACCATTTCATCTTTAAGCTTTTACACTCTGATTCAAAAAAACTTGAAAATTGCTTTATATCAAGTGATTTTTTTGAATAGACTAGCTTTGATCTCATGAAAAATACTTTGTTTTCAGGATCTCCATAATGAGCAGAGTCTAAAATAAAGAGGTTAGCTTTATTTAGAGTAGAGGAAACTTTTGCAACAATTCCATACTTATCAGGACATTGGACCCTTAGTATAAATTCATTAGGCATTTTTAAGGCGTACAAAGATAATTAAATTTTACTGAAAATCCCTCATTAGAACGAGCATAAAGTCCTATTGTGCTTTTATTAGAAGAAAAAGATAGCCCTACATCGGAATTCCAACATAGATCTATAATTTTAGTAAGACCAATTCTTAAGTTGATTGCTTTATCAGACCTCAAACCCAGAAAAGGATCCTTTTGTTCATAATCTTTGTAGGAATATGCAACATTTGTATTCACAAAGGTTGTCGAATTCAAAGCTTTTCTTGTGCTTAAATCAAAAGATCTTTTTATGTAAGTTTCAATTGGAGACGTTGCATAGAAATGTTCATAATTTGTTTTGTAACTCAAAAAAATACCACTTTTTGGAAATATAATACTTCTACTTAATCCAATCCCTATAAAATCTCCAGTTTTATTCTGAGATCCAAGAAAATCTCTTTCGTCAAAATATACATTAAGACCGAAAGTACCTGAATCCATTAATGTAGCTTTCCAATCTATATCAACTCGATGAGATCGAAGTAATTCTGAACCTTGTAAAAACACCTTAAAAGCTGTTAATGAAGGAGTAAAAGATTGATTTGTTAATCTTAATTTTTTATCATCAAGCATATTAAATTTTCTATTTACGGAAAAAACTCCAGTTGAAGAGTCAAAATTTGAAAAATCTCGATAAACCTGCCTAGATAGTGAAACAACATAATTAATTGTATCTCCTCTAGGATGTCTTAGATCTTGTGTAATTTGTGATGAAAAAGCTGCAGAGTAATAAAGGTCTGATTTCGGTTTGTTTGATATATTTAAATCAATTGCGCCTAAATCTCCCACTACAGTAACAACATCTGTGTCCAATCCTGCATTTGCATTACTCGACATACCTGCTCCTATAGAAATGACAGACTGCGTCTTAAAAAGTCTGGTTTCGTTATCAATTTGTTCAAGAAAAACTTCTACTTTTTCTTTTACCTCTTTTGGGGGATCGTAGTTTTCAACATCATCCAAATAACGTTTTGCAGAAGCATATGCTCCTAACCTAAAATACAATACTCCAAGCTCTAACTTGATTCGAGGTAAATCTGGCTTGTAAATTAACATTTGCTCAAAAACGCCAATTGCCGCCTCCAAATCTCCAACTAGGATTGATAAATTTGCGTAATTAAAAAGATTTTCAAGGTTTGTTGGATCATCAATGATTGAATCGAATACTTTTTGCCTTTCAATTTGAGTTGCTCTTAACTCTTCAGGATCACTAATAGAAGGTGGAACATTTTGCGTTATAAGATTTATACTTAGCAAAAAGCATATAAAAAATATAAGGTTTCTTAAAAAGTAAGTTAATTTTCTCATTGTTATACTCTGTCGAGACGAATTATATTAAAAATAAGGCTAATATTGGATAATATTTTTTAAAACCAAAATGAATTTTTCAAAAATAGGCAAATATTTATTAATACCATTTGCAGTATTTGTAAGTTTTGTCCCTATTATTGATCCTTTAAATATTTTTACAAGTTTAAGAAATACTGCTTTTGATTTATTTCAAAATATCTCTCCAAGAGAATCATTATCTTCAGATACGGTAATCGTTTTAGATATCGATGAAAAATCTTTATCCGAGATAGGACAATGGCCATGGCCAAGAAGTGTTCTTGCTAATTTAGTTAATAAAACCTATCTTTCAGCATCCTTAGGATTTGATATTGTTTTTGCAGAATTTGATAGAACAGGTTCAAATGAGTTAAAAAAACAATACAAAAGCAACTCTACTTTATTAAAAATCCTTAGCGAAGTTCCAGATAACGACGATATTTTTGCAAACTCAATTCAAAGTCATGGAACTGTGGTTCTTGGTGCTATACCAAGTAATTCAAAAAAAAATAATTTTGAAATGAAATTTGGTCTTATTGAACAAGGGGATGATCCTAGAAAGTTTTTACAAAAATATATGGGTATACAAACAAATTTAAAGAACTTAGATTATTCTGCTGCTGGTATAGGAAGTATGAGTATTGGAGATAATGATTCAATAATTAGAAGACTTCCTCTATTTGAAAATATAAATGGAAATCTTGTTCCATCAATATCTTTAGAGATTTTAAGGGTTGCTATAGGAGCAAGTACCTTTCAAATAAAATCCTCAAATGCTTCCGGTGAAAGCGCTTTTGGAGAAGAAACAGGAATAAATCACGTAAAATTAGGAAATTTAATTATCCCTACAAATGAAGATGGATCTGCTTGGATACATTTTTCAAATAAGCCTGTAAAAACAATACCTATTTGGGAAGTACTAAGTGATAAATATTCTCAAGAAGATTTTGAAGGAAAAATTTTGATTGTTGGAACTAGTGCTCCAGGATTATTTGATTTGAGATCGACGCCTCTTGAAAATAATGTTCCAGGAGTAAATATAATTGCAAATTTAACTGATCAAATCCTTTCAGGTCAATTTCTTAAAAGACCTGATTGGATTTTTGGCATGGAAGTTATTACTGGTTTATTTTTGGCCCTACTTATTACTTTCTTCATTCAATTTTTAGGTCCAATAGGAGGTCTATTTATATTTGTATTAGGAAATGGCATCTCGTCTTTTGGCAGTTTTTATATTTTTAATTCATACAGCTATTTAGTAGACCCCGTCTCTCCTTTAGTAATTTGTCTTATTTGTTATCTAGTTGTTACTTTTTTTAATTTTCTCTTTACAGAGTTAGAAAGAAGTAAAGTTAGAAATGCATTTTCTCAGTATATGTCGCCTGTTATGGTTGAGAAATTAGCACAATCAAGCGAATCTTTAAAACTTGGAGGAGAAAGGAAAGAAATGACCTTTCTATTTTCTGATATTAGGGGGTTCACTGCTATTTCAGAAAAATACAAAGAGGACCCGGAAGCCTTAACTGATCTAATAAATAATTTATTAACTGTTTTATCTGATGAAATATTAAATAATCAAGGAACCATAGATAAATATATGGGAGATTGTATTATGGCTTTTTGGAACGCTCCATCTGAAGATCCTGATCATCGAGAAAAATCAATTGATGCTGCTTTTGCTATGAGTAAAGCTTTAGAAAAGCTAAATAATGACCTAAATCGTTTTGATGAAGATAAATTATCTGTTGGTATAGGAATAAATACCGGTGAATGTATTGTTGGAAATATGGGTTCTGAAAAAAGATTTGACTATACTGTTCTAGGAGATGCAGTTAACTTAGCCTCTCGTTTAGAAGGTCAATCGGGTAATTATGGAATGCAGATCATACTCGGAGAGGGGTCTATACAAAATCTTTCTAAAGGAAAATATTCTGTATGTGAACTTGATTTAATTGCGGTTAAGGGAAAATCAGAGCCTGTTACAATTTATACAGTGTTTAAAAAAGAAGATTCTGATGTTGTTGATGAAGCTTTTTTAACAGAACATCAAGATTTTCTAATGAATTATAGATCTCAAAATTGGATAAAAGCTAAAGAACACATTGATAAATTTAGGTTTTCTCAACCTAAATTTACTTTATACTACACGCTATTTTTAGATAGGATTGATGAATTATCAGAACAAACCTTACCAGAAGATTGGTCAGGAGTATTTATTGCAAAAACTAAGTAAATTTTTACTTTTTTTTACCCTCTTTTCATCTTCTTTTCTTTATTCTGAAGCAATCGTAAACATAGAAGATCTCAGAAGAGATGGTGAAAAAGGCTTTTTTGCCAATATTTCAGGATCTTTGAGTTTTTCTAGAGGAAATAGAAACAGAGATAGTTTTTCTCTTCAATCTTCTTTAGATTATAACGTAGAAGATTTAGAAACCTTTTTTGTAGTAAAGAGATCGCAAAAGCAAATAAATAAAAAAAATTATGACTCGGCAACATTAGCCCATTTGAGGCTCAATTTTTTATTTGATAAAGATCCTAGTTTAGAAACATTTATACAATATTCTAAAAATCCATTTAGAAGATTTAATAAAAGAGAATTAATTGGTTTGGGAGCAAGATTTAATTTAGAAAATAATCTCAAAGCAGGAATTGGAGTCATGAATGAAGATGAGGAAGATTTGTCAGGAATAACTGATAATACTTTAAGACTATCTTCATATTTTCACAGTGAATTTCTAATTGATGAGAACATAATATTCGATTTATCTGGTTTTTTACAACCATCATTGAGTTCTTTAAGCGATTATAAAGCAACACTAATTGGTCAATTTGATTTTCACATTAATGAAACTTTTAAAATATCTCTACAATACAATACTTTTTATGATTCAAAACCTCCCTCAAATGCTGTAAAAAAAGAAGAAGGATTTGCTACAGTTTTCTCATATAATTTTAATTAAACATCATGGATGGATTTTTTAACTTAGTCTCAGAAGTATGGAATCAAGATTTCCTTGGAATATCCATTGGAAACGTAATCATTTCTTTGGTAATCATAGTTTTCTCCTTAATTTTAAGGGCTTTAATTATTTCAAGAGTTTTCAAATTTTTAGAAAATTTAGCTAAAGGAACAGAAACAGAAGCAGATGATATTCTTCTTGAGACTCTTGAAAAACCTATTGGAAATGTTCCTCTCGCATTAGGGCTTTACTTAATTATAGAGCTTTTACCTTTATCTGGAGTTGCAGATGTTTTTTTAACAAACGCAGTTAAAGCTTTAATTGCATATACAATATTTAGTGTTCTTACAAAAGCAATAGGTCCTATTTTTGAACTTCTTGCCATAAAATCTTGGGTGACTGCGGCTCTATCTATGTGGTTAGAAAGATTTACAAGAGTTTTAATTTGGATTTTAGCAATTGCAATAATTTTAGATATTTTTGGGGTTGAAATAGGCCCAATTATTGCTGGATTAGGCCTTTTTTCAGTTGCCGTAGCTTTAGGAGCCCAAGACTTATTTAAAAATCTTATCTCAGGTATTCTTATAATTGCAGAAAATAGATTCCAACCAGGAGATCGTATAGAAGTAGATGGCAAATTACATGGAATAGTAGAAACCATTGGATTTAGATCGACTATGATAAGGTTATTTAATACCTCTCCCATGATAATTCCCAATAAAGATTTATCAGATGTAAATGTAACTAACCATGGAGAACTCAGATATAGAAGAATTAAATGGCAAATAAATCTTTTATACTCAACATCTGTTGAGGAATTAAAATCTATTTGTAACCAAATAGGTGAATTCATTAATGATGATAAAGAGGGGTTTGCTATTAATCCTGGTCAAGTATCTTTTGCAAAAGCAGTGGAATTTGGAGCAAGTTCAATTGATGTTGAAATACTTTGTTATTCTGCCGAACGAGATTATTCTCACTACACTGACTTAAAGCAAAAACTTGTTCATAAAGTAATGGAAATTGTCAGAGAGAATGGCTCTGACTTTGCCTTTCCATCCAGATCAGTTTATGTTGAATCTAGTCATGAGACAGAATCTTAAGTTATCCAGTCCTGTCAGCTGCGCTTTGCTTTAAATCTTCAAATAAAGTCGGATATTCTTCTGTAAGTTCATCTAAAGATTCCTTTGATAACTTTAATAATTTAGCCTCTTCTAAAACAGATATAGTTGCATTTCTTTCTGCTAAGCTTATTAATCCAGTTTCTCCAAAGTAATCACCAGAACCCAAAATAACTGGATTTTCAATCTCTACTTGTACGCTACCAAATTCTATTATGTACAAAGCGTCTGCAATATCTCCTTTTTCAAAAATAGTTTGTTTTGCAGGTAGAACCAGTGGTTCTAGTTTTGAATTTATTTTTGTAATTGCGCCTATTGGAAGATTTGAAAATAAATTAATTTCTGTAATTGCTTCAAGTGAAACAAGAAAATTTCTTTTTTGAATATCCTCATAATAAGCGGATGCCAGAATTGCCGCTGGAAGTGCAAACATCGCAATACCTAAAAACATAGCGAAGCTAGAAATAAGCTTGCCTAAATTAGAAACGGGAGTCACATCACCGTATCCGACAGTGGTAAGAGTAGCTATTCCATACCACATTGAATCTAATATATTTCCGAAAGCATCTGGTTGTAGATCCTTTTCAAGAAAATGAATAATAACTGAAAAGATTAAGAGCAAAGAAAAAACAACGATTTGAGTTCCTAAAATAGAAAGTCTTTGCTTCCATATTGTTTTTAATAAAGTATTTGTAGGAAGAAGAACTCTTAACTGACTAAATATAGAATATGCCCTAAATATCCTAAAGATCCTTAAATCAATAATATTTATGAATAAATAATTAGCTATAACAACAATATCGATTAAAAGTAAAATTGAAAGCTTTCTATCTTTAAAAATTCTAAAAATTAACTCAAATATAAAAATACCAAACGAAAACAAAATAAAATTTTTAGACAAATCGAATATATTGTCAGCTAAAGGATATCCAGAAGATAGAATTTGATGGAGAACATTTAAAATAATCAAATATCCAATGAAATCATCAAAATACCTTTTAAAAAGTTTCATATTGGGGATTGATTCTATTAGAAAAATTACATAGAGTGAAATTAATATATATTATATATATAAAGAAGGGA
>TARA_B100001057_G_scaffold9844_1_pt1 | contig 14160 bp, 13 predicted proteins | sample TARA_B100001057 | Tara Oceans TARA_B100001057 (sample SAMEA2621839) | marine metagenome | biome: marine biome (ENVO:00000447); feature: surface water layer (ENVO:00002042); material: "saline water (ENVO:00002010), including plankton (ENVO:xxxxxxxx)" | depth 5 m
AAATAAACTTTTTCTTATGTTCATTGATAAATTTTTGAATATTTCCTAACCTTTCAACTGATTTCCTAATCGAATCCTTGAAGGACGGATTAATTTCAGAAAAAATTGGAATTATTTTATTTCTTATTTTATTTCTTAAATATTTATTCTCACCATTTGTATAATCCTCTCTCCAATCCAATTTATTTAATTTAGCATAACCTCTGATATCATCCTTGTCAATCTTGAGTAATGGCCTAAAAATATTGTTTGATGATTTAGGTATACCTACTAAACCTTTATATCCTGTAGTTTTTAGAAAATTATATAAAATTGTTTCGACATTATCATCACTGTGGTGTGCTGTCACAATATAATTATATCCAGCATTTAGATAACCTTTAAACCACGTATATCTTAGATCTCTTGATGACATTTGAATTGAAATTTTATTTTTTTTAGAGTACTCTAAAACATTGAAATCCTCGGAATAGAATTTTATTTTATTTTTTTGACAATATGATTTAACAAAATTTACATCTTCATTCGAATCTTTGCCTCTCAACTGAAAATTACAAGTTGAAACCGAGAAATTTAACTTAAACTTTAGAAAAAGATTAAGTAAAACCATGGAGTCTATACCACCACTAACCGCAAGCAAATATTTATTATCAAATAACTCTATTCTACTTTCCTCGAAAGAGGACAAGAAAACTTTTTCTATCTTTTTCATTATTAATTGTAAAAATAAGAATTTGAAATTTGCAAAATAAATTTAATTATCTATCTATTTTTACAAAATGAAATTAATTTATTTCATTCTTTCAGTATTTATATTTATAAGCATTGACTCAAATGCCCAGAAAAAAGAAAAAATTAGATATAAAGCAGATGAACTTAAATTCAGGAGAATTGATAAGGAACCAGTAAGAAAATTAATAAATAATGTTATTTTCAATCAGGGAGATACAGAAATTAGCTGTGATTCAGCAAATTACTATAATAAAAAAAATATTTTAGAGGCTTTTGGTAATATAATTATTACCAATCCGGACTCGTCAGTTATTAGTGCTAGAAGCCTAATTTATGATGGTGAATCAAGAGTTGCCAAACTTAGAAAAGATGTGATATACACAAAAGATAAAGAACAAATAACCACGGATTATCTTGACTATTTTATTGACGAAAAAAAAGGATTCTTTTTTAATGAAGGGGAATTAAAAGATGAAATTAATACATTAAAAAGTGATTACGGTATATTTTACGGAAGCAAAGACCTATCCATTTTTTATAAAGAAGTAATTTTAGTCGGTGAAGATTATACACTTAAGTCTGATTCAATGACATACAACACCATAACAAAAGAGACAATTACTTTTGGATATACAGAAATTATTTCTGAGGATAGTACCTACATTGAAAGTCTGGGTGGATCATTTCAACAGGAAACAAAAAATTCAAAGCTGACATCAAGCAAAGTAGAAACAAATGACTATATCCTTGAAGCAGATTTTATAAATTTTGATGAGAAAAACTCAACTTACCAAGCAAGCCAAAACGTGATTTTAAAAATTAAAGAGTCAGATTATTTTGTTTATGGAGATCAAGGTGAATACAACAAATCTGAAAACATAACTAAAATATTTGGTAATACTTTACTTAAAAAGAATATCGAAAATGATACTTTTTATTTATCCTCTGATACAATTCTAGCAATAGATGATGACAAAGATATCAATAAGTTATTTGCTTATAATAACGTTAAATTTTACAAAAAAAATTTTATTGGAAAATCAGACTCGATGATTTTTATAATTAAAGATTCAATAATTAATATGTATAATGATCCTGTAATATGGAACTATTCTAACCAAATTACTTCTGATACAATCAATTTCAAATTATATGATGACCAAGTCGAAGAAATGAATTTAATTAAGAACTCATTTATTATTTCTACAGATACTATGGGAAATTATAATCAAATAAAGGGACGAGATATGAAAGCAATTTTTTCTGAAAATAATTTTATGAAAAATATTTTAGTATCGGGAAATGGTGAGACAATCTATTTTGGATTAGATGAAGACTATAGATCTATAATCGGTTTAAATTACATAATTTGTAGCAGTTTAAAATTAAATTTTGATAATAACGAAATTGATAATATAATTTTCTACAATAACCCAATAGCAAAGATGATCCCACCCCATGAAATTGAAGAAGGTGATTTATATATTAAGTCATTTAAATGGAGAGAGGAAGAGAAACCAAAAATAGGTGATGTAGTTTTTTATTTTAGAAATAAGATATATTTGCGAAATGATTAAGATATTTTCAAATAACTTCTTATTATTCATATGCTTTATATCAATTTCATGTAGTGAATACAGAAAAATTTTAAAAGAAGATGGGTACGAGAAAAAATTAGAGTCTGCCCTAAAATATTATGAAAATGAAGAATATTTTAAAGCAAGCACACTTCTTAAAGATATTAAGCCTCTTGTAAAAGGTAGTGAAGAGTCAGAAACTGTTGATTTCTATTTCGCATACTCTCTCTATAACCTCAAACAATATGATCTTAGTGCAAAGTACTTCAAAGGATTTATGGAATTATTTTCCAGAAGTGAAAAAGTAATTGAAGCCGAATACCTATACTCAATATCCTTGTATAAAGAATCTCCTAATTCTAATTTAGACCAATCAAGTACTATTGAAGCAATTTCTGCTATCCAAAATTTCATTAACAAATATCCTTACTCTGAATACTCCAAAGACGCAAATTCAATAATTGATGAACTTCAAATCAAACTTGAAACTAAAAATTTTGATAATGCAAAACAGTATTACAAAACGAGGAATTATAAATCAGCAATTATTGCTTTAGAGAATTTTGAAAATGATTTTCCAGATTCATCTTTAAACGAGGAAGGTTCTTTCTTGAAGATCTTATCTCAGTACTTAATATCAATAAATAGTTTCGAAGATTTACAAGAGGATAGATTTAGAAAGACAGTTGATTTGTATTTAAGTTTTGTTGATAAATACCCTAAGAGTATCTTTCTTGGAGAAGCAGAAAAAATGTATGTTGAAAGTTTAAATTTATTAACTAAATTTGCAAAGTAAAAAATTTAAAATATGAAAATTAAATCTAAAATAACTCACCTAAATGTTGATGAAATAGCTTCAAAAACTGGTAACATTTATAAATCTGTTCGTGTAATTGGAAAAAGAGCAAGACAGTTGTCAGCAGCCCAGAAAGAAGAACTGAATGAAAAACTTGCTGAATTTGCATCTGATGTAGATAATTTAGAAGAGGTTTTTGAAAATAGAGAGCAAATAGAAATATCTAGATATTTTGAGAGACTACCGAAATCTACAACCATTGCATCTGAGGAATTAGTTAATGACGAATTGTTTTTCAGAAATCCAGAAAAAGAAGAAGATAACGAAGATATCAACCTAGATTAAGTTCTCTTGTTTAATGATTAGATACATTTTTTTATATTTAATTTCATTATTTCCCACTTATTGCCAAGAGCTAAATTCAAAAGTAATTATTAATACAGATAAGCTTCAATCATCAGAAGTTATGATATTTGAAGAGATGCAAGTTGCAATTGAGCAGTTTCTAAATAATAATATATGGACAAGTGATAGATACAATTCCGAAGAGAGGATAAATTGTAATTTTATCATAAATATATTGAATGAACCCTCAGCTAATTTATATGAGGCCACAGTACAAATTGTTTCCTCAAGACCAATTTATAACTCCTCGTACGAAACAGTATTACTAAACCATGGAGATAGAGAGTGGACTTTTGAGTTTTTTCCTTCACAAAATTTAGAATATTCTCAAAATGGCTTTAATGATAATTTAACTTCCCTTCTAGCCTTTTATTCGTATATAGTATTAGGAATTGATTACGATAGTTTTGAAAAACTAGGCGGTGAAGAAAACTTTCAAAAAGCCTGGAAGATATTAAATGATTCACAAAACTCAGGTTATAAAGGTTGGGACCAGTTTGGATCAAAAAATAATAGATACTGGATTTGTGAAAACTTTCTTAATCCAAAATTTGTTGGTGTAAGAGAGGCATATTATAATTATCATTTACAAGGAATGGACATTTATTACTCCAAGCCTGAAGATTCTCAAGGCATTATATTGGAAAACCTATCGGCAATTAATGAAATTAATTCTAAAAATTTTAACTCTTCAATAATTAATATTTTTATTAATGCTAAAGCAAATGAAATAACTAATATCTTTAAGGGTGCTTCCTTAAATACAAAAAGGGAGGCATATAATATCATGACTGAGTTATCACCATCAAATAGTGATCTTTTCAATAAAATATTAGAATAAAAATGACATTAAGAGAAAAATTAATACCTAAATTTTTACAGAAATATGTTACACATTATAGAGATCATGGATTTAAAAAAACTATAAAAAAATATGGATGGAAATTATTTGCAATAATTTTTATGTTTTATTTGGTGAGGGATACAATTCTTTATATTATAATTCCTTACTTTGCTATGAAAGGCATTTTTAATTTTTAGTTATGTTGTTAAAAGGAAAGAGAGGAATTATATCGGGAGCGTTAGATGAAAACTCAATAGCTTGGAAGGTTGCAGAAAGATGTTTTGATGAAGGGGCAAAATTTACATTAACCAATGCTCCTATAGCCCTTAGGATGGGTAAAATTAATGAATTAGCAAAAAAATGCTCTTCAGAAGTCATCCCTGCTGACTTGACCTCCACTGAAGATATCGATAATTTATATTTAAAATCTAAAGATTTCCTAGATGGCAAAATTGATTTTATACTCCACTCCGTTGGTATGTCTCCCAATGTCCGAAAAAACAAAGAATATGGAGATTTAAATTATGACTGGTTATTTAAAACCCTAGACGTATCAGCCATCTCATTTCATAAGATGATGCAAATTGCTGAAAAGAATAAATTGCTAAGCAGATGGTCATCAATTGTAGGATTATCATACATAGCAGCTCAAAGAACATTTCCTTTTTACTCAGATATGGCAGAAGCAAAATCACTTCTAGAATCAATAACCAGAAGTTATGGCTACAGGCTTGGAAAGAATTCTAAAACACGAGTAAATACGATTTCTCAATCACCAACAATCACAACAGCTGGATCTGGGATTGAAGGTTTCAATGCATTCTACAATTATGCTGAAAAAATGTCTCCACTAGGTAATGCAGATGCGTCAGAGTGTGCAAATTATTGTGTTTTCCTATTCTCAGACTTGAGTAGAAAGATAACAATGCAAAATTTATATCATGACGGTGGTTTCTCTAATACTGGCATATCGGAGGATATCATTGATCAATTTAAATAGGGATGATTTTTTATCCTAATGCTAAGATTAATATAGGTTTAAATATCATTGGAAAATTAGATAATGGATATCATAAAATTCAATCATGTTTTGTTCCTGTATCTCTTTATGATATCATTGAAGTAAAAGAGTCTAGAAAAAATAAGCTAACTTTATCAGGAATTAAAATTGATTGCAGTCCCTCTGATAATATTTTAATAAAAACAATTAAATCTTTCAATACTGATAAAAAATTCAGAATTCACCTTCATAAAAGTATACCAGTAGGTGCCGGTTTGGGGGGAGGATCTTCTGATGCAGCATTCACAATGATTTATCTGAATAAAAAATTTAATACTTTCAATAATGATGAATTATTATATGAATCAAATAAGATAGGAAGTGATTGTCCATTTTTCATTAAAAATAAAACTAAATACGTAACAAATACTGGTAATAATTTTGATAATATAAATCTAGATTTAAAAAATAAAAAAATCTTGATAGTCAATCCAAAGAAGTATATAAATACATCAGAGGCATTCAAACATATTAAACCTTTAACTCCAAATTATAAATTAAAAGATATTCTTGAAAATGAAAATATTGAAAATTGGGAAGAATATGTTAAAAATGATTTTGAAAAATATGTTTTCTCAAAAATTAAAGAATTAAAAAAAATAAAAAAACAACTAAAAGGTTTTGGTGCAAAATTTGTTAGTTTATCTGGTAGTGGTTCCTGTATTTATGGAATATTTGATGATAATACCCTACCCAAAAGAGAAATTAAATTTGACTCATATGAAGTAAAAGTTATCAATTAGAAATGATTCCATCCTTTAGATTTTATTTCTCTATTTTTTCCACTTTTCTCTACTAATAACTTTCTTTTATCATTTGTAAAATGTCCCAGAGGACTTATATCAATTTTATCAAGGTTAACACTCTCAAATTTATCAACAGGAATTGAAAATAATAATTCGTATTCCTCACCTCCATTAAGTATTGCATCTAAATAATTAATATCTAATTCTTGAGAAGCTGAGAATACATCATCTTTGATTGGCAATTTATCTTCAAAAATTTTAAAACCTAAATTAGAACTATTTGAAATATGTAGTAACTCTGATGATAAACCATCCGATATATCTATCATACAATTAGGAATAATATCATTTGATCTAAAAAAATCTATTATGTCCTTTCTCGCTTTAGGCCTTAACTGTTTTTCAACTAAATTTTTATAATTTGAAAGGTCAGGCTGATTATTGGGATCTTTTATAAAATTATTTTTTTCTCTCTGTAAAATTAATAGACCAAGAAATGCCCTTCCTAAATCACCTGAAACACAAATAATATCATCTGGTCTTGCATTCTTCCGATATGATACTATCCCTTTATCCGTATATCCAATAGCTGTACATGAAATAATTAATCCTGATAGCGAAGAGGTTGTATCACCACCAATTAAATCTATATCATACTCATCACAGGCAAATTTTATTCCTTCATATAATTCATCTACAGCTTCAACTGAAAATTTGTTACTTATTGCGATGTTTACAAGTATCTGACTTGGATAACAATTCATTGATAATATATCTGAAAGATTAACCATTACCAGTTTATATCCAAGGTGTTTTAAAGGGGTATATGATAAATCAAAATGAATTCCCTCAATTAGCATATCAGAAGAAGATAATATTAACTCCTTACTTGTTGAGGTCACAGCAGCATCATCACCAATACCCATAACTGTGGAGGGTTTTGTATTTTTAAATTTTGAATTTATTTGATTTATTATGCCAAACTCTCCCAAATCACTTATTTCTGTTCTTTTCATTAATTAATTATTTTAAAAATAGGTTTTAATATATAGTTTTGAGTTCAATAAAAGTAATATGATAAAAATTACTGATAAGGCAGCAAAAAAACTAAAGGAATTAAGAGATTCTGAAAGCTATTCGGATGATCATAATGTTAGAGTCAAAGTAAAAGGAGGTGGATGCTCTGGGCTTCTTTATGACCTTAATTTTGATGATATTATTTCTGAAAAAGATCAATTCTTTGAAGATAAAGGAATCAAAATTATTGTAGATAAGAAAAGTTTGTTCTATGTATTAGGTACAGAACTTGATTTTAGTGACGGCCTAAATGGAAAGGGATTTCAATTCAATAATCCCAATGCTACGAGAACATGTGGATGCGGAGAAAGTTTTTCTGTCTAATATGCTCTCTCACTAATTCCATCACAGTAATTCATAAAAGATCTGTTTGCAACTTTATTCCCACCCTCAGTAGGGTAATTACCCGTAAAATACCAGTCACCTAAATTATTTGGACAAGCTTTATTCAAATTTTCAATTTTCTGATATATAATTTTAAGTTCTGACTTGAAACCTTCAGGCTTCACTATCTCTGCAATAGAATCCGAAATTTCTTCATACTTAAACAAGTGGTATAAATCTTTTACATAATTTTTGGGATTTTTTTGTGAAAGAGATTTTTTACATTTTAAATAAGTTTCCTGAATTAATTTATCTTTTTTATTTAATTTGATTAATCTCATCAACCCCCTAAAAGCAACAAATTGATTCATTTTACTCATGTCTATCCCATAACAATCAGGATACCTAATTTGAGGTGAGGATGAAACAAAAACAACTTTTTTAGCTTCCAGGGAAGATAATAATGTCAAAATACTTTTTTCGAGTGTTGTTCCTCTTACAATTGAATCATCAATAATGACAATAGAATCCTTATTTTTCTTGACTATTCCATGGGTCGTATCATAAACATTTGATACTAACTCATTTCTGCTGTTATCATCAGTAATAAATGTTCTCATTTTAACATCTTTACTAACCAATTTTTCAATTCTAGTTTTCAAAAAAACAAGGTCTTCAGCTGATCCTTCATAATGTTTTTTATCAATAAATATTTCTTTCTTTTTTGAAGTTAAATAATTCTTAATTCCATCAATCATTCCATAAAAACACGTTTCAGAAGTATTTGGTATATATGAAAAAATTGTATTTTTTAAATCATTGTCAATAGCATCAAAAACTTGAGGGATAAGTAACTCCCCTAATCTTTTTCTTTCATTATATATATCGGGATCATTTCCCCTTGAAAAATAAATTCTTTCAAATGAACAGGCTCTATTTTCTCTAGGTTCAATAAATTTTTTTATTGAAAAGTTTCCTGACTTCTCAATAATTAATGCTTTTCCTCTACCAAGCTCTTTTATCTCATCAAAGTCACATTCAAATGCAGTTTTTATTGGTGGTCTCTCACTTGCAGCAACTACAATTTCATCATTATTATAATAATATAGAGGTCGTATTCCATTAGGATCTCTTGCAAGAAAAGATGATCCGTGTCCAATCATTCCAGCGAGAGCATACCCACCATCAAAATCTTTAAATGAATTTTTTAATATATTACTAACATCTAACTCCTCTTCTATTTTTAATGAAATATTTTTCTTCTCCATAGAATCAGAATATTTATTATAAATTCTATTATTCTCTTCGTCTAAAAAGTGACCCACCTTCTCAAGAATCGTGACGGTATCAGACTTCTCCTTAGGGCTTTGACCTAAATCAACAAGAACATTAAAAAGCTCATCAAGATTAGTCATATTAAAATTACCAGCAAAAATTAAATTTTTTGATCTCCAGTTATTTTGCCTTAACGTTGGGGCACAATTTTCTATAGAATTTCCACCAAAAGTTCCGTATCTTAAATGACCTAACCATGATTCACCTGTAAAGGCAATATTTTCTTTAACCCATTTTTCTTCTAACTTGTAGTTTGGGTTTTGCTTAGCTGAATTAAATTTTTTATTGATTTTATTAAATATATCCTGAATCGAATCCTTTTTAACAGACCTGTATCTACTTATGTATCTACTACCAGGTAGAGTATTTAGTTTTAACGATGCAACACCTGATCCATCTTGACCTCTATTCCTCTGTTTGTGCATCATTAAGAACATCTTATTAGCTGCAAATGATGGATTTTTATATTTATCTAAGAAATACTGAAGAGGTTTTCTTAATCTCAAAAAAGCAATACCACATTCATGCTTGATTTTATATTTCATCCGTAGATTTCCAATTTAATTTTTTTAGAATCAAACCCTAATTCCTTTAAATTATTTCTTGCTTCTTTAATCATATCTCTCCAACCACATAAATAAAAAATTGGATCTTTTAATTTTTTTGATTTTATAAGTTTGATATACTGATTATGAACATAACCAGATTCTCCTTCCCAATCCTCTCGAGAGAGGACGGGTATATACTTAAAATTTTTTAATTTATTTTCATATTCCTTCATCTCATCAAAACATATTAAATCCTGATATGTTCTTGTCCCGAATATTAAATAAATTTTATGGTGAGAAATATTATTTAATACTATACTTTGTAGAATACTTCTAAATGGAGCTAGACCAGTTCCTGTGCATATCAAAACTATATCACTATCGATGTTATCTGGCAAATTAAATCTTCCCAAGGGGCCTCGGATCTCTATTTTATCATTTACTTTGATATTATTAAACAGTACATTTGTCATCTGACCACCATCTAATTTCACTATTAATAACTCAAATATCTTATTTGATAATTTGTAGGAGGCAATAGAGTAACTTCTCTTCAAATCACCTATTTTTATTGTCACAAATTGGCCGGCTTTAAAGTCAAAATCATCATTTGATTCTATTATAAAACGCCAAGTCAAATTTGTTTCTTTTTCTATTGATATTATTGTTGCTTCAGACCACATAGTTTTTTTAAAAGTTAAATTTAATCTCTATAAAATTAGAAAAAAAACTTATTGTACTTTTCAAAGAATTTAAAAGGATTACATCCAAAAAATCATTAAAGCAGATGATTTTAAAAAATCAATAGAAAAAAATATTTTTTTAATTAATAAAAATCATTAATATTTGAATTCCTATTTCAACAATAGCAATTTTATATAAACCACTTAAAAATTTTAAATGCACAAGAAGCATTGGGAAGATTGTTTGTCTATTATCAAGGATAATATAAACTCACAAAGTTTTACAACTTGGTTCAAACCTATAAAGTCCAAATCCTATAAGGATATGACTTTAACTCTAATTATTCCAAATAAATTTTTTTATGAATGGATAGAGGGACATTATCTTAAATTACTGAATGATACAATCATCACAGTTCTTGGTGAAAAAGGTAAAATAGAATATGAAGTTTCTAATGTTACAAGTAAAATCAATGAAGATAACTCCAATAAATTAGAGTCTGTTGAAACCTCAAAGCAGTTTTTTAATAATCTAAACTCTAATTTTAAATTTAAAAGCTTTGTATCAGGAAAATGTAATAGTGTTGCCAAGGCAGCAGGAAAAAGAATTTCTGAAAACCCTGGAAGTAATCCATTTAATCCATTAATGGTTTACGGAGGTGTAGGGTTAGGAAAAACGCACTTAATCCAATCAATCGGAAATAAAATTATAAATAAATCAAATTCATCTGTCTATTATGTTACATCAGAAAAATTTGCAAATCAATTTATTGATTCCCTTAAAGAAAATAAATTAAAGGACTTAATTAACTTCTATGTAAATATTGATTGTTTAATTATTGATGATATTCAATTCTTTAAAGGAAAAGAAAAAACTCAAGAAGTCTTTTTCCACATTTTCAATCAGCTCAACTTGAATAATAAACAAATTATTCTAGCTGCCGATAAATCTCCAGTTGAACTTGATGGTCTAGAAAAAAGACTTGTTAGTAGATTCAAATCAGGCCTAACAGTTGAACTTGAAAAGCCTGATTACCAAACAAGGCTTGATATACTTAATTATAAAATTCAAAATGAGAATCTATCAATTAACAAAGAAATTGTAGAGTATATTGCATTTCAAGTAGACACGAATATCAGAGAACTTGAGGGTGTTTTAGTTTCTCTTCTTGCTCACTCAACAATAACAAAAGAAGACATCAATATTGAATTGACAAAATCAATTATTTCAAAAATTGTTAAGGATACAAATAGAGAAATTGATATAAAGTACATTCAAGAAATTGTCTCTAAATATTTTCATATCAGTATTGAAGAAATGAAAGACAAAGCAAGAAGAAAAGAAATAGTCATCGCCAGACAAGTTGCGATGTATTTTTCCAAAGACTTCACTAACAATTCATTGAAATCAATTGGATTTCATTTCGGTGGGAGAGATCACAGTACAGTAATCCATGCTGTTCAATCAGTAAATGATATGATCGATACGGATAATTTTTTCAAAAAAAGTATTTCAGAAATTAATAAAAGAATCTTAGCAGGATAAAATTTAATATTTTAGATATAAATTTTATTATGCATATTTGGATATTGCACTATTAAAATGATTTCTAAAATACTACTACCACTTCATAGCATCTTTAAACTTTTAAATCCGTCATATTCAATTCACAATAAATCTCAAAAGGAGGCAGAAATAATTCAAAAAAAAGTTTTGAATCAACTTATAATTGATGCCAAAAACACAAAATTTGGTAAAGATCATAATTTCAATGAAATCAAAACTTATCAAGACTATAAAAAGAAAGTTGATATAAGAGATTATGAACAAAAAAAAGTTTACATAGATAGAATTAAAAAAGGAGAGGAAGATGTTTTGTGGAAAGGTAAACCATTATATTTTGCAAAAACATCTGGTACAACCTCTGGTTCAAAATATATTCCACTATCTAAAGAATCTCTCAGTAATCAAATTAACTCAGCAACTCATCTATTAGTAAGGTATTTGAAAAATAAAAAATCATTAAAATCAATTTTGGGTAAAGTGATGTTTATTTCAGGATCACCAAATTTGGATGAAAAAAATAACATTAAAATTGGGAGGTTATCTGGTATTGTTAATTATCATGAGCCAGGTTTTTTAAAATTTAAAAAATTACCGTCAGATAAAACAAATAGTATAGAGGACTGGGAGAAAAAGATTGAAGCAATCGCAGATGAAACTATTGGACAAGATTTAAGAATTATAGGGGGTATTCCTCCCTGGATTCAGATGTATTTTGATGTTTTAATTCAAAAAACCGGAAAAAAAATTAAAGATATTTTTCCTAACCTTACACTTTTATGTCATGGGGGAGTAAATTTTGAACCATACAGAGAAAACCTAATTGATAGCATAGGTGAAGAAATTGATACTATTGAAACCTTTCCAGCATCTGAAGGGTTTTTTGCATATCAAGATCAACTTTATAGTGATAACTTATTACTCCAAATAAATTCTGGTATATTTTATGAGTTTATAGATGTTAAAGATTTAAATAAAGATAATAATAAGAGAGTCACAGTTGGAGATGTTAAACTTGATAAGAATTATGCTCTAATAATCAGCTCTAATGCTGGATTATGGTCATACTTAATAGGTGACACAATAAAATTCACATCATTGAATCCTCTTAGAATTAAGGTGACTGGTAGAACAAAACAATTTATTTCAGCTTTTGGTGAACACGTAATCGTAGAAGAAGTTGATTCGTCATTAAAAAAAGCAATTCAAAAGTTTGATGAAATTAAGATAGTTGAATATACAGTTGGCCCAAAAATTTTAAATCAAAAAGGCAAATCTCATCACCAGTGGTTAATTGAATTTAAAAATAAACCAAAAAATTTATCATCATTCGAAAATGAAATTGATAATAACCTACAAGAATTAAATACATACTATAAAGATTTAAGACAAGATAAAGTCTTATCATCATTAAGAATTAAAGAACTAAAAAGAAAATCATTTATTAATTTTATGAAGTCAATTGGTAAACTTGGTGGACAGAATAAAGTACCAAGATTATCTAATAATGATAAGTTAATTAACCAAATTTTAAAGTTTTAAATTTTGATAAAAAAAATCGCAATTTTAGGCTCTACTGGTTCAATAGGTACCCAGACGCTTGAAGTTATTTCCAATCACGATGATAAATTTAGAGTAGAGTTACTATCTGCTAATAAAAACTATAAATTATTAATTCAGCAAGCAAAAAAATATAAACCTAAGGCAATTATTTTTGGTGATAAAACACATAAAAAAATTTTAAGAGAAAATTTAAAATCTGAAAATATCGATATTTATTTTGGTGATGATGCACTAAATAATTTTAATCAATTTTGTAATGCTGACCTAGTAGTTACAGCATTAGTTGGAAAATCAGGACTAATACCAACAATTAATGCAATAGAAAATAATATAGATGTAGCATTAGCAAATAAGGAGACATTAGTAGTTGCCGGTGAGATAATAATGAAACTTTCTAAAAAAAATAATGTTAAAATATATCCAGTTGACTCAGAACACTCTGCAATTTTTCAATGCTTAATTGGTGAAGATTACCAGACAATTGAAAAAATAATTTTAACAGCATCAGGGGGACCATTCAGAAATAAAAAAATTAGTGATTTGGAAAATATAACAAAGAAAGAGGCACTTAATCATCCAAATTGGGAAATGGGAGAAAAAATAACAATTGACTCTTCAACTTTAATGAATAAAGGTTTGGAGGTTATTGAAGCAAAATTTTTATTTAATATAGATATTGATATGATTGAGGTTGTTATACATCCACAGTCTATAATTCATTCAATGGTCGAGTTTATTGATGGGTCAATTAAAGCTCAGATGGGTGAACCTGATATGAAATTACCAATTCAATACGCACTGGGTTTTCCAAAAAGATTAGAGAATGAATTCGATAGATTTAATTTTATTAAAAACAATAAGTTAACTTTTGAAAAACCATGCTTTGATACATTCCAAAATTTAAAA
>TARA_B100001057_G_scaffold100735_1_pt1 | contig 14157 bp, 20 predicted proteins | sample TARA_B100001057 | Tara Oceans TARA_B100001057 (sample SAMEA2621839) | marine metagenome | biome: marine biome (ENVO:00000447); feature: surface water layer (ENVO:00002042); material: "saline water (ENVO:00002010), including plankton (ENVO:xxxxxxxx)" | depth 5 m
GTAAGAAACAAAGAGTTGATTGGGATAGTCGAATAAATGCAGACTTGATAAATACAGTATACGATGTTTACAATCATTGGGAACAATTTGAAAAAAGAAAACTATTTAATTGGGTACATCCAAGTATACAAGGAAACAAAATATTTTACAATAACGTGAAATACAAGATAAAAAAATTTATAGATGATAACAAAGAATAGTCATATGAACCCTGTGTATGGGAAAGAAGAAGTCGATAGTGTAACAGACTATATAAACTCTGGCGGCTGGATTATGGAACATACAAAAACCAGAGAACTAGAATCTTTGATTTGTAAGTTTACTGGTGCCAAGTATGCACATATGGTTACAAGTGCTACTACGGGTCTCCTGTGTGCGTCTATGGTAGCTAAAATAAAGCCTGGAGAGAAGTTTGCCGTTAGTGCATATACACAGGCCGCTACATGTAATGGTGCTATACTTATGGGAGGTATCCCAGTTATTGTTGATGTTGACCCAGTATCTTTCTGTATTAATTTTGATAAGATACCTGATGATTGTAGAGTTATATTTGTATCTGCAATCAATGGTAGATATCCAGGAGATATCGAAAAGAGAATTAAGTCTTTAAGAGAACAAGGCAAAATTGTTATTGAAGATTCTGCACAAGCATTAGGAAGTAGAACTGACGGTGACTTGCATTGCGGAACTATAGGTGATATGGGTGTGTTTAGTTTTGGTGCACCTAAGATTATAACAACAGGACAAGGTGGTTGTATAGTTACTAATGATGAAAACATCAGCAAAGAAATACATGCTATAAAAAACTTTGGTAGAACTGTAGGTGTAGGCGAAGTATATAACGTGATGGGTTCTAACTTTAAGTTTACAGACTTACAAGCATCATTCGGTATTGCACAAATGAAAAAATTACCTTTCATTGTTTTACACAAGAAAGAATTGTTTCGTTGGTATAAAAGACATCTAAAAAGAGTTGCAGAGTTTATCCCTACAAACTTAGACCGTGTAACTCCTACATATCCTGAGATACTAATTAGTAAACGTGATGAACTTGCGTTAGAGTTACGTCAAGAGGGTATAGGCTGTCGTGCAGTTTACGATAGTTTATGTAATCAACCTTTTCATAGACAATGGAAAACACCTACTCCAGTCGCAGACGAATTAGGCAAAAGAGGATTGCATCTTCCTGCACAGTTTGATTTACGTGAAAATGATGTTAAAAAGATTTGCGATATAATTAAAAATCACGCCGCTTGATATAGTTTAACTAAACTAGCAATACCATCTTCAAGAGACTCGGTAGCTTCAAATCCAATGTTTCTAATTTTTGTATAGTCAACAAAGTAATCTCTACCATCTTTATCATGTGATAGTTTATCATTAATAATGAGTTCATAATCTACTTTTTGTTTAATAATATTAGCGATATCTAACTTTGTATGATTAAGTTTTTCATCGCCTACATTCCATTTTTGACCTTTCATAATATCATATTTTTCTAACGCCCATCTAAATGAACGTGCTAAGTCATTGATACTTAGGAATGTACGTTTAAAATGTTTCTCAAATAATACTAGTTTCTTTTCAGCTATAGCTTTGTATGTAAAGTCGTTTACAAGCAAGTCTTGTCGTAATCTGTTACTAACACCAAACGCAGTTGCTGGTCTTAGTATTACTGCATCAGAACCTTCTAGATATCTTTCTCCTGCAAGTTTATATACACTGTATGTACTGATAGGATTAGTATCACATTCTTCATCACATGTTTTACCAAGTTCACCATATACACTTCCTGTACTTGCATATATAAAAGGTTTATCTTTTGATGCATCTATTACTCTATTAGTTCCTTCTACATTAACACGATATGCTAAGTCTGGTTCTCTGTCACATGACGGATAACCTACGATACCTGCTAAGTGAATAACTGCATCTGCTTTATCAATTACTTTATCTACATATGGATCACAGATATCCATTTTGTGTAAATGAAATTCTTTTCTATCTAATATGTTTAGTATGGGTTGTACTCCGTACTTCAACCAATCAATACAGATAACCTCATGTCCTCTGTTTAATAGTTGTTCACTTAGTCTACAACCAACATAACCTGCTCCGCCTGTTATAGCAATTTTCATTCTTTATCTCCGTGTACTACACTTACTTCTGGCATTGCGAATATCATTCTGCCGCCATTATTTAAAAACTCTTTTTCTTTTTCAACAAACATATCTCTGAAACCAAAGTTAGGTACAAAGAATATATCAGCATTCTTTCTGGCTTCATCTTCACTTACAATAGGTATCTTTGTTCCTACTGTATATCTTCCTATTTTATCTGGATGAATTTCAGCCGCTCCTTCAAATAGTCCTTCAAGTTTCCAAAACTGTAACATTGTATTCCCTTTTGTACTTGCTCCATATACATATGCTTTGCTTCCCTGTGCTTTAGCATCTTTTAAAACAGTACGTAATAATGTTCCATTTCTTTCTACATTATACATGAAAGTTTCTAGACTTGCAATGTCTTCTGCGTATTCCATACTGCCTTTGTTTAACTTTCTTGCCCATATCTGATAACTTCCACCTTGTATATCGTTTCTTTCAACATGATATATTTCTAAACCATTTTGCTCATATAACTTTACTAGACTTTTATAACTGTAATATTCTAAATGCTCATGACATATGTTACCTAAGTCTTTCATTTCAAGCATAGGTGCTAGTGTCATTAACTGTGCAATGAATATACCATCATCATGTAAACTCTCGTTTACACTATAGATAAACTTATTAGGGTTATCTAAATCATAAAACATTCCTATAGCAGTAATAAACTTTGCTTTTCTACCTTCCATTAGTTTGTAATGCCACATATCATTTATAACTGCATCACATTCTTTAGATAGTTTTCTAATTAGATTAGGTGCTGGTTCACAACCAATTCTATATCTATCAGTTTTTATTCCACTGAGTAATGTTCCATCGTTTGCACCAATGTCTAATACGATATCACCAGGGTCTGTATGTTCATTACCATAACTAGCAATGTCTAATAGATTATCTTTTAGTTTCTGATTAAGACCACTTTCATACCAATAGTGTTCACCATATAATACTTTGGGATTTACTGTATGTCTTAGTTGAACTAACTGACATTCCTCACATTGGTCTAATACCATAGGAGCAACGCCACGTGAAAACTCAGGATCTTCTGGAAAATCATTTATATGTATGTTACCAAAATCAGCAATATGTTTTATACTGCCTCCACATACCCTACAACTGGTACGTTCATTAAGTATCATCTTACCTGTCTTTTTCTTTTTAAACATTATTGTACAGTTTCTTTATCTACTCTAGTCAATGGTTCAACACAATCGTCCCACTTCTTTGTAATGAGAGCAATAGCTTTTGAATCAGACGTTGGGTAAAATGTATGAGGTGTAAACTTAGGAATAAAAATACAATCACCTGTAGCAACAGGAGTAACCAATTCTTGATAACCTTCTGTCAATTCTGTATACACACCACTGCCTTCTACAAACATAATGTATTCATCAAACTCTTTATGATAGTGGTGCCCTCTAACAGAACCTTTGAGAGTTACAATATAACTCCATTCTTTTATATCTTCTGTCTGAGGATAAAACGTGCTTATTATTCCTCTGCCGTCTTTCACTGTTATTGGATTTATATCTGGATCTAATTTAATAATCTTTTTCATATAATTCTACTTTATTATTATTAACTACATACTTTATTTATGCATAAAAAAAGCCCCATTCCTGGGGCTTTCAATTTTGTTATATTTTGTTTAGTTTACTTCATCCAGTGAACATACTTTGACATTTCTTCTGGCTTCTTAATCTCAAAGTTCATGTTACCTTTGTTTAGAAGAAACAGATTAGCACTTTTGATGTCCTGTCTTGTGTTAGAACACATTGCGTCCATTAGACCATCACTGTTAACATCAATAAGAATGCTTTCGTTACAGTATGTATTCCAAGGGTGTGAGAATTCATCTTTAATCATTGAACCCCAAACTTTAGGATTTTGCCATTCAGCTAACGGCTCAAGTAACATGTTGACAGATTTGATATTGAATTTACCACCAACGTTTTCATACATAACCCAAGCAGAACCTGTGTAGTAAGGACCTACTGCACTAGTTAGAATATCAACGTCACCATCGTTATCAAAGTCAAATGAAGTCATTTCTGCCATAGTTGAGAAAGCAAACTTACCATGCATTGCAGGCTTTAGTTCTTGTGCTTTCTTAAACTTACCTTTACCATTACCATATAGTAATACAGTTTTCTCATTCTGCTTACTTGACCATTTCTCTGGAGCATACTTGGCATACTTAGGATTGTAGAAGTTGTGTGAAGTAACAACATCTAAGTTACCATCGTTGTTGTAATCTCCTACAGTAATTGAAAGACCATTCTGTTTATTACATAGTACAGACTTGAAGTTACCTTTACCATCATTGAAGTGACATACTACACCTTTGAAGTGTGAAGTAAGAACATCGATGTCACCATCATTGTCAATGTCACCTGCATCAGCACCATGAGAAAATCCCATATATGTTTTGTGCTTACTGTTAGTCAAGAAACCTGTGTGATAACCTTGAACCCAACTTTTAGGTCCGTTTGAAATCAAAACATTGTTAACACTTTCATATGAGTGTTTACCATTTCTAATTTGAACAGATGCATTAGGAACAAAGAAATCATCGATACCGTCACCGTTGAAATCTTCAACTATCATTCTTTGTAGAGTGGCCGCATAACCCCAATCATCAGATGAACCAAAGTCAAATACTTTATTGTTATTCATCTTGAAGTAATGAAAAGTAGAATCAATACTAAAAGGAATCATAGGATTGTACATTGCATTATCGTCTTTACAACCTTGCCTTCCTCCTACAGTAGTATATGATCCACCAGTACCACCAGAACCACATCTATGACCTGCACCGAAGCCTAGATAATCTAAATCACCATCACCATTCCAATCACCGAATGCTGAACCTGTTTTATAAAAAACACCCTTATCAGAATTGATATGGGCTCCAAACCATTGATTGCTTGGTAATACATACTTACCAATCTTGTTTTTCATTGTTTCGTCAATGTAATGACCTGACAATGTAACGCCTAAGTCATTAGCTTTTTTCTCTACACTATTAGCAGATGCAGTTGATATCGTACCAACTACAACAAGTATACTAGCGATAAGTGTTTTGATATTCATAATTACCTCTCTCATTTCAGTTATACGATTAATATAACACGAATCGTGGATTTGTCAAGTTTTTGAGGGTTTATTTTCGCTGAATATCTTCTTCTTCACATTTATCACCATATTGTACTTCTAATATGTGTGCTGGTTTTTTGCCGATATTTGATGTTTTATGCCATATTTCTTGGGGTATTGTAAACGTATCGTGGGCTGTAAGATATAGGGATTCTTTATGGTCTGCAAATTCTAGTTCTATCATGATATCTCCTTCTAGGATATACCAAAACTCACTACGAAATATATGCTTTTGATTTGATAAACTCTTGCCTGGATTGATAACTAGTTCTTTTACCTTTTGCCCAACCCTAGGTTGTTTATCATCTAGTACTCTCCAATATCCCCAGGTTCTGTGAGTTCTTTGAGTTTTCCATTCATCAAGTATCCAACTACTTGAGTTTAGTTTACTATCACCACCTACACCAAATTCAAACTCTACCCATGGATAGTTATTATATAATCTATATTCAGGAGTCCATGCTTGGCTTCTATCACCACCATTAGCAAATATAAGTTTATCATCTTTGTCTAACGTAGAACCTACTTTATAGATTGCATGGTTGGCAGTATCATCAGTATCATCAAAGTCTACAACTTTATCTACCATTTTTAATGATTCAATAATAGATTTTCGTTCTTTGAAATTCATAAATGGCTTACCCTTTTTACGAGTTAGCCAATCATCTGAATTGAGACCTACAACTAATTCATCACCGAAACTTTTCGCTGAGTTGAAATATTCAATATGTCCTGAGTGTATCGGGTCGAACCCTCCAGTTACTAAAACTATACGTTTCATACTATTACTTATCTGTAACTAGTAGGTCTTTAAATTCTGTTTCTCTATCTAAAAATTTATAATCTATTTTGACTGGATCCATTTGATTTAAAAATGGTAAAACTTTTTCTGGGTCTAGAGGGGCACAGGAGTAGACATCTAATTGTACTAGTGCAGGATTTGGTTCATCCCATATATGCATTGCAATGTGTGAAGTTTCAATGATAGCAAATGCAGTTACACCTCTATTGCCTGGCATCTTACAATAAGATGCAGTAGGTCCGTACATTGCTTTCATATCTATTGCTTTGATTAATTTTCGCAAAAACTTAATGGTACGACTCCTATTCACTAGAGGCTTTTTAACCTCTGCACGAATTAACAGGTGCTTATGGACCAGTACGTTTGCCATGATGATATTTAGTCTTCTGCCTCATAAACAAGTACATACCATCGAATTCCGAGGTCTTTACATGTTTCTAAAATTTCTAGTAGTTCTTCTTTTGGAAAGTCGTGTGTGATATATTCTTGCGGAGACTTATAACAAATTATTCTCATTCAACCTTTTCGTTGTCCCACATAATTAGCAGTAAGATAATAAATCCGTATACACCGGCAAGAAACAACAGGGATAATAATAGTTCTGTTATCATATAATCTTTACGTAGTTTAGCCTTGTCTCAGCAATATGCTCCTTCTTCCATACTTGACCATGAGATTTTACTTTAGCCTCTATTTTGAAAGACTTTTCTTTTGAGTCTCTCCAATCTTCTTTAGAAGAATAGAAACTTATTCTATTGCCTTCGGTGGTCATAGCAGACACATTATAACCACCGTAGACTTGAGAGATACTCACTCTTATTACTTCTATATCTAAAAATACTTTATTATCTTTCCTATCACTTGTTATGTGTACAGAGTTCTCACTTTTGTCAGATATTTGCCTATCGATAGCTTTCTTAACAGTATATGTAGGAAGATACGCACAAGTACCCCAATACCTTCTATCTAGCTTACTATCATCAGATGAAAGAATACCTGCAATAGATTGTTCAAATTCGTTCATGTCCTCACTTAGTATCTTGAACATGAAATCAACTTCTAGTTCAGTTAAGATTTCTTTAGCACTATCTAAATGCTTTTGCTTTATAAGATGCGGATATGAATGTAGAATACCTTCAACGATAGTTCTATTAGATATTTTATTCTGTAGATATCTAGAACCTTCGGCTGTTTCATGAAATTCGTATACGCCACCATTAACTTTTACATATTGTTGTTCATTAAATTCGTTTGCAACTACTGAGGCCGCAATTACTTGTAACTTAGCAAAACCAATGTCTTCACGTGCTTTGACCTCTTTATAATCTAAAGAATTGATATCAAAGTTGTACTTGTGAAAATATATCACATTCCTTTCAGAATGCGTGTGTTGTGGTCCTGTGTGTTCCAATTGATATGCCTCTAATGTTGTCATGCTTATTAATATAGCACGATTCGTGATTTTGTCAAGTTTATAAATACAGATATGCAAAAACAGATAGATTGGGACAATGGCGAAGAAAACTTTAGGGATTTAGGTTTAACCTGGATGTCTCTGTATAATCGTATGAACTTTTGTACAGACTATCCAAATATGTCACACAATGAAATTCAAGACCTTACCCGTGACCAATTGGAAGTTATTAATCCAACAGGGTTGACAGATAAAGTTTATATCAAACAGTTTTATAAAACTTTGCCAGACTACTGGAGATTTCATAAAGATGAAGTCAATTACAAGTTTAACTCAGATGGGTTTAGAGCGCCTGAGTTTGACAAAGTTGATTGGAAAAATAGTTATGTTATATTAGGTTGTAGTCATGTGTTTGGCACAGGCAATCCAGATAACGAAACCATAGGTGCTTACATATCAAATAAATTGAATGAGCCAGTTATAAATCTAGGTGTTGGTGGAACAGGATTTGAAACGACATATAATAACTTGTTAAAGCAAATACATACATATGGGTTTGCTAAAGGATACTTTATTCATTGGAGTTATGCATCAAGAAAAATGTTAACTTATAATCATACAAGCGAAGAAGGCAAAAAGTCGTTTTGGAATAGACGAGATTATATTCCAGCTAATGCTCCAAAGGACTTATACTCAAAAGATTTCTTAACTGATTTGATGTATAGAAGAAACATTATTCAACATAGTGTTAGACAAATCTTAAAGGGCATACCTTATGCAGATATACAAGACCCACGTGACTGGTGTATTAGAAGTGAAAAAGATATAAAGAGAACTGAAGGCGAAGACAAATATTCTATAACTATTAAGGTACCTACTCCTGTGTTAGGAGAGTTTGATGGTGTTCATGGTGGATATATTAAATGGGATCAATATCCTGTTGCATATAAAAAGTGGTGGCTTAATGAAATACAGGCAAGAGATATTAAAAAATACAATCCCCAAACTGGACCTAGAGGTGGGCATTGGGGTAGACTAGTGAACAAATATATAGCGGAGCATTTAATTGATAAAAGCAGGCAATAAATTTAAAAGCAGAATTATAAACTTCTATGATAGACTAGAAGAATTAGAGTTTAGAGATATACCTTTAAACTGGATGTCTAATATCAATAGTCATAACTTTGCAGAAGAACACCCTGATGTAGAAAAGCATGTTCCTTTCTTTGAATACTCTTCCGATACAAAAGAAAACTTTGAACATATAATGGGTAAGATGCCAAACTACTGGTGTTGGCAAACAGATACAATAGATTATTATATAAACCGACAGGGATTTAGAAACCCATTTAACTTTGATAATGTAGATTGGAAGAACAGTTATGTTCTATTTGGTTGCAGTATGATAGCTGGTGTTGGTAATAAACTAGAAAATACTGTAGGTCATTATGTACAAGAAGAACTTGATGCTCCTGTAATCAATATGGGATCAGCAGGTGGCTCCGCTGAAACTGTATTCAATAATCTTATGAAGATTGTAGAAGAACACGGTGTTCCAAAAGGTTGCTTGTTCTTATGGCCTCAAAGTACTAGACAGTTAGATGAATTAGTATACAAAGAACATTCAGAGTTTGAAAACGATTGGCGTAGAGTAGATGTACATCCAGCAATAGCAAATACACATCACGTATCTTATTATACTTCCTTTTACCGAAAACACCTTATTCGCCACACTGTACGTGCTTTGTTAAAAGGTACATACATGTCTGAAATAACTGATAATGAAATATGGGTTGCAGATGGTGATAAGCCTGCTGAATATAATGATAGAGGAATGTTAGTAATGTATCAACCTCATCCTGAGTGGTTACACGAAGATATGATAATGACTCAAGGTTACTTCCCTAACAAATGGCAAAAGATAAATCAAAGAAGTAAAGAATGGTTCTTTAATGAGTTTACTGCTAGAGATATAGAAGATTATAGTATACACAATGGACCCAATGGCGGACATCATGGGCCGTTTGTTAACAGAGCGATTGCTAAAACTTTAGTACAAAGATTGAAAAAGATATGATCCATAAGAAAGTAAGAGATAATATAAATTGGGATAAGCCAGAAGAATACGAAAACTTAGGTATAAACTTTTTTCAAGTTGGTCAACCTAACAAAACGATAGCATTTACTGGTCCACAAGAACAACTAGAGTTCACACAGGCTCTGGCTATGGCAGAGTTAATCGATTGGCGTTATAGAAAAGAACAGATATCTTATACATTTAATACAGAAGGATTTAGAAATGATTTCGATTTTGATAATGTAGACTGGCACAAATCTGTTGGTGTAATTGGTTGTAGTCATATATTCGGTAAAGGTGTTAATCAAAGACATACAGTACCTAGCTATATAGGTAAAGAGTTAGAAATGCAAACAGTTAATCTAGGCTGTGAGGGTGCAAGTATAAGAACAGTATTCAATAATGTAATACATCTTATAGAGAAGTATAATCCAAAAGCAATAGCTATACTATGGCCTCGTATCAATAGAGTATCGTTATCTTATAAATGGGATACTATAGAAAACGGTTGGAGTAATCTAGATATGACTGGTACAGAAAAAGAAGTCAGTTTGTTTAGACCTAAAGAACCTGACCAATATGGATTGATATCTAACGAAGAAGTTCAATTAAGATTCAGAGACCTATGGCCAAGACTTGATGAAAGTCACTTTATAGAAAATCAAGACATGGTATATCAATTAAACTTGTATAGACAAACTCTAAAACTGTTGGCACATGCAAAAAATATAGACCTTTATGACTTTGCTCTTGATAAGATAGTTGGTAAAAAGATGAATCAACTAGACCAAGTTAAGGCTCCTTACCCTGAGTTTATGAAAGCAAACTTTAATTATCGAGGTGACTTTGATAAACAAAATCCAGGCTGGATTAATATGCCTAAAGAACATAGACAATGGTGGGTTGATAATGTTTGTGCTAGAGATATTGTATCAATAAAAGACGGACCTGCTGGTGCTCATTTTGGGCCAGTACTGAATAAAGCAATAGCTAAATTGATTATTGAGAATAAATTAGTGTAAAGATTGAGGATCTCTTTCCATATGAGTGAAGTAATATTCTTCTGCATCAAACTCATATTCAGGTTCTATCAATTCTAATTCGATTGCTCTATAGAATCCTGGAGTTCCCCACTCTGGAAAACCAAAATGACTAATCATTTCGATAAAGTCTTCTTGACTAATTTTTTCAGTTAATAAACTAACGTCCATAACTTTTCCTTTATACATTATTATCTTGAAATTTTTCATTGTATATCATTACCAAATATCTTCATACTTACTAGGCGCTTGTGCGTCCTCGTATTTAAATGTCCCGTCCCATGTTTTAAATGTTTCTGCTTTTTTAAATGTAGCAACTGTTACTACTATTGCTAGAATGATTATAAAGTGTGCCACGGCAGTATATCCGAATACTACAAATGATCCAAAGTATAGTGAAAATGTAATACACCACATCCATGCTAGTAATTGTAATACCAAGTGTCTTACGTTTGTATCCTTTATATGTCTTAATGGATTCCATTTGACATCCATTAAACCGTTCCAACTGTCAAAAATAAGTTCTCTCATTGTATATTATTTGGTCGCAATGCGACACACCCCTCCTGTTTGAAGTTTCTTCCCCATAGTATTTATTGTAAATATAATCTCATATTCTAAATTATATCTGTTAATATAATATGAATTATAACCTGTTTCATGTTGAATTATTATAACATATTCTTCTGGCATTTTCAAGAGATATCCTCCTAGAGGTGAATCCCATGTGATATGCTTGATAATAGCTTTGTATTCATCTGGGTTGATACCTATTGCATAAAAGTCTTCTTCTGAGAATCCACATAATAAGTAAATCTCTTTTTTAGTTTCCGTGGTTTCTTCTGCCGTAGCCTTAATGGTGTTGGCAAAAACAAAGCCCCACATAGTTACTAGTAGGGCTCCAACTAAAATGTTTCGTAATGTTCTATTCATAAATTTTCTGTATTTAGTTTAGGAACAGAATAACAAGTCCTAACACTACAATCCAGGGTGCTAACCTCCAACCAATTTTAATTGATGCAAATATAACTGCCAACACAACGCCGGCAGTTATTCCAATGATGATAAGTGGTTCTAGTACAGACCAAAACATTGAGAATTGATTTATACTGGTTGCTCCGATGTCCACGTTAGGCCACCTTTCCAAGTATCATAGAATTTTGAATTTTAGTGACAGTACGTCCAAAAGGATTAGCACCAGCATCAACTACTTCTGTAGTCTTTTGATTCATCTTTTGAATGATACCCTGTCGTACAAGACCTCGATATTCCCATTCAATAGTGTCACCTTTTTTAAGACCTGACTTTGCCATCTTACCGATGAACGTCTGTTGGTCTCGCCATACTTGAGCAAGTACATTCAAGTCTGCTTGTGAAGTAACTTTACGCATTGCATCTACGGCTGTTTGAAGTTGTGCGTTCATTTTGATTTATCCTCTCTTTTGTTTAAATCTATTATTAATATATCACCAATTTGATATCTGTCAAGTTTTAATCCCAATATACACCTCTACATGAACCGGGACCATCTGTACCACACTTAACAATATGTTTCATCTTTGATGCATTTGTCTTGTTTTTTAGTTGTTCTAAATCTGAACACAATTCGCTTACTGCATCACAAGTTTTACCTTTGTTGATATCTGCATATTGTACAGTAACTGGAAGTATTTCAATACCTCGGTTGGTAGCTTGATGCATATGGTTTCTGTATGAACCTACTTTATACATAAACGAAGTACCACCTTGTCGTAGATTACCATAGAATTCTGTACGTAATTCATTATCAATCCATACTGCAACTGAACCAGCATCTTTCCATTCTACACGAAAGACTACATCTACCCATCGTCCTTTGAGTTCTTGTGTATCTGCTAGTGTTAAAAAGTAGGCTTCTGAGTTATTACATTCTTCTGAGCCTGATGCCCATTTCTTACATGATTGTTCGTCTGAACCAGAAACACCTAATAGAAATCTATTGTTGTTTATTGAGAAAGAGATTGGAGGAGCACCAGTATCTGTACGACCAATGATACGTTTAAAGTCTGCAAATGATAAAGTATAATGTGGGATATCTAAATCTTCTGCTACTTTGAAACTAAACGTATACCAACCTGTAGTACCAGCACGTGTATGATTCTTAGATTGTACTTGCCAACGTTGAGCAAAGCCTTCTTCGCCTCGTCTAGCCCAATCTACTTCTCCACCTTTCATTGAATAGTCTAGTGTTACAGTTAGAATATCATCAGAATATGATACTGCTTTATCAGTAACATTGTTCCAGTTTTCTTTGAATTGATTATTAAGTTTATAAGTACCATCAAATGCAGGAGCAGGAGTACCACAAGTTGTTAAAGCCAACGTAACGCCTAACAAAATAGCCGATGTTACGACCGGAATCCTGCTTTTCTTTTCGGAAAAATTTCTCAGCAACTTATTAACTATATACATAATTATCGCTTTCCCTTTGTTGGACATACCCACTTTAATACTTTAAAATCCGTATCGCCTTCACGAAAGATTGAACATTGAAATCCAGTTCGTTCAGCACCAGCGATAGCTTGTTCTAAAGTTGGATACGTACTGTGAGTATAACCGAAATTGACTAAAAATACACTATACATTTACTGTAACCTCGCTACTTTGTTTTTGATTGTTTCTATTAAACTGCCTAACCCGTTTCGCCTTTGAGGTGTTAACAGTTGTTGAATTCCCAATGATTGAAAGTCTTCTATCTTGATTGCTTGAGCCTCTGCTACTGACCTATCTGAAAAGCATTCACATACTATTGATGTAATACCCTTTGTAATTAGTGCATCTGAATCGTAATATACTTTGACATTACCTTCTATGACACCTACTTCTACCCATATCTTTGACATACAACCACCGATTAATCTATCGTCTGTACGTAATTCTCGTGGTAGTGTTGTTGAATTCTTTGCTAGTTCTACTAGATATATAAGACGTTCTGTCCCATCATCAAATAATGAGAGTTCTTCTGACCATTCTTTAATAGTTTTACCCATTATGATTTAACTTGAACCTCTATCTTGTTATTGACTGGAACTAACTCTAATGATAAGTCTTGTTCTACTGCGGCATCTAGTATGATGTTCTCAAAGATAGGTTCTACTATCTCTTTAATTCGATCCCAATTACCGTCGTAATAATGCCCGTGAGCATACTGTGGTAACGGCAAATCATACTTCATTAACCCTAATACTTTAAGAGATTTACCTCTATTCATAAGTCCATTGTTGAATATGTCATGTACTACGTTTGATGCTTTACGCAACTTCTCTAGCTTTTTATTCTTATTGACGTTACATACAGGACCATCAAAAGGAATAAGACCATCTAGTTCTTCATATACTGACTTTAAATTCTCACATACCCACATAGTTGTTAATCTCTCTCTTTGTTGACTATACTAGTATAATAGCATGATTCGTGGTTTTGTCAAGTTTTTCACTGTAGAAAACACCTAACTGTACTAT
>TARA_B100001057_G_scaffold390731_1_pt1 | contig 14156 bp, 9 predicted proteins | sample TARA_B100001057 | Tara Oceans TARA_B100001057 (sample SAMEA2621839) | marine metagenome | biome: marine biome (ENVO:00000447); feature: surface water layer (ENVO:00002042); material: "saline water (ENVO:00002010), including plankton (ENVO:xxxxxxxx)" | depth 5 m
ATAAATTCATTAATGATAAGTATCTGCCTGATAAAGCTTTTGATGTAATTGATGAAACAGGCGCTTCTAAAAATCTCTATAGAGATAATGATAATCCCATTAAAATAACTTCTCACGATATAGAAAATACTATTTCATTTATTACACAAATTCCTAAAAAGAACCTGAGTTCTTCAGACGTTGAAAATCTTAAAGACATAGAAACTAAATTAAAAACTGTTATTTTTGGCCAAGATCAAGCCATTAAAGTTTTATCAAATGCTATCAAGTTATCCAGAGTTGGATTAAGGGATGAAAACAAAACAATAGGATCCTTTTTATTTACCGGACCAACAGGAGTTGGTAAAACAGAAATTTCAAAACAGCTTTCTACAATCTTAGGAGTACCATTATTAAGATTTGATATGTCAGAGTATATGGAAAGACATGCAGTATCTAGATTAATAGGAGCTCCTCCTGGGTATGTTGGTTCTGATCAAGGCGGGTTGCTTACAGATTCTGTAACAAAGAGTCCAAATAGTGTAATCCTCTTAGATGAAATAGAGAAGGCTCATCCTGATATATTCAACATACTTTTACAGGTTATGGATGCCGGTATTCTTACCGATAATAATGGAAGAAAAGCTGACTTTAGAAATTGTGTTCTTATAATGACAACCAATGTTGGAGCTCAATTACTTTCTAAAAGAAATATTGGTTTCAATAAGCAATCAAATCAATCAGATGCTATGGAATCTCTAAAGAGATTATTCTCACCTGAATTTAGAAATCGTTTAGATGAAATTATCGAATTTAACTCACTTGATGTGGAAATTATTCTTTCTGTTGCTGATAAGTTTATGACTAAACTTCAAGCTCAACTTGATGAAAGAAACATTGAAATAGTCTATAAAAAAGATTTACTTAAATGGATTTCAGAAAAAAGCTTTAATAAGGAGATGGGTGCAAGGCCTATGGAAAGATTTATCACTGACAATATTAAGAAGCCACTTGTTGACAAGATATTAGATAAAGACATTAAAGAGGGCGGTGTTATAAATATTTCTATAAAGAATGAAAAGATAACTTTCAGTAAAAAGAAAATTACTGCAAAAATAAAAAAATAATTATCTACTTCTAAAAGTAATCCTACCTTTTGTTAGATCATATGGTGACATCTCTACTTTAACTTTGTCTCCTGTAAGGATTCTTATGTAATTCTTTCTCATTTTCCCAGAGATATGAGCTGTAATAACATGATCGTTTTCTAGCTTAACTTTAAATGTAGTATTAGGAAGTGTTTCAACAACTAAACCTTCAAATTCAATATTATCTTCCTTTGCCATGTGGGCTATAATACATTAAGAGGTACCATATGAAAAATCATTATATAAAAATCTTATTAGTTAGTTTCTTTATTTCTGCATGTGGTGGAGGAGGCGGCGGCTCATCGCTTGAACTTACTGTTGAACCATTCTCTTCATTTTCAGTAAATGAAGATGATATATATGAAACTGTAATTTCATCATCAACTAATAAACCATCAACTATTTCATATACTATTTCTAAACCATCACCTAATGCCAATGTTACTGTAAGTGACTCTGGAAACCTTTTCTATGCTCCTAGACCGGATTTCTTTGGAAATGATACATTTTCAATAACTATTATAGCGACACCTCAAGGCGATAATGGCACCTATCAAAGCAAAACATTAAATATTAATGCAAATGTTATTTCTGTAAACGATGTTCCTCAAATAGTTATAAATGATGACTTATCTATATATAACGAAGGCACATTAATCTTTGATGACTTTGTCACTATTAATGTAACTGTTACAGATGTAGATAATACGATGTCTCAATTAGAAATTTTTGGAAAAATAGATAATGAAGAGTTCCCTGGCAACTTCAGTGAAAATCTCTCTACACCGGGTACAGGCTCAGTTGATATAAGCGTTTCAGCTAATCAAAATGCTGGATTGCATTTTATGGATATATGCGTTTCTGATGGTTCTGACACAACATGTGGAGGACAAATGCAAGCTTATTTTCCTGGAAATAGACAAATTAAATCTGTGGATTACTGTGACAGTACCGGAAATAATTGTTCTACCAGTGATCAATATCTATATTATCTAGTTGGAGGGCCAAATACTGACGCTAGAACTAACTATCTATTTATTGGCGACCAGTTAAATGGAGAATCTAGTAGAGATGAGTTCCATGCTGCACTTTTATCATCCGTAAATCTATTAATGACATCTGATGCTTCAGATTTAGTAGATGGTTACTTTAATATTGTTGTTTTAGAAGAAGTTTCTTTAACAGGTGTTTCTATATTTGATATAAGAACTGGTTGTTATGCTGACTGGGATGCTTCTATTTACTGTATAGGAGAAGTAGACAGAAACTTTATGACTGATGTTGTTCCCAATTGGACGGTTACATCATTTCTTACAACTATAAGTGGAAGAGGGGTTGCGCAGGGCTCAGTTAATATTCAGCCCATATCCGAAAGGTCTAGAAATGTAGTCATGCATGAATTAGGTCATTCTCATGGCTATATGGGTGATGAATATGATGCTGGTGGAGAAAGAACCTTTGCCGAGTGGTATGGCGATTGGAGTGTAAATACAACAACTGTTTTTGATGCAAATAATGTTAAATGGAAACATCACATTGATTTTTCAGAAGAAATACCAGGTGTTGATTATGATATTTGTTACAACTATTCTGATGGAAGTATCTATTATAGAGATGAATTGTCTTACGAAGAGTGTGAATGCTTTATGAATGAATATCCAGATAGTGATTATCCTGGTATAGATTTTGAACCAGGTTGTGAAGATAGAATAGGGCTACTTGAAGGAACTTATTATGGTGAAGAGGGCGATTATAGATCCCAATGGATAAATATTATGTGGTGCTGTTTCCTTTATTATGGTCCTGTAAACATAGATGGTTTTGCAATAGGCTCAATCATGAATCAAGGTTTTAGGAACTACTCCGTTAATGGTGATTCCGGTTATGGCAGTTTAACAAGCTCTAATGGGCTTTCAAACTCAATAACACTTGCTGTTGATGCAGTCTATGATCAAACAAAATTAAAATTAAAATGGTTTGTTGACGGCATTGAAAAACCTGAGCATGAAAATAAGCTTTCCGTTACCTTTCAAAGACCAGCTGACAATGATTGGGTTTCATATTCATATCAAGTCGAGGATCTTTCGGGTAATCTTTTTGCACCTAACGATCCTTTAATACCTACTGATTTTTATGAAGGTAATTTTGAGAGAAGTTATTATTATCAACCTGATCCTGAGTTGACTCCATTAGCATCTCTTATGCCATATATTGGATCTTTCGAATGGTATGACCCAAATGTAGGCTGGTTTACAGACGAATCAGTTAACGTGTCTAATATGGATAACTTTTTATTTGCTGCATCTTGTTGCTCTATGGGATCAACATTTAAAATTAACTGGGCTAATTATCAGCAAACTTCAGGTCAAATGTCAGCATCCAGTAATCCTAAAAGATTTTATTTTGATAGGCCTGATTCAAGCTCAAAGCAGAAAGTTTATAATTTTAGTATTTCTAAAGACCATATTGAGATTAAATCATTAGCTATTGAAAGACCAAATCCTAAACTTATTCGTGATCCAATGATGCGTAAAAATGATGTATATGGATTAGAGTTTTATAATGCTTCAGATGAACTCATTTATAAAGTTGGAATTGGTGATCCATTCCTAGTTAGGCTACAACACATAGACATGGAAGAAAAAGAACATTTTGGTTTTGAGGCTCCAATATCTAATTTTAATATAGTTATTCCACTTAACTTAGAACCAAACTATGTATCTCTTGTTAAACGAAGTAATAATAATATTTATTCTGAGGTTAATAGATATTCACTTAACAAATAATAAGATTTAACATAATATATATTATGCGAACCTATATATATTAATAACTAGTTTGTAAATTTTAAGTTCTAACTCTTCCCTTCTTTCGAAGCCTAATAGATATAGGTGTAACTTCTACTAGTTCATCATCCTCAATGAATTCAAGTGCTTGTTCAAGTGTATGTTCAACATGAGGTACAAGTATTAAGTTTTCATCTGTTCCTGCCGCACGAATATTTGTTAATTGTTTAGCTTTTGTAGGATTTACTGGTAAATCGTTATCTCTTGAATGAAGTCCAACAATTTGACCAATATATACTTCTTGACCATGACCAAGAAAAAGCTTTCCTCGATTCTGTAAATTAAATAAAGCATAGGATAATGTCTTTCCCGCAGTCATAGAATATAAAACACCATTCGTTCTTTTAGCTATATCACCCTTCTTAACCAATCGATAACTATCAAATATGCTAGTCATTATTCCTGTTCCACTAGTAATTGTTAAAAATTGAGACCTAAAGCCAATAATGCCTCTCGAAGGTGCTATAAATTCTAGTTTCACCCTACCATTTTTATCTGATTCAATATTTTGGATTTCTGCTTTTCTAGCTCCAAGTTCTTCCATAACAGCGCCCTGATTTTCACTTTCTACATCAATTACAATATTTTCATAGGGTTCATGAACCTCTCCATTTAACTCTTTTTGTACAACTTGTGGTTTAGAAATTGCTAGTTCAAAGCCTTCTCTTCTCATACTTTCAATTAATACAGATAAATGTAATTCACCTCTTCCAGAAACAATAAACTTATCTGGAGTATCTCCCTGTTCTACTCTTAGTGCTACATTCGATACTAATTCTTTTTCTAATCTTTCCTTTAAGTTTCTAGATGTTATAAATTTGCCTTCTTTACCAGCAAATGGTGAGTCATTTACTTGAAATGTCATCTTTACAGTTGGTTCATCTACAGATAAAGGAGGTAAAGCAATTACTGATAACGGATCACATATAGTGTCTGAAATATTCAACTCATCAATACCAGTTATACAAACAATAGATCCAGCTTTGGCATTATCAACCTCAATTCTTTCAAGTCCTTGATATCCCATGACTTGTAGAATTTTACCTTTTCTAATTTCACCATTTCTATTAATTATTGATACTTGCTGATTAGGTTTAATTTCTCCTTGCTTTATCATTCCAATACCAATTACACCAACATAACTGCTGCTATCAAGTGCGCTAATCTGTAGTTGCAAGGGGCCTTCTATATTAACTTTTGGAGGTGGAACTTTACTGATTATCATTTTTAACAGAGGATTCATATCTTGTTCCATTTCATCAATCTCTAGACCTGATATACCGTTAAGTGCAGATGTGTAAATGATAGGAAAATCTAATTGGTCATCTGTTGCACCAAGTGTGTCGAATAAATCAAAAACTTGATCTATAACCCAATTAGGTCTTGCATCAGGTCTATCAATCTTATTAATTACAACTATAGGCTTTAAGCCCTTTTCAAAAGCTTTTTGTGTCACAAATCTAGTCTGAGGCATGGGCCCATCTACCGCATCTACCAATAATAGTACAGAATCAACCATTGATAGCGCCCTCTCCACTTCGCCACCAAAATCAGCATGACCAGGAGTATCAACAATATTAATAAGATGATCATTCCAGATAATGGATGTATTTTTAGCAGTTATCGTAATACCACGTTCTTTTTCTTGGTCATTAGAATCCATGATTCTAACTGAATCCATGTTTTTTCTATCAAGAGTGCCAGATTGCTGAAGCAACTTATCAACAAGTGTAGTTTTACCATGGTCCACGTGAGCAATAATTGCTATATTTCTAATATTGTTTATCAATTAATTATGTAATTATGAAAAAAGCGATTATAGACCTAAATTAAATAAAAAACTTTTAAAAAAAAGAATTTTAGTAAAATTTTAAACAGTTATATATTTAATTCCTTTTGACCACACAATATAACTTTAATGCTTGCAGCCCCTCCATCAAGTATAGGGTCTAAAGCAGTCAATAAACCTGTCTCAACTCTCCAGTTTAGGTATTTCGCTTGGTGGTCTAAAGATTCCCAATCTTCAATCAAGTGAATTGTATTTGTTGATTCCTCTATATATGTGTCCACCGATATACAGCCATTAAATGCTCTTGTTTCAGGAAGCGCATCTTTCATCGCACTTTTTAAGATATCCAATTTTTCTGCTTTTGCGGGAAATGAAACTATTACTAAATTTTTCATATTAACTCCATAAATTTATATTTTTATTATATGATTTCTTAAGTCTATTTATATCTTTAAGGGAGAATTAAATGCATAAATACATACTGTATATTTTTATTTTAAGCATAAATGTTAATGCTAATACATTAATGGAACCAACATCACTATCAAGTGATCTTTATAAAACTACCATACTTGATGATAGCTATGTAAACTCAGTTGATCATCCTAATAAATTTTTAGATTTTGATTATGCAACTCGTGTTGCAACACCTGAACAAATTGCTTCTGCTATTGAAGTATGGAGCAATCAATCAGATAAATTAAAAGTTGTTGAGTACGCAAGATCACATGAAAACAGACCTTTACATGCAGTATTTATATCATCTCCTAAAAATTTAAAAAACCTTGATTTAATTAAAGAAAATATAAATCAACTTTCCGATGCAAGATTAATAAATGACAGAAAAGCTAAGACTCTAATAGACGACTTACCTGCAATAGCATGGATGGCATACTCTATACATGGAAATGAGACTTCTGGTGCGGATGCTGCTTTAGGGATTATATATCACTTAATAGCTAGCAAAGACGATGATATCCTTGAATTGCTTGATGATATGATCATTATTGTAGATCCTGTAATGAACCCTGATGGCAGAGCAAGGTTTGCTAAGAACCTTGAGCAATTTAGAGGGACTGCTCCTAATTATGACGATCAATCATTAATACATACAGGTGACTGGCCTTATGGAAGAACAAATCACTATTATTATGATTTAAATAGGGATTGGGTATATTTAACTCAACCTGAAACACAAGGAAGAGTTGCTTTAATTAATGAATGGAAACCTCAAATATTAGTGGATGCACATGAGATGGGTGCACAAGACACTTTTATGACAGGGCCAGCCAGAGAGCCAATAAATAAGAATGTTGATTATGATCTCATAAAATGGGGAAATGTTTTTGCAAAGGACCAGGGCAACGAATTTGATAGAAGAAACTGGCGTTTTTATACAGGTGAATGGCATGAAGATCTATATCCGGGTTATTCATTCTACGTAGCTTTTAGAGGGACTTTAGGTATTTTATATGAGCAATCACGAATGGCTGAAGATGGTGTAAAAAGACCAGAAGGAACTATTCAGACCTATAAAGAATCTGTACATCATCAATTTGTAAGCACCATGATAAATCTTGATACCCTTAAAAATAATTCAAAATCTATGTATCAAGATTATTGGGACGGAAGAAAATACAATGTATCAAAGAATAGTAAATATGCCGAGAGAACTTACGTAGTATTAGCAACAGACAATAATGGAAGGCTGAATGCTCTTGCAGAAAAGTTAAAAGCTCAAGACATTGAAATCTATAAAAACGATAAACCAATTAATGTCTCAAATTCACTCAAACAAAATGGTGAAATTGTAAGTGAATATACTATTCCCCCTGGCAGTATGATTGTCCCAAACAAACAACCAGAGGCCCCTCTTATATCAGCAATTCTTGAATTCGATGCACTAATTGATGATGAGGTGTTAATAAAAGAAAAACAAAAAAGAATTAAAAATGGTTCATCAATAATGTATGACACAACTGCATTTAATTTAACAATGATGTTTGGATTACCTTCTATAACTGTTCCTGAAGACCTTAATACTAATTTAGGTGTTTGGATGCCCTCCTCTGAGACTATTGAAATTAATAAAGATGCAGTAATTTGGGCAGTAGATGGTAAAGATGATAGATCTGTTGCCTTTGCAGCCAGACTATTAGAACAAAATATACAAGTTAGAGTAATAGACAAAGATTCAACATTATCGAAACATGATCTATCAAGAGGAAGTGTTGCGGTAATAGCTATGGACAATCCATCTATAAACAATCTCCATGAAATTATAAGATCTGTAGCTGTTGATCTAGATTTATCAGTTATGTCGATAGAATCAGGTTTTGGACCTGAAGCATTGCCTGACTGGGGTGGTAGACATTTTAGATTACTAAAAAAACCACAAATAGCTATATTAAGTCATTCTGGCTTTAGCTCTTACGACGTTGGAGTTAGTTGGTGGTCTCTAGATCACCATCTAGGTATAAGACATAGTCAATTAAACTCTTCGCTAACAGGCTATGGAGATTTAAGAAGGTACAACACAATAATTCTTCCAAGTGGGAATCCTGATTTAAATGAATATTCTAAAAACATACTAATGAACTGGGTTAAACAAGGAGGAACATTAATTGCAAATAATAGGTCCACAAGATCAATAATTTCAGGTGATGGAATGGGTTCAGTTAAAAGCTTAAGTGAAACATTTGATAAAAGTAAAAGCTACAACATAGATTTAATGCAAGAGATTTATTCTATGGAAGAGAATATCGATATAGCAGATATAAATAATAACAAAGTGAATCCAGAAATTAGTTATCCATGGGAATCATCAGGTGTTAGTTATTCTAAAGAGCAATTAGAAATGAGAGATGGTTGGCAATCTTTACTAATGCCCTCTGGTGCTATTGTTTCAGCTAGAGCTGATACCGAACACTGGTTAACGTTCGGTTCAGAAAATCTAGTCCCTGTTCTTTATGGTAACAATCCTATTCTTATGACCGGTGGAAACTCTCAAGCTATATTAAGAATAGGTGAATTATCACCAAATAAAGATTCAGAAACAAAAACTATTAATTGGTCACAAATACCTTCAGGGTATGATTTAAATGTAAGAATGAGCGGATTAGTCTGGCCAGAAGCTAGTCAAAGAATAGCTAATTCTGCTTATTTAACACGTGAAAAATTTGGTAAAGGGCAAATAATTTTATTTTCTGGAGAGCCTAATTTTAGAGGCTCAGCTAGAGGAACTAATCGTTTATGGCTCAATGCTGTAATCTATGGGAGCGGACTTGGGACTGACTCAATAGTGAATCAATAATAAATAAGCTCTCTTAATAGAGAGCTTATTTTAACAATCTTAATCAATAAAGACTGTGTGGTCTTTTCCCTCTTCAGCTACTCTAATTACTAAAAGCTGCTGACAAGTCTCCTTAGGCAATGATGGTGTATCAACTTCTCCACCATGAACCCAATCTGATTTCTCAAACCAGTATTCATTTTTTGAGTAATTTCTCCAATCTCCTGATGATTTAGATTGCGAGGTACCATCAAGAACATACACAAGTGTGCCGGCAGCAGGATGAAAGTGTTTAGGAGTACCATCTTGGTTGCAAGAGTTTCTTCTTTCAACATGCATTACCATCCCATTACTTAAATTAAATACTTCACTAGAAATTAATCCAGGAAATGTAGGTTCATCATCAGACATAGTAAAAAGAGACATGCTTAATAATGATATTGCGAATATTTTTTTCATAAATTTTATCCTCCACCTATAAAGTAATACAAAATTTAGAATTAATAAATAAAAAAAACGAAAAAAGTCTAATCAGACATATACAAGCCAAATCCTTCTTGAAGCTCTATAAGATCATCAATGCTCATGACAGATGACTTTGTATAGAAATCTCTTGATTCTTTTGGAAAGAGAATAAAATTTAAAAGATCTGTATTATTTTTAGAAAAATCATTTAACTTTTTAGCGTTGCAAAAATCCTTAAATTCTTTTCTTGCTTTGTTAACAGTTGTAGATTCAATCTTTTCATCACTTGCCCTTGATTCAATTATTTTAAACAATGCTTTATCGACTTCACCAGGTATCTTTCCATAATCACCTTTTACTAAATCAATAAATTCCTTATTGAGATTCTTGTATCTTTCATTGTCCAAAACATTCAGAAGCGCTTGTGCTCCAATAATTTGAGAAGTCGGTGTCACTAAAGGTATGTAACCAACATCTTTTCTAATTCTGGGTATTTCTCTTACTACATCATCTAACTTATCTGACTTGTTAAGATCCAGTAGTTGCTTTTCTAAGATACTTAACATGCCTCCTGGAACTTGGTTAATAAGCATCTTTACATCAACTCCTTTCATGGATCCTTCATACTGACTATATTTATTTCGAATATTCTGAAAATACTCTGATATCTCAGCTAATTCATTCATATTGAAAGGATTATCATAACCATCATAAATCATAGAGATAAGACTCTCTGTTGCTGTATGTGCATAGAGATTAGAAAAAGATGAAATGGATGTATCAATATTGTCTACACCTGCTTCATAGGCCTTAAAATTGGTAGCGTCAGATAGACCAGTTGTTGCATGAGTATGAAGATGGATTGGAATATTAAGATTTTTCTTTAATTTTTTTATTAAATTATAGGCAGTTTTTGGTTTTAATAAACCGGCCATATCTTTTATACCAAGAGACTTAGCTCCCATATCTTGTATATCATTTGCTAGCTTCAGCCAATATTTTTCATTATGAACTGGGCTTGTTGTATAAGATATTGTTCCCTGTGAATTAGCATTATATTTATTAGCACATTCTATAGAGTAACTTATATTTTCGATATCATTTAGGGCATCGAATATTCTAAAAATATTTATGCCATTTACAGATGCTTCTTTTATAAAAAGATCGATAACTGTATTATCATATTTTTTATAACCTACTAAATTTTTACCTCGTAAGAGCATTTGAAGATCAGTTTTTTTAACATTTGATTTAATAGTTCTTAGTCTCTCCCAGGGGTCTTCATTTAAAAATCGAAGACAGCAATCATAAGTTGCACCACCCCACATTTCCAATGAAGAAAATCCTATATTATCTAGTTTAGATAATATTGGTGTCATATCTGAAAGACGCATCCTTGTTGCAATTAACGACTGCTGACCATCTCTTAATACAAGCTCTGTTATATTTGGGAACTTCATTTATATAATTATAGACTTGTCACAACTATAAATGACAATGAAACAACAGTTGCCCATAATAAAATTGGGTAAACTAAGAGAGATGAATTTGTTATTTTTTTAATATTTGTTTGTAGACCAACAAAGAAAATACCCACATTGATAAAGATAATGCTTAATATCGATGTTATTTCGAAAACTTGATTAGGTAAACTTAATATATTTGATACGACTAGTGCTACGAAAAAGAAAAATATAAATTTTGGGAAATAGCTAATATTTAGTGATCTTTTAACGCTAGTTGTATAAGTAAAAAATAGGATTAATGGGATAATCCACATGGTTCTTACAACCTTTAAAGTTGCAGCAATTTCACCAGCATCTTCACTAAACAATAGACCTGATCCTACAACTGAGGCTGTGTCATGAATAGCTAATGCAGAAAAAAGACCAAACTGTAAATCTGTAAAACCCAAGTATTTACCAATAATTGGAAATAATGCTAATGCTAGCCCGTTCATTACAAAGACTATAAAAAGAGTTGAAGATATTTGATTGGGATTAGCTTTAATAATTGATGATATAGCTAAAGCAGCCGTTGCACCGCAGATGGCAGTTGCAGAAGAAATTAAATATATAAATCTTTTATCTATATTTAATACTCTTCCTAAGGACAAGCCTAAAATAAAGGTAAAAATTACAAATATACTAATTATTGGAAAATACTTAGTTATTAGCATTGAGAATGCTTCAAAGCTTATAGAAAAGCCTATTAAAACTATACCAATCTGAAGTGGCAAGGATCCAATACTCTCTGTAAATTCTTTTAGACCTTTCTTGCTAATTAAACTTAAAGTCATACCAAAAAACAATGAAAATATTGGATTTTGGAGAAAAACCACGGTTATTAAACCTATTGTCAATAAAAACTTATGCATCATATAATTTTAAAACATTTAATTTTTCTTTATTATATAAAAATGAAAAAGCTAAAGATTGCTATCCATTTTATAAAGATAAAACTTCAAAATATTGGAAGTATACTAATTAAAACATCTGCAGCTTATGCTGTTGCATCTTTTGGATTAATTCAAGTTGCAAGCATAGTAACAGATAACCTCTCTACAGAGACAGTTCTTGGAATTACTAGCGAAACATTTATGCAAATCCTGTTTATATGCATTTTATTCTTATTTCCGGTTGTTTTAATAATTTCATATTTAACTAAAAAGAAATCAATTGATGTTGAAACATTGAAAGACTTTGATCAGATTAATTCTACACTTGAAGACTATCGACCAAAGATTGGACTTATACCCTTTGAAAATTTAAATAATGAAAGTGATGGTGAGTTTTTAGTCGATGGGATAGTGGAAGATTTAATAACTGAACTTTCAATGATTAAAGAAATATCTGTAGCTACAAGAAAAACTTGTTTTGGCTTTAAAGGAAAAGACTATACATCTCAATCATTTAAAGACGAATGGGGTTTTGATTTCATTCTTTCAGGATCCATTAGGACTTCAAAAGACAGATTACGTATATCTGTTGAATTAAGTGATATGAATGATGACAGAGTCATTTGGAGTCACAAATATGATCGTATTAATACAGATATTTTTGAAATACAAGATGAAATAGTTACAAAAATTATTAGATGTATTGCTGGTGAAATCGAAATAACTAGCTTAAAAAGAGCACATAGAAAGCCAACTGAAAATATGACTTCATACGAATATACGCTTAAAGGCAGAGCACTTAATCAAAAATTTGATAAAGAAGCGAATGCTGAGGCCATAAAAATGCTTGATGCAGCAATTGAGGCTGATAACACTAATGCACTACCCTATTCCTGGAAAGCTTGTACTCTTGGACAGGCAATGACACTTGGCTTTAGAGAAAGAAATGATGAGAATATGGAAGAATTTCTTGGCTCTCTAAGTAAAGCAAATGAGCTAAATGATAATGATTGGAATACGAATAGAATACTTGGTGAGGCCAATCTTACACTTCAAAATTTCCAACAAAGCAAGATTTATGCAACTAAAGCATATAATGCTAATCCAAATCATCCATTTGTATTATCAATTTATGGAGATGCACTCATTAGGAATGGTGAAGTTGAAAATGGCATAAAAGTATTTGAAAAAATGTATAAGCTTGAACCGATCCCAGCTGCTGACAGTAATTCCGATAGACCATTGAAGAAATTATTTTTAGCTTATTATCTTAATGATAATTTCAAAAAATGTGATGAAATCTTTAAACAAATTGAAGAACATGATTTTCAAGATTGGTTTATCTATATGTATATTAAAACAAAACAAAACATGGAATATATCAAAGATAGCTGGTACGAACTGGGTTTTGAAAAATTTAAAAATCTAAATTGGAAAGATGAAATTTCTTTATTTCACCTAAATGACAAAGAGCTTAAATCATCTTTAGAAAGTTTTGCAGAATCTCATTAAATCAAAAAAAGGTAGTCTTGGATTAGTATTTATATATTATGTAATTTCTTTCTATTTAGCTTATTTATTTACTACTACTTTAAATCTTAACGGTTGGTTAAATATATTGGTTTGGCATATAGCAGCTACATTAATTATTTTTTTATTTTCTAACATCCATAAAAATTCAAGTATTTATGATCCTTTCTGGCATGTTGCACCCATACCCATAGTTTTTTATATAGCCAATCAATCTTTTTTATCTAGTCTAGAACAAAATTTGATTCTATCAGCATTTTTATTTTGGGCTCTAAGATTAACTTATAACTGGATTCTTAATTGGACAAATCTAGAACACGAGGACTTTAGATATATAGATTTAAAAGACAACAGAAAGTTTATGGCTTTTGTAAATGATCTTTTTGGAATACACCTGATCCCAACATTAATTGTTAATGCCAGCCTCTATCCTATTTATGTTGCTTTAACTTCAGATAGTTTAAATAATTTTATTTATGTTGGTTTTCTATTAATTATAGTTGCGGTTATCGTTCAGTATATTTCAGATTCTCAAATGAGAAAATTTAGAAAAGATAAAACCAATTTGGGTAAAACAATGAAATATGGTCTTTGGAGATATTCAAGACACCCTAACTATTTCGGTGAAGTGAGTTTTTGGTTTGGTATCTATATATTTGCATTTGCTTCTGGATCAACGTCTATATTGCTGCTAGCTTGTCCATTAGTT
>TARA_B100001057_G_scaffold368469_1_pt1 | contig 14124 bp, 15 predicted proteins | sample TARA_B100001057 | Tara Oceans TARA_B100001057 (sample SAMEA2621839) | marine metagenome | biome: marine biome (ENVO:00000447); feature: surface water layer (ENVO:00002042); material: "saline water (ENVO:00002010), including plankton (ENVO:xxxxxxxx)" | depth 5 m
GCGGTGAACCTGTTGAAGAAACTCATACAGAAACACCTGAAAAGGTTGAAGCTGCTGAACAAGCCGATGCTTCAACAAAACAAGCCGATGCTTCAACTGAACAAGCCGGTGGAAAAAAAAAGAGAGGTTCAAGAAAGAAAGGAACAAGCAGAAAAAGCAAAAAAAGCAGAAAAAGTAGAAAAAGCAAAAAAAGCAAAAAAAGCAAAAAAAGCAAAAAAAGCAAAAAAAGACGATAAATTAATACGTAGATCTCTCTACTAAATCATTTATCTTTGTATCTTTAACAACATCATTTACAATATTAACTTTTATTTTGTTTAAATTTTGTTCACTTGTGTAAAAATTTGATAAAGTTTCTATATTATTTTTTTGATTTTTTATAATTTCATTAAAATAATTCATCGAATATTCCAAAGACCGTCTTTTTTTAAAATTTGGATGTATATTTATAAGCAATAGTTTAATAAACTTTTTGTAAAAATCAATATTTTTAAGATACGTGTTATCATTATTAATAAAAGTATTAATTATTTTAAGAAACATAACAGATAAACTATAGTTATCCCAAGTTTTCCACGCTTGTAATATTATTTTTTTCCTATCCGTTAAAGGTAATTTATTATAAATTTTTAAAACTTTATAACAATAATTTTTGTATAATTTTATAAAGTTCTCTGAAAATCCATACAAAGCAGAATTATTTTCACTAAAATCATTGGCTATTTCTTTTAATTCAGTATCACTTGGACTCTCATTAATATGCAAAAGAAAATTCATATAATGCACTTCTAATGGCCATATATAATATTGGGGAGCATAAACATAAAAATAATTAAATAAGGTCTGAGAATTTAAATCTGACATCTTAAAACTCAACCCAAAATCAATAACAATAGGTAAATTAAGTTTCTTATCAAAAACAATATTTGGACCCTTTAAATCAAAGTGAACCACGTCAATTAATATTAGTTTTTTTAAAGACTTTAATAAATGATTATATGAAGAAACTAAAGTTAACATAATAGAAGCTGAATCAATATTATTTAATAAAAATTTATCAAAAATATCCATATCTATATACCTAATTTTAATAATAGAAATATCATTTTCTGTTGATACTTTTTGCAATACCTTACACTGATTTAGTATATTTTTTTTAAATTTACTTTTATCAACATTGCAACTTGAAACTACTGGAGCGAAATTATTTAACAATGGATGTTCCTTATCATTATTAAATTTACTATTTAAATAACTACCTATTGCTATTTCATTTCTAGCACTAAAATCTAAAAACTGCAACTTAGATATAAATTTTTTATTGGTTGTTTCCTTTGCTTTACAATTAATTTCAGGATGAAAAACACAACCATATCCTCCTTCTGCTATTTTTTTTCCACCAATCATTATATAAATTATTATATTTAATTTATAATATTATGATTCAATAAATATAATTTTAAATTCACTTTTTTTGTCTAATAAAATATCTATTTTTATATGTTTTTTTAAGTTTTTTGTAAAACTCGTCATCATTCATATTATCAAGTCGGGTTTTTTCTATTTTAATATCTGATTGATATTTTTCCAATTTTATAAATTTTTCATAACTATCTGATGGTTTAGTGTTAATACCTTCTGAATCAATAAAATTATCTATATTCTTTAGTAAATCTTTACTAAGAGAAGAATATTTCTTTCTTTTCTTTGCTTCTTTTTTTTCTAGTGGTTTATTTTTAAAATAATATCTTACACTTTTATACATTTTATTAACAATATCACCTTTATAACCCTTTGTTTTAAGGTATTCATTTTCTCTTGAAATCATTTCGTTATTATCTTTCACCCATTTGTCCCACTCTTCTTTAAACATTTCTGGTTCGTCATATCTATGAGTATCGCCAAATTTAACTAGTTCCCCGAGGGTATTGTTGCTAAACTTAAATCGATAAACTTGCTCCATGTAAAGTGTATATCAATACATATAAAATATTATTATTCAATTTTTTATTAAAGTAATATAATAATGTATAAAATTTCAAATTCTATTTATTTAGATAAAATTAACAATTGTTATAAAAAAATATTTACACTTTCTCCACCTCCCGATAATAATACAGACCCATTTTTATCTAAACAGACCATGTTAGTAAATAGTCAAAAATTATCACCATATAAAGATACATCACCTTGTTGTGAGAATAATAATTGTATTTATGCTTTTAAAGATCCTGATTCTTGTGGTTGTGAATTATTATGTGAAGATGATATAGAAAAATTATATTCAATGTTAGTTGAAAACAATTATGATATCAACATTAAATTAACAAAGTTAACAAAAATGTCCAATGTTAAATCTAAAAATCTTGTTTGTTTTATTAAGAAAATATAATTTACATTAAATTGATATAATTCTAATTCATTTAATTATATGATTTAACACCTATGCCTTACACAGAAGAACAAATCGCCGAGTATGTTAGTCAACTTTCAGAGATAGAGCTTATTGCATATGAAATTGCAAAAAAAAATCTAGGTTCGTCATTTAATATAGTAAAAAGTATCGGTTTTCTTGAATGGATAAATAAAAAATAAAATAATAATATAAGTAGAAATATTATGTTAAAAAAATCAAAAAAAAATAAACCTAGACTACCAGCATTAACCAATAAACCAATCCCACCCACGCTACCAGCATCACCCACGCCACCAGCACCACCCACGCCATCAACCCAACCCACGCTACCAGCATTAACCGATAAACCAATCCCACCCAGACTACCAGCACCACCCACGCTACCAGCATTAACGGATAAACCAATCCCACCCAGACTACCAGCATTAACGGATAAACCAATCCCACCCACGCTACCAAATTTAACCGATAAATTAGCCTCACCAAAATTACCAGCATTAACAAAAACGACACAAGAACCAACAAAAGAACCAACCAAAGAAACAACAAAAAAAGAATCAAAAGAAGAAACAAAAGAAGAAAAGAATTTAGGTTTTATTGGAAGAATATTGGAGAAATTTATTAATGGTGTAAAATCTATAATTTATAAAAAAATAGATAATGGTAAAACAACACCACCTCTAAAAACAGAAGAAGAAAAACAATTAGCAAAAGACAAGGTTGATAAGATGATGGATATTTTACAAACTTATATGACAAAAATTTTTTGGAAAAAATTAAAGAAAAGCGGTATTTTAAAAAGATTAACAGTAAAAGGTATTTCAGGAATTTTAGTTTCATTGCTTTCAATAATACCAGGAGCAGGACCAGCAATTGGTGCCCCAATTAAAGCCTTTTTTATTTTTTATACTACCTATATGGATTTGTCATCGAAATATCAAAATGAAATTACAGTAATAAAGAAGGCATTTGAAGCGTTAAGAAATAATAAAGATATGCAAGAAACAATTGATTTAGCTATTAAAGTTGTTGAACATCAAAAATCAGAAGCATTTGCACAAGATAAAATAGAAAAAATGTTAAAAAAAGGAGGAAAAAAAACAAGAAAAGTAAAAAAGCATTCTAAAAAAACAAGAAAATCTAAGAAAAAAAAATATAAATCTAGAAAACAAAAAAATCTAAGAAAAAAACATACAAGAAAACACTAATTATTTTTGCTTTTTCCACGAAGCCCAACTAAAAAATTTATTATTATTATCATTTTTAATATTTTGTTTTAATGGTTGTTTAACAATATTCTTATAATCTTTTAATGTACCCCGTTTAATATATTTATTGGCTACATTACAAACATAATCTATCTTTTTAGTGACAGGTTTTGCTGACTTTAAATTAGCAAAAACACTATCATTGGTATTATCTGCATTATCATCGGTTTTATTATCTGATATATCTATTTTAGCTTTTTTTTTATTTAATTCAATTATCTCATTACGCTTATCTTCTAATATTTTCTTTCTATCATGATAAATTTGTTTACAATTAAAGGTGTTAACATATTTTCTAGCAAGTGTTTCTAAATATTTATATTCTACTGTTTTATCACACCAATATTCAAAGCCTTCCTCATCTTTAATATATCTAAAAAAAACAAAACCATTGGGCGTTGTATCGCAAAAAAATGTAAATTCAGGGGGTATATTATCATTTAAATTCTTTAACAATGGAAACTTTTCCGAATAATCTTGATTTATTTCTTCATCATAAAGATATTCCCTCCATTCAATGTTTTCTTTTTCAGCATCTACTAACATTGGCAAATATACAAATTTTGAAACAACCCAACTTGAAAAAATAATTGGAAAAATTATAGGTGAATTAATAATTAAGAAAAATAAGGCGGCAAGATAGGGAAAAAAAACAATAGGTGATGATTTACTAATTTCATTCATTTTATTTAAAATACTAAATGAATGAAACTTTAAGTAATTTTAAACACCATTAACTTGTGTATCAACATTTTTCAATTGTGCATAACTACAAAGTTTTCTATTATGCTGCGATGTTTTTTGATGCCAGTAAAAATTACATTTTTTATATAAACCTTCGCTATAATTAGTACAATTAATTTTTTTGGTATACATCGGTCCCTTTCTTTTACGATTAATCATTTTTCTATTTTTTTTAACCTCTTTAACAAAAAATTTAATTAATGCTTTCATTTCGCCATTTCTCTCAGGGTGCCATTGGACACCATAAAACGGATAATGGTGTGATTCTATAATAGCAACAAATTCTTTACCTTTTCGGTCTTTACTTGTTCCAACAATTTTATAAAATTGTGAAAGCAAATAATTTTTATTAAACTTTTTAGGAGAGATTCCTAACATATGATTATTTAATGTTGATTTTTTTTTTGTAATATTTTCATAAGTTTTCTTGTCAATTCCATTCATTATTCTTGATCTTGCACCATCGGGTGTAACTTTGATATTTGTAAAAAAATTATTAAAAGAATCAAATTTACCTAATAAACCATCAAGATCATCTTTACCATCAGCTATAATTAACATTTGTTGAAATCCCATACAACAGCCCCATACTGGGAAATAATAACCATTATCATTTGCTTTAATTGCCATTAAAACTAATTTTTTACAAGCTAAGTAAAACTCTTTTTGAGTTCCAGCAAAAGCACCACCGCTTGGTAAATAAAGTCCATGAATTCTGTTAAAATAGTATTCTAAATTGTCTGTATTATGTGGAATAATAAGTGTTTCAATATTATTTTTTTTCATCCATGTTAAGTGCTCGGATGATATGTACGAGTCACCGCATACTTTAAAATATTTTTTATCAGGTGTTAATGGAACAGTAATAATTCCAATAATAAATTTTTTCTTTTTCTCTATTTTTTTGCTTTTTAATTTCCTTTTAACTTTGGTTTTTTTATTATGCGCTTTTAATTTCCTACGCGTATTTCTATTTCTTCTAACATTTTTTTTCATATAAAATATTATAAGATTTTAAATATTTTAAATATTATAATATATTAATGGTAAAGATAACAATAGGTATATTAACGGTTCCTTTATCTAAACATGAATATTATGTCTATAAAAAAAACAGAAATACATATTTTAATTCTTATTTACCAACCAGTTATGTTAAATGGATAGAACAATCGGGAGCAAAAGTTGTTCCAATACCATTTAACTTAAGTGAAAAAAAAATACTAGAAATATTAAAACAAGTTAATGGTGTTCTTTTCCCAGGTGGCGATGTGGATCGTAATTCAAAAAGTGATTTTAAAAAATATGTAAAATCTTTTAAACAGATATTTAATTATGCTGTAAAAGAAAATGATAAGAAAAATGTATTTCCTTTATGGGCAACATGTTTAGGATTTGAATTTTTATGCATGATGCCATATGATGTGGATACAATTATTCATAATTATAAAAATCATTTCTTAATTAAAAAAGTAGCATCTAGAAATAGAAACGTAAAGTTTAACTTATATAAAAATGTTAAAAATCCACTCGGCGAATTAGATAAAAATAATAAAGTAACTAATAATGCAAAAATATATATGAACCATCATTATGGGTTTTTATTAAATAAAGAAACGACTAGTGTTTTAACAAAATATCTAGATATTATTTCTATTAATAAAGACAAAAATAGAAAAGAATATATTTCAACTATTAAATTTAAAAAATATCCATTCTGGGGTGTTCAATGGCATCCTGAAAAAGTAGCTTACGAACACAATGATACACACGTAGAAAACTCAATGGAAAATATAAATTTTTCAAGTTTATGGTCGGAGTTCTTTATTTATTTATGTATGAAAAGTGAAAATTATCTAAAAGATAAAAATTTATTAATTAATAATTTTCCGTTACATAGAGGTAAAGACATTCATAACATAAAAAAAAACAAACAACTCCCTAAATATAAAACAATTTTTATGCAAAACTATTTTTTTGTTTAAGCATCTCTCCTCTTAGTTTCATTAACTTGTTAATCTCATCCGTCATATCGGGCACTTCATATCTTAAATATGATTTATTTTTATTATTTGGATGGAGACAAACTAAATACATGTTTGTCACCTTCTTACCATAATTTTTTTCTATTATCCACTTGTACGTATTTAATTGGAGAGAATAATGCCAAAAATTAGCATCAGGTAAATGTGATACACACTCTGTTATAGCAGAGTCCCATCTGTTATCTTTCTTAATTTCTTTACATCTTTTCCAATCATAAATCTGTAATGTTCCATCTGGATTTTCAAATATCATATCAATAGAACCAGCCAATCGCAGTTCTTTATTCCAAACCATCCATTCTGTTCTATAAGGTTTTAAGTTAGAACCAATATCTTCTTCAAACTTTTCAAAATATTTCCATTCTAAACAATCTTCATCAACTTCAACAGCTAGATCATTATAATAGCATTCGATATCAAAATGCATTTTTGTTCCAGCCTCTGAAGCTTCTTTTCCATTATTTCTCCATTTTTGTTTAATTTCATATGGAGACATACCAAAATACTCACTATTTTTCCAATTTTTTGATTTCATCATTTTACTAATAATAGCATCTGCGTTAAATTTTGGAAAATGTGAATGATTCCATGTCGTAACAGACAAATAATCGGAATCACCGTCAATAGTATAAATGTGCGGTCCTTCATCAAATGATATGTGATTATCGCGTTCATGTTTATTTGTTTTTTCTAAAATCGTCGGATCCATAAATTAAAATATTTATAATCATTAATTTACTTTTAAGTATTTTCAATTTTTATTTTCTAATCGTTATATAAGCTTACTACAGATATGTAGGTTAATATTTCAGAATAAATTTTAAAATATTTAGGATATATATATATGACGTATCGTTTAGAAGTAGCTTTTAAAAGAAACCACACCTGGGAAGCAACGCAAATGCAAAATAAAATAATTAATTTGGCATATTTTTTTGGTTGCGAAAGTTATTATAAAGATTTTGAGATTTCAGGAAAAGGAAGAAATATTAAAAGAAACACCGCTTTTATAATATTTAATTTCCCAGAAGACTCTAATTATATTGTTAATTTTTTAAAATCAATTAAAAATGTTAGAGATGTTTGTATAGAATCAATCGGTTTTGATAATATTAAATTTACCCTTCTTTATGCTTCTAAACTTTATTTAAATACGATGGATCGTGGTAAGGCAACAGAATATTTAAATAATAAAGATTTTATTGCTGATAACTTAAATTATAGAAATATTATCCAATATGTTAAATAATTTATTTTTTAATTATTTTTCGTCTCTTATTTGTTTTTCGTCTCTTATTTGTTTTTCGTCTCTTATTTGTTTTACCACGTTTTTTTGTTTTTCTTTTAGATATATCTAATAATGTAAATAAACTTTTTTTAAACTTGGGTTTACCAAAAATATTTTTTAATTTTGTATCTGTTAAATTAATTAAGACCATTTATAGAATATAAATATATTATAAATATATTATAATGAAAAAAAACAAAGAAAATGTTAAAAAACCATTAGATAAATTACCATTACCTAAAATTAGTTTATACACAAATAATGACTATAAAGAGAATAAAAAACAAAAAAATGACAAAGAAGAATTAAAAAGCATTGATAATATTTTTACAAAAGATTTTATTGATGATTATTTTGATTAAAGTAAAAAATTGATATAAAAAAATTATTTACTTTAATCTTTAGAACAATCCAATGGAGACTAACAATAAATTAATAGCTCTGCTAGAAAAATTAGAAAATATTGAAAAATCAAGAGGTAAAATCTTTGAAGCAAGAGCTTACAGCAAAGCAACAGAATCACTTGTAAATTATAATAAACCAATCAAATCCATTGAAGAAATAAAACATCTTAAAAATATTGGAACTAAAATTTACAAAAAATTTGATGAATATTTAAAAACAAATACTCTATCAATGTTAGAGAATGCAAAAAATGACCCAATATTACTATTTTATAATGTTTATGGCATTGGTCCCAAAAAGGCTATCGAACTAGTTGAAAAAGAAAAAATAACTACAATTGAAGAGTTAAGAGAAAGAGAAGATCTATTAAATGATAAACAAAAAATAGGATTAAAGTATTATGAAGATATTTTAAAAAGGATTCCCAGAGACGAAATTGATCAATATCTTAAACGGCTAACAGCTGTTTTTAAACAGGTTGCAACTAGTGATGACTTTTTCGAAATAGTGGGTTCATATAGAAGACAACATAAAACTTCTGGAGATATTGATATTATTATCTCAAATAAAAAAAACAATAGAGAGATTTTAGATAAATTTATAAATAAATTAGAAGAACAGAATATTTTAATTGAAATTCTCTCCAAAGGAAAAACCAAAAGCTTAACAATTGCTAGATTAAAACCTAGTTATACTGCTAGAAGAATCGATTTTATGTATTCTCCACCAGATGAGTTTGCTTTTTCCACGTTATATTTTACTGGTTCTAAAAATTTTAATGTTGTTCAAAGAAAAATAGCAAATGACCATAATTTAACACTCAATGAACACGGATTATATCATTTATCAGATAAAAAGGTAAAACAACAGAAAATTGATAAAGAGTTCTTAACTGAAAAAGATATATTTGAACATTTAAATATGGTTTATAAAGAACCACACGAAAGAAAGGATGGGAGAGATGCTATACTTAAATCCCAAGAAACAACTCACAGTCAACAAACAAGTCACAGTGAACAAATAAGTCACAGTGAACAAACAAGTCACAGTGAACAAACAAGTAAAACAGAAGAAAAAAAAGAATCATCTAATAGTAAAATGAAAAAGCAATCATTAAAAGCTAACAAAAAAATAAAAATAAGCAAAAAAACTCTAAAAAATTTAAGAAAATCTTCTTCAAAAAGAAAAAAAATTATTGAGAAATGGCAAGAATTAAAATCCCAAGGTATCACGGCAGTAAAAGGCTACTCTGAAGACGATATATATGAAATGCTTACATTGGCATCAAAAATATATTATAATGAAAAAAAACCATTAGTTAGTGATGAGGTATTTGATATTTTAAAAGAATATGCAAACAAAACATATCCGGATAATGAAAAATTTAATGAAGTTGGTGCTGAAATAACAAAAAAAAAAGTAAAACTACCTTATTATCTTGGCTCGATGGATAAGATTAAACCAGATACTAAGGAATTAGAAAAATATCTAAAAAAATATTCTGGAGAAAAAATATTAAGTGCAAAGCTAGATGGTATCTCGGCTTTTTACAGCACAGAACAAGACGAACCACTGTTAGCTACACGAGGAAAAGCAATCAACGGACTGAATATTAGTCATATGATACCTTACATGAAATTACCAAATCATAAAGATAAAGTTTTAAACGATGTTAGTATTCGAGGTGAATTAATTATAAAAAAAGATACATTTGAAAAAAAATACAAAAATGAATATAAAAATCCAAGAAATTTTGTTTCAGGCGTTGTTAATTCTATAAAATTTGAACCTGGAAAATGGAAAGATATTGATTTTGTTGGTTATGAAGTTATTAAACCATCTTTAAAACCTTCAGAACAAATTGCTTGGCTCATTCAAAATAATGTTATACCAGTCAAATATGAAATAATGAATGAAATTTCAAATGATTTGTTATCAAAATATTTAGTAGATTGGAGAGATTCATATCACTATGAAACAGATGGGATTATAGTTACTGATGATAAAATATATCCTAGAAAAAATGAAAATCCTAAACACGCATTTGCATTTAAAATGGTTCTCGGCGATCAAATTGCCGAAGCTAAGATAATAGATGTTATCTGGACGACAAGTAAAGATAAATATATCAAACCGGTAGCACAAATAGAACCAATTAATTTAAAAGGAGTTACCATTGAACATGTAACAGCATTTAATGCTAAATTTGTGAATGATAATAATATTGGAATAGGTTCTGTTATAGAATTGGTTAGAAGCGGCGATGTTATTCCACATATTAATAAGGTAATAAAACAAGCAGATACACCCAAAATGCCAGATGTTCCGTGGCACTGGAATAAAACAAAGGTAGATGCAATTAGTGATGTTGAAAATGACCCAGGTGCTCTTCAAAAATCAATAGAATTCTTCTTTAAAAAGTTAGATGTAAAAGGATTGGGACCGGGTAATGTGGCAAAATTTATTAAGGCTAATTTTAATACTATTCCAAAAATTTTAGCAGCAACAAAGGAAGAAATGATGTTGATTGATGGATTCAAAGAAAAAACTGTTGATAAGATTCACACTAATATTCATAGTGTTATAGATAATGCTTCTCTTGTTACAATAGCTAGTGCGTCAAATATATTTAAAAGAGGTATTGGGGAAGCAATTATTAAAAATATTTTAGATAAGTATCCAGATATATTTGTTAATTTTAAGAATAAAGACAATACATTAATAGATAGAGTTGCTTTGGTTGATAATGTTAGTAGTAAACGAGCCCAACAATTTGTAGAACAAATCCCAGAATTTTTAGAATTTATAAAAGAATCAAAACTTGAAAATAAACTAAAGATTACAACAAATAAAGTTATTGATAAAAACAATATTTTGTATGACAAAAAAATTGTATTTTCAGGGATTAGAGAAAAAGCATTAGAAGATAGTCTTTTAGAAAAAGGCGTAAAATTAACATCATCTGTAAGTAAAAACACATTTGTAGTTTTAGTTGAAAGTAATAATACTGAAACAACTAAAACACAACAGGCCATCAAATTAAATATACCGATTCTTACTATTGATAAATTTAAGGAAAAATATTTATAATAATATTTAAATCTGTATATTTATATATTATGCTATTTTTGAATATCAAAAAAGGTGGTAGAAAAACAAAAAAAAATAATAAAAAAAAACAAAAAACAAAAAAGAAAACAAATTTAAAAAAACAAAAAACAGTAACAAGAAAATCAAAAGTTCCAACCTCATTATCTATTTTTCCCGATAAGAGCCCCCAACTTCAAAAAGATAACGAACCAACTAAACTTAATAAATTTACAACAAAAAATGTAGCCGTTAAAGATAAAAACCACAATGAATACAATAGTATATTAAATAATAGATTAGCATACAAAAGACCAGCAAGAGGACAAGATTTGCAAATAGATACTTCTATTATTTATGGACCAGTTGTAGAACCAATAAAGAAAAAAAATTACAAATCCTTAAAAAAAGGTGATGTGATTTACTATGACAGAAGTTCGGTTGTTTTAAGAGGACCTTTTTATTTCCAAGGACACCGCAGAGGACCTGAATTGCTTTTAAAAGTAAAGGATATTGTTTACCCTCGTGAGTATTTATTTTCTATAGAAGTTAATAAATTGGAAAAAGAAAATTTATATTTAGTAAAAAATAATAAAAAAACATTGAAGAAAAAAAAAACTAAGAAACATAAAGGTGGTTTTAAAGAAACGTATAAGGTTTTAAATGGATTAATTCATAAATCTTCTAATAATAATTGGATACCGTCTTTGGATAATAAATTTCTTTTATGAGAAAGTATATTCTACAATTTCATTTAAATTAAATTTTAATTTACTATATAATTTAAATTTAATTTTCTTAATCTTATCGTTTGTGGGTATTGAAGAGCCTGTAACTTTGGGAATATTTTTATACCATTCATCACAATTTTCACAATCATCTAATTTATCAGCATTTTTTTTATTATATTTTGAAAATTCTTTTTGAATACGCGATTGAAAATAATCAATCACTTTTTCTAATTCAGTATTCATTAATTCTCTCCATTTATCATTTTCATAAAGATACAGTTTATTAGGTTTTTCTTCAAAACTAACAATTACATTTGTATCTTTATCTTGCAAATTATTTAAAATTGTAAGAGAGATTCCTTCTATAAATCCTTTATTAAATACATTTTCAAGGTCATTTTCATTTACATTAACATTTTTCAACCAGTTTTCATAATCAATTTCTAACTTTCTATTCTCATTTAACCAATCTACAACTGATATCTTTTTTTTTTCTTTATTTGCTATTTTTGAAAGTTCTGCTACTTTTTTTTCCAGTGCTTCATTTTTTTTTATTAATATTTTTAAAGTTATCCACATATCTCTATTTGATGGAATTGTTGTTTCATCAACCAAATCCGTTCTTGAATGTCTAATCATTTCACATACGGCACGATGTTCTTGAAATGGTTTTAGTCTTTTATAAAGTTTACCACAACTACATCTGTGCATTTTTAGCAATATAACTACAAAATATATTTTAATTAATTTTTATTTCAATTTAATATTTTTTAAAATATATTATTTGTTTTTATTATAATGGTAGAAATTGATACTAGTACATGGACTTGGAAAGAAATCGATGGTCACCCTATATACCCCGAAACTCCCACTTCTATTACAAAGTCATATAGACATTGGCATGAAAACAAAGAAGATGGATACCAAAATTTAGATCACCAAATAACTGAAGTATTTCAACTTCGAAAATATATTACAAATTATTTATGGAAAGCATCATTGAGAGTATATGATAATGCTGATATTTTTATAACGGATGATTATGGTTTACCGTTAAATAGCAGTATATGGTACAATGATACCTCCGAAAACAGAGCTTATATTAAAAAAGAAAGATTTTTTGATGCAAGTAGATGTGACTGTAGTATGAATGTAGATATTAGTGGTAATTTAACTGGTAATGTATCATTAGAATACGATGATGGTTTAAATAAATTTATTTTAAGAGGTACTCATTTTGAAAGAGATCTACTTAAGTATGGTGTTTTGAATATAACTAATCCTTCAAATACAAGTGACCCTTCTGGGTATATTGTTTACATTAAAGAAATAATAGATGACTCTTCAGCCGAAGTTTGTGTTTATAAAAATACTCCAAATAATTATTTTTCAGAAAAATGTATTAGTGACCTATCATCAAGTATCTCATCGTCTGAAGAAAAAAGTTTAAAATATGAAAAAAATTTTGAATGGAATGTGAAAAACCAGTTCCAATCGATGGATTTAAATTACCTTATGGGAACGACCCTGGAGCCGTTATGGGAGAAATTGGCTGACAATCCAGATCATTATCCCCCAGTAGGTGTTTATCCGGGAACAAAACTTACTGCTACAAAAAAATGGGATTTTGAGTTATCGCATGGGACAAGAGAATACTATCATTGTTTTGTAGATCCAAGTGAGTTTTCAGGAGGAAGTAAAACCTATTTAAAAATAAATTATTATAAAGATGGTTATGGAATACCACAACATCCTCCTATGGATATAAGTAAATGGAATATTACAGGCATAGACTCTCTTCTTGATGTTTGGAAATATTTAAATGTTCCAATATGGGCCAGGACCTATGACCGAAAACGAATTGACGCTGCCATCAATGCGGCCCGTGGAATTCCACCGGAACCCGATTTCGTCAACACAAAAGAACGGTGGGATCTCGGGCTTGGTTCTCAAGACGGAAAGTTTTTCTTTTTTAATGGTTATAAAAAACGTACTCTTACAATATTATTACATTTTTACAATAATTTACTTGACGTTCCGAAAAATGGAGTTTCTGTAGAAAGAGACTATTCAGGCAATGAACTATTCACTATAAATGATCTACCTTATTTAAATATCTTTGATTGGGATTTTTCTAGCA
>TARA_B100001057_G_scaffold279765_1_pt1 | contig 14118 bp, 15 predicted proteins | sample TARA_B100001057 | Tara Oceans TARA_B100001057 (sample SAMEA2621839) | marine metagenome | biome: marine biome (ENVO:00000447); feature: surface water layer (ENVO:00002042); material: "saline water (ENVO:00002010), including plankton (ENVO:xxxxxxxx)" | depth 5 m
TTCATCAACAGGAAAAGATGGGGTTGCGATAATTGGCATTATAATTAGTAATATGCTTAGTACTGATTTCATTAATTTAAAATTCTAAAACTATAACTCTTAAAAACGTATCCCATAGTTAATAATCATTGACTTTTCTCCAAAAATCTCTCCACTATCAAGAAGATATTCGGCTGAAAAGTTAAATCTTTGATTATTCCCCAATTGTATATAAGCTGTCGTAGGATAAGCTCTAATACCAATAATTGTAGCAAAAGTGCTACTACCTACTCCAAATCCAATTTTTCCAGTTACTATTGTAGGCAAAGCAATTCCACCTTGATAGTCTAAAATAGTGTTATTATTATAGTAATGTGTTTTTCCCCACAAATATGATGCGCCTGGAAAAATTCCGTTACCATCAAAAAACATATCTGTAATTACCCCAAAATTAAATTCCTTATATGTTTCATTAAATTGTGAATATGAGACTATTGGGCATATAAATAAGAGCAGTAGTATTTTTTTCATACCACAAATTAAACAATAAGTATTTTAATTATTATGCATTGCATAAGTTAATTATGTAATGAAAACATAAACTACAAATATATAGAGTCAAAGTAAAAACTGTTAAGTTTAAAAGGGTGAAAAAACTACTACTTATATTACTTTGCTTGCCAATGATTGCGTTTAGGAGTTTGATTAAAAAAATAGGAACTTTTAAAATTATTTATGTTCCACAATATGTTTGAAAACGTTCTTCAAATATTTGTGTTGGAGGCCTAAGAAACTTGTCAAGTCTATTTCTGTATTGATAAGGTTTAGACAGAATTTCTAAAAGTTTATTGTAAGGTTCAATATTTCCATTAATAGCTTTTTCAATAGCTTCACCAACCAAGTGATTTCTTGCAATAAATACTGGATTTTGCTTTTTCATTAATTCCTTTGCTTCTTTAATTGTTTTTTTCTTCAAAATATTTGTTCTCCATTTTTTATTCCATTTGACAAAATTAAGATTGCAGCTAATTTGATTAACATTAAAATTATCTTGACACAAAAGATTGAATGTATTGGTATAATCAAGTTTTAAATTTTTCATTATTTGTAGAAGTTCATCAACCAAAGGATAAAGTAAAATATCATTACAGTGAAATCCTATTTTTTTTAACATCATATCATAATATTTTTCTTCCCAAACTTTATCAAACTTTTTAATTACATTTTCTGCGAGTTGAATAGATTTATCTTTACTATGATGAATTATTGGAAGAAGAGCTTCTGCAAACCTTGAAATGTTCCACTTTAAAATTTTAGATTGGTTGCCAAAAGAATATCTACCACTATGATCTATAGAGCTATAAGTTTTTTCAGGATCATAAGCGTTTATAAAGGCACATGGACCATAGTCAAAAGACTCTCCAGAAATGGATGTATTATCAGTATTCATAACTACATGAATAAATCCAACAAGTATCCAATCAAGAACCAAATCAATTTGTTTTTGCATTACTAAAACTAGTAAAGCTAATGTAGGATTTTCAAACTCATTAATTTCTGGATATAACCTATTGATAGAGTAGGATGTTATTTTTTTTAAATCATCAGATTATCCAAAATATGATGCATATTCAAAAGTACCAACTCTAATATGGCTTTTCATGGTCCTAACCAAAATACCACCATGTTCTTTGAATCTTCTATAAATAATATCACCTGTCTTGATTACTGCAAGGCTTCTAGATGATGAAATATTTAAATAATGCATTGCTTCACTAAAGAGATACTCTTTGAGCATTGAGCTTAAAGTAGCTTTGCCATCTCCTCCTCTAGAATATTTAGTTATTCCTCCCCCTTTTAGCTGTATATCAAAACGTTTATTATCTGAATCGATATGCTCACCTATTGTTATTGCTCTTCCGTCTACGAGGTTAGTAAAGTGTCCAAATTGATGTCCTGCGTATGCTTGTGCATAAGATTTTTTATGATTTAAATCAGAGCATAAAAAGTTAATTAGTCTTTGTTTATCATTTAAGGCATGATTAAACTTATTACATATTACATCATTTAAAATAAAAACTTTAGCTGAAGAGTTTAAATCAGGCTTTGTTTGCGTGTAAAATTTTTTGGCAGAGATAAATAAGAAAAATCAAAATTAAACATTGTGTATATTTTATGTTTTTTCTATATCAAAATTGTAAATTAAATCGTTTGCATTAACTTTTATTTTTTCAATTTGATTTTTATTTAACCAACTTATAAATTTTGATAGAACACTTGGATTTATGTAACCAAAATTTTTTATATCTCCGAAATAAGGTAAAGAAAATTCAAGTGATTTTTTTATGTCAATGGTTTCATGTTCAGGAACATATTTTCTTAAAATATTAGAGGAATCTTCAATATTGTTAATGGAATATATAAACCCTTTTTTTGTAGTATCAATAAATTCTGAAATAATCTTTTGATCTGTATTTTTCAAAAAAAGTTCTGATGTTACTAAAAGAGGTGAATAAGAGTAGGGAATTTTATAACTTTCTAATTTGAAAAAGTTTAGATCTTTTCTTTCTATTCCCTCCCAATTTAGAAATATCCATGTAGAATCAAATTTTTCTTTTAAAACTGTTTCCCAAACTCCCAATCTTTGTGGATAGTGTATATTTATCTTACCATTTCCTCCATCATTTTTAATCAATTTTTTTATTATGAGATCTTCATATCTTGCCCCATATGAAGCATAAGTTTTTGTATCAAGATCTTTGGGTCTGTAAATCTTACTTTTATTGTTAACTACAATTGCACTAATATCTTTTTGATAAATTGTTAAGACTGCTAAAAGATTAAATTTATTCTTTTTTGTTCTAAAGCTAATCAAAGTTTCAGTCGGGCACAATCCAAAATCAGCATTACCTGACTCAATTTTTTTTGCGGGAGTTTCTTTGTAATTATCCATTTCTGGTGAGATAATTTTCAAATCAATATCTTTTTCTTTATAGTAACCTTTTTCTTTAGCAACAAAAAAACCGATGTGATTAATATTTGGTGTCCAGTCAAGAGCTAATTTAATTTTGTTCATAGTGTTATAACTTAAGTAACAAATGTAATTTATTAAATATTAAGATTGAATAAAGCATTTTAACAAACTATGAATTTTAAATCTTAAAACTCACTTTAAGCTTGTTTCCTCCAATTATCAAAGAAGCTGCAATGATAATTATATTTTTAATTATGTATTGACCCTCTAAGGTTGGTAATAAGAAATTTGAATTTTGAAAGGAAACATCAGGCAGTATTATTAGTGGTAAAAAAGTACCTGTCATTTGTATAATCAATAGAATCATAGCAATTAATGTTGTTTTTTTAAACAAAAAGAAAATTGCAATTAAAACTTCCCAATAACCAATAATAATTGTCCATATTTCAGCACTAAATATTGGCATCCAATAGACTGTATCAATAACTAAATCTTGAGCAGGTGATAAGTTTATTATTTTCAAGAACCCAAACCAGAAAAAAATTATAAATAATGGTATTCTTACTAAATAATCGTTTGTATTGTACATTTTATAAATTTTAAGTTTAGTGTCTTTGTGCTTTAATTAAATCAGTAACAATTTTAGCAGAGAGTAAGCATAATGGTATACCTCCTCCCGGATGTACGCTTCCACCGCAAAAGAAAAGATTTTTTATTTTATTTGAAAAATTAGAATGTCTCAACAGAGCAGAAAATTTATCATTGCTTGACGATCCATATAATGATCCATTTGATGAGTTTGTTTTTTTTTCAATATCTAACGGGCTAATTACTTTTTCAAAGTCTATATAATTTTCTAAATCAATTTTTAAGTTTTTATTTAATTTTTTGATAATATTTTTTTTTGCAGATTTTATTAAATCACTCCAATCTTGTCCATGGTTATTAGGGACATTAATCATTGTAAACCAGTTTTCACAGTTTTCAGGTGCATCTTCGATATTTTCTTTTGAGGTTATATTAATATATATTGTTGGGTCTTCGGAGATTTTTTTATTTTGAAAAATATCGTCAAATTCTTTTTTATAATTAGCAGAGAAAAAAATATTGTGAAGATCTAATTCTTTAAATTTTTTCTTGACGCCCCACAGGAATATAATAGCTGAACTACTTTTTTCATTTTTTGTAATATTATTTGGTGTAATTTTCTTTGACATTAAGCCATAAGTGTGTTCAACGTCAGAGTTACTAATTACAATATCAGAAATGATTTGCTTTTGATTTACAACTAAACCAATTGCTTTTTTATTTTTAATTATTATCTCTTTGACCTCAGAATTAAAATTAAACTCAACTCCAATTTCTAAAGCAAGTTCAAAAAGTTTTTTTGAAATCATTCTCATTCCTCCTATTGGGAAATATACTCCATAATGTTGCTCTAAATGAGGTATCATAGACATTATTGCAGGAGTTTTGTATGGTGATGACCCATTGTATGTTGCAAATCTATTATAAAATTGGGCTAATCTTTTGTCACTAAAAGTGTTATCATTAAAATCAGATAAGTTTTTAAAAATACCAAGCTTTCCAATATTTAAAATAGCTTTGACAGTTTCTAGTGATAAGTAACTTGATATTTTATGCAAGGATTTTCTCAGAAAAATACCATTTGTTAAATCATATTTTTTCTTGTTCAGTTCAAAATAACTAATTAATTCATTTTCGCTTACATTAAAGGTTTTAGAGGCTCTCTTTGCAAATTCTTTTTTTTCTGCAGGTGCATTAAATCGCGTACCATCTTCGTAAAAATAATTACATATATATTTTTTCTTTTTGAAATTTAGATAGTTGTCAATTTTTTTACCAGTTAAATCAAAAATTTCTTCAATTAGTGCTGGCATCGTTAACAATGAGGGGCCAATATCAAATCTATAACCCATCATTTTTAGTTCATCTATTTTACCTCCAAAAGATTTATTTTTTTCATAGATTTTGACATGATACCCTTCATTTTTTAATCTGATAGCACAAGAAATACCAGCTATGCCTGAACCTATGATTGATATATTTTTTGTTTTGTTTTTTTTTGAATTAATCAATATTGTATAATATTTTACGTGAAAATTTATGCAAAATTAATAACTAAAAATGAAACTTTTAATAATTTTTTAAAAAAAATATCTAAATTGTTTAACATATTTAGTTGTGCATAAAATACTAGTCTGACTTTTATTCTTTGTTATGCTAAGCATAATATTTTATTTTTATTTATTTTTATTTACTATATATTTAATTGAACAAATCAATAAATATGAATAAACTACATTTTTTATTATTGGCAGTATTTATTATCTTCTCATCTTGTGAAAGAGAGGAATCAACATTTTCTACAGGATGCGAAGTTGAATGTAATGAATGGGAAAGATGTACTCATGTTAGTCATGATTTTTTTGACTGGGAATGGCTATGTAGACCTAAGCTTGACCGATATACTTCTGGTGGGTGGTGGAGCGGAGAATTAAATGTTACAGATGAATCAGGAAACATACATCCTTATCAGTTGCGAGATCTAAATGCACTTACTCAAGGATTACAAGATATTAGTCTTGAATTTCCTGTAAATAGTTTTGATTGGAATGGAGATCTATCAATATATAATTATCTTATTTTAAATTTTATTAATTCTGAAACTTTAGAATTTACTATTAATGATGTGGTTTATGATCCTCATATTCAATCAAATGTTCTTTATAATGGTACTGGGCAAATAATTCAAACAGGAGGAAGTGCCAGTCATGTTCTTGAGTTTGATTGTGATTTTACTTTTGATAATAAAAACTATTCAGTTTCTTTTTCAGCAACACGTGATTAATTTTTAATAAATTTAGATTTAATTATAATGTATAAAATTGTAGGGACCTATTCGGTTACCTTTTAAATTGTCTACACTAGTTTACTGTAATACTCCTACAACTATAAACGGTCAAATAAAAATTGTTAATTTTAATAAACAGTAGATTTACAATTAAATGCAGAAATTAGAAAATTTCATTTACTCAGTTAAGTACTTGCCACCAATATTATATTTTGGATCTGTAGCGTTGCTTGGATATGACATTTATTGTAATTTAATTAAAGAAACAGAGTTTCTAAATGAATACACTGAAGCACCATTAATTACCATGTTTTTTTTAATGACTTATTTAGGTGCAAAAAAATATCAAAAAAAAAAACAGTAAATGAAAAATTTTCTTGATAATATTTTTTCAATTTTTGCTTTAATATGTTGTGTAGACCTAATTTATGAAGGATTAAACCATAATTGGTTTTTTGATTTTGAGAACAATTATATTTTTATTGCACTTTTATTTTACCAAGGTTTAAGCTTCAGCAAAAGAAAATATGCTAATTTCAAAAGTTATTTCACAAAACTTTCTTTGTTTGAAATTATTTTTCTTGTGTACGTTTTATTGTTCTTTATCTTTGAACTTTTCCTATCCTAACTATTAATATAAACTACAACTATATGTAGTCATATTTAAATTTGTACTATTCGTTATCGACACTTACATTTATGGCTCTTTTACCTCTGTCACTATCTTCTAATTCAAAAGTGACTTTATCATTTTCTTTTATTTCTTCATTTGTTCCACTAACATGTACAAAATATTCATTAGAGTCTTCATCATTTTTGATAAATCCAAATCCCTTACTTGTATTAAAAAACTTAACTGTTCCTTTCATAATTTAATTTAATTTAATTTGTTTTTTTTCCTTTGTTTTCACCGTCTTGCCAAAAGTTGTCTTTTACCTCTCCTAAATATTTAAAGTTCCTGTTTTTGAATTCCCTCTCTGCAATATCTATTTCAAACTTTGAGCTTCTCATTAAGCGGATTGGCCTTGAGTTTTGTGTTGATCCAGAAATAGAAAAGTAATATCCATTTTTTAGACTTTTTATTCTACTTGGTTTTCTTCCGGCTTTAGACATAATATTTTCAAAAGTAATCTAATTATTGTAAACTTTAATCTTTTAAACACTTAGATTATTAAAAAGAATCAAGTATTTTAATAAATACACATTAAATAATAACATAAAATACAACAATGGAGAGTCAAAGTAAAAATTATTTAGTTATGGTTCATAAACTTTAAGTTGAGGAAAATATTTTTTATTTTAAATGAAACAATCACAAAAATCAGCAATCATGTGCAAAACTAGACCTATTCCAATTATATTAAAAGGTCTTTTTAAGAATGACATAATAAAATATATTGTTATCGCGTAATAGGAGTGTAGAGGGTGAAAGTTAATGCTGCATCTATCCACTTGATAAATTGGTGTAGCAAGTAAGTGGTCTATATCAACTATCATTGTTGAAATCATAATTAAATAAGCTTTTTTCCAATCTTTATTAAAAAAAAAATTTGCAACAAAAAGTGGTAAGAAGAAATGTAGTGAATAATGAATGATAAGAGAGGTCGTTAAATTTTTTTATTAGTCTCTCTTAAGTTTTCGATACTTAATACGTTTGGGAGAAATATCACCTAATCTTTTTTTCCGATTTTCTTCATAATCTGAATAGCCACCTTCAAAATATACAACATTACTATTTCCTTCAAAAGCGAGGATATGTGTACAAACTCTGTCTAAAAACCATCTATCATGTGAAATAATGACAGCACATCCAGCAAAGTTTTCTAACCCCTCTTCTAATGCTCTCAATGTATTCACATCTAAGTCATTAGTTGGTTCATCTAATAAAAGCACATTTGCTTCTTGTCTTAAAGTCATTGCTAAATGTAATCGATTACGTTCCCCTCCTGAAAGTACGCCTACCTTTTTGTTTTGATCTGAGCCACTAAAGTTGAACTTAGCGACATAAGCTCTTGAATTCATTAATTTTCCACCAACATTTACTTGCTCTTGTCCACCAGTTATTTGTTGCCAAATTGTTTTTTCCAAATCAATATCAGCATGTTGTTGATCAACATAGGCAATCTTTACAGTCTCCCCAATTTTAAATGAACCTGAATCTGCAACCTCTTGTTGCATTATCATACGAAATAAGGTTGTTTTTCCTGCTCCGTTCGGCCCAATAATGCCTACTATTCCAGCTGGGGGTAGTTTGAAATCTAAATTTTCATATAACAACTTATCACCAAATGCTTTACCGACACCCTGTGCATCAATAACATTAGTACCTAATCTAGGGCCAGGGGGGATGTATAACTCAATTTTATCCTCTTTTCTTTTTCCTTCTTCGCTCAGTAGTTTTTCATAATTACTTAATCTAGATTTTGATTTTGTACGCCTTCCTTTTGGTGACATACGTACCCACTCAAGTTCTCTTTCTAAAGTTCTTTTTCTTTTACTTTCTGTTTTTTCCTCTTGTGCTAATCTTTTTGTTTTTTGTTCTAGCCAAGATGAATAATTTCCCTTCCATGGAATACCCTCACCTCTGTCTAGCTCTAAAATCCAGCCAGCAACATTGTCCAAAAAATATCTATCATGAGTAATTGCTATTACAGTGCCTTTATACTCTGAAAGATGTTGCTCTAGCCATAGTACAGATTCTGCATCTAAGTGATTGGTAGGCTCATCCAATAATAAAATTTCAGGCTCTTGAAGCAATAAACGACATAGTGCAACTCTTCTTCTTTCTCCTCCTGAAAGTATTGAAATTTTAGTGTCTGGCTCAGGACATCTTAAGGCGTCCATTGCTATATTTAATTTAGTTTCTATGTCCCAAGCTCCAAGTGCTTCAATTTTATCTTGAAGGTCACCTTGCTCTTTTAAAAGCTCTTCCATTTTATCAGGATTTTCATAATTTTCTGGTATTCCTAAAGAATCATTTATTTTATTGTAGGCATCTAAAACCTCAACAGCCTCATGCATTCCCTCTTTTACTATATCAATTACCGTTTTATTTTCATCAAGTTTTGGTTCTTGTTCAAGGTAACCTGTTTTATACCCCTCTGAAAAAGTTATATCACCTTGATAAGATTTTTCAAGTCCAGCAATTATTTTTAAAAGTGTCGATTTACCTGAACCGTTAAGCCCTATAATGCCGATTTTAGCACCATAAAAAAATGATAAATAGATATCTTTTAATACTTGATTATTGTTGTTATTGTATGACTTGGAAAGACCAGTCATTGAAAAAATTATTTTCTTGTCATCTGACATTTTTACTATTTTGTTAGAGCAAAGTTAAATTAATTAATAGAAATTTTTTAAATAATCATAATTTCATATTCTATGCTATGCATAATTAACAATTAGATTAATTTATTTTAGCATTTAAATTTTAATGAAATGAAAATGAAATTTTTATTTGTGTGTATCTTATTAGTTTTTTTTACAAATACTGTATTCGCATCATTCCCTTTTACCAATGATTTGAAAATCAAGAAAGGAAATTATAATATCATAGTTCAAAAAGAACTTTTAAATAATAAAGCAAACAGCTATTCTTTAACATCTAAAAAGTCTTGGATTTTAGGATACTCTTTTGGTCTTAAATATGATTACAAAAATAATTTATTTCTAAAAAAACCTAAAATTGGGAAACATTCCTATTACGCAGGTTATAGGTTTAATTATGTAGCTACAGGCTTAATTGTAAATGGTGGATTAGGATTATTTTTAAGAGCATATTTTTTTAATGGGTTTGATTATTTAGATGATTTTTATATTAATATTGAAGCAACTCACAGTCCTGATGTATTGTTTGGGATGCATACTAATTCAGCTATATTTGGTTTGGGTTATGAATTTGAATTGACGGATTTTCTCAATATTAATTCTAGAATTTCTTATTATAATATAAAGGATCATATTTTTGTTGATGATCCAGATCCAAATGTAATATGCCTTTTTTGTACTGAGGAAATTATATTAAATGGAATTTTTTTTAATTTAGGATTACAATTAAATTTAGGAAAAAAAAGATTATATTATTAATCCTTTAACGAAATTGCATTAAAAGTTTGTGAAGGACATATAACTATCTCAAATTCTAATTAAAAATTGTTAAGTTTAGAAAGTGAGTTTTTATTAAATAATAATTAAGAAATGATTGATTTAAATTTAATCATAATCATATTTGCTGGAATATCGTTTATAGTTTATGGAATAAATTCTTTTTCCTCAGAAAAAATGGTGTTAGAATTTAAAAGATGGGGTTTAGAAAAGAAAAGAAAAACAATTGCAATAAGTCAATTTTTTTGCGGAGTTTTATTATGTATTGGACTAGTATCTAAAACTATATTATTTATTAGTTCCTCTTTCTTAGTTGTTATGATGGTAACAGCTGTTTATGTTAGAATAAAAATCAAAGACAATATTTCTGAAATATTACCAGCATTATCATATCTTCTAATTGGACTTTTGATTTTTAAAGAGACTCTTAAAATTTTTTATTAAGAATTTTTAGAAACGATATCCATAGCATATTATAAATCCTTTTACTTACCTAACATGAAAAATCACATTTTTAAATTTCTTTTCTTACCACTTTTATTTATAGGCTGTTATGATACTATAGAAAATCCAGATTACTTAAATATGTCTGTGCCTATAGACAAAAGAATTAAAGATTTGATGAGTAGAATGAGTTTATATGAAAAAGCATGTCAAATGAATCAGTTTGTTGGTATAGAGCATATGAAAAAAGCAGAGATAGATTTATCTGATGAGGATATGAAAAAAAGTGATACAAAAGGATTTTATAAAGGCGTTTTTTCAGATAATGTAAAGCAAATGATTATTGATGGGAAAATAGGTTCTTTTTTGCATGTTCTAACAGCTAAAGAAGCTAATTACTTACAAGAGTTGGCATATCAGTCTAAATTAAAAATACCATTACTTATCGCTATTGATGCAATACATGGTAATGCCCTATATAAAGGAGCAACTGTTTATCCATCTCCAATAGCAATTGCTTCAACATGGGATGAAACAAATTCTTATGATGTTGGTAAGCAAACAGCATTTGAGATGAGATCAACTGGATCACATTGGGCGCTCACTCCAAATATTGATGTGATGAGAGATGCAAGATGGGGAAGGGTAGGTGAAACTTTTGGAGAAGATCCTCATTTAGTCACTCAAATGGGCACTGCTATGATAAATGGATTACAGCAAGATGACTTCAGTGGTGCTAATAAAGTTATTGCATGTGCAAAGCATCTTGTTGCAGGAAGTGAACCAATTAACGGCTTAAATTTCTCTCCAATGGATATTTCTCAAAGGACTTTGAATGAAATTTATTTACCACCATACAAAAGTGCAGTTAATGCAGGCGTATTTTCGATAATGTCAGCTCATAATGAAGTAAATGGTATTCCTTCTCACTCTAATAAAAAACTCATGTCTAATTTAGTAAGAGATAGATGGGGTTTTAAAGGGTTTTATGTTAGTGACTGGTTAGATATCGAAAGATTAGAAACTATTCATAAAGTAGCTAGAAATTTCAAAGAAGCTGTTCATCTTGCAGTAGATGCAGGTATTGATATGCATATGCATGGTCCAAATTTTCCTGAACTGGTAGTTGAATTAGTAAATGAAGGTAAATTATCAGCAGATAGAGTTAATTATTCTTGTTCAAAAATATTAGAAGCAAAATTCAAGTTAGGTTTATTTGAAAATCGATTTGTTGATGAAGCTAGTATTTCAGAAAAAATATTTAATGAAACTAATAGAAATACAGCTTTAAAATTAGCTAGAGAGAGTATAGTTTTATTGAAAAATAATGATATTCTACCTCTTAAAAAAACTCATAATTCAAAAAATAAAATATTGGTTACTGGTCCAAATGCCAATAATCAATCAATACTAGGTGACTGGCACATGCCTCAGCCTGATGAGAATGTATATACTGTTTTTGAGGGTATTAATCAAATTGGATCTAAAATGGGTTATGTTGTTGATTTTCATAACTCTAATGAAAATATTAAGAAAATATCAGATGATGATATTTTCAGCACAGTAGAAATTGCTGATTTGTATGATATTGTTATTGTTGTAGTTGGTGATAATTCTATGAGGTATAAATGGAATCAAAAAACAGCCGGAGAAAATACGGCAAGAGCTGACCTTAATTTAGCTGGAAAGCAATTGGATTTAGTTAGGAGATTAAAAGAATTAGAAAAGAATGTTATTGTAGTTTATGTAAATGGTAGACCAATTTCTGAACCTTGGATTTCAGAAAATATAAATGCAATCATAGAAGCATGGGAACCAGGAAGTTTTGGTGGTTTAGCAGTAGGTGAAATTATTTTTGGAAAGACAAATCCAAGTGGCAAGCTTCCTTTGACCATTGCAAGATCAGTTGGCCAATTAAAAATGTTTTATAATCATAAACCCTCTATGTATTTTAGGCACTATGCAATTCAAAATAATAAGCCATTATATTCATTTGGTTATGGACTTAGTTATACCAAATTTCAAATAAGTGAACCTAAACTAAAAAGCTCAAAATTTGAGGAAGATATTTTAAGTGTATCAGTTGAGGTTAAAAATATTGGTGATGTTGCTGGTGATGAAATAGTTCAGTTATATGTTTCAGACAGATATAGTAGTATAACTAGGCCTGTTAAAGAATTAAAAGAATTCCAAAGAGTTAGTTTAAAACCAGATGAATCAAAAGTGATTACATTTGAACTAGAAAAATCGGCATTTGCTTTTTATGATTTAGATATGAATTTTATCATCGAAGCTGGTGAATTTGATATACACGTAGGAAACTCATCAAGAGATGAAGATCTAAAAACAAAAAATTTAAGTATTAAAAAAACAATTTATTTAAATGACTAGCTTAACTTTGTATTCAAACTATGAATCACTTAATAATAATTGGGCATCCTGATAAAAATTCATTTTGTTACAACGGAATTTTTAAAAAGATTAAAGAAGAGATGTCAAAAAATAATCAATCTTATAAAACTATAGATTTGTACAGCAATGATTTTACTCGTCCTAGAGAAAAATTAATTGATAATTATAAAAAATTAATTACTTGGTCTGAAAGCATATATATTATTTCTCCCGTTTGGTGGTTTAGATTAACACCAAGAACTGAGATTTTTTTTGATGAAGTCTTTACTCCCGGGTTTGCTTATAAATTTAAATCAATAACAAAAACTTATTCTTACCCAGTTTCATTCTTAAAAGACAAGAAACTCAGAACATACATTACTCATGGTGCACCAGCATTACCTGTTCTTACACTTTATGTTAATTCTGTTAAATTAAGACTTGTCATGGGAGTGTATTCGTTTGTTTTTGGTTGGAAATTTTCACTTTTTACAAAGACAAAACAATTTTGGTCTGTTCCCTTTGTTACAGATAATAAAAGAGAAAAGTATTTACAAGTTGTAGAAAAGGATATTAGAAGAGATATAAAATCAATAAAACTTTAATAAATTTAGTTGTGAACGAAACTACCTTTCTGTCAATTTTTTTAATTCTACTATTTTCTTGTGAAAAAGATAAAACTTGCGTTGACCCCTCACTAATTCAAAATGTGGACACTTGCATTGAGATTTATGCACCAGTGTGCGGATGCAATGGAATCACCTACGTCAATTATTGTTATGCTGATAGATCTGGGATTCTTACATATTTCGACGGTGAGTGTGAAAAATAATTTTTTTATGATCTTAAGTAATTTTAGATTTTGTGTTCTGGTGATATTCATAACTTTTATTGGCAATACAGCAATGACACAAATTTTATATGATTTTAATGCGGAGTCAAAGCTTGAAAATTGGTTTATCGTTAATGATGATGTCATGGGAGGAGTTTCAAAATCAAAACTATTTTTGGATTCTAAAGGAAATGTTGTTTTTCAAGGTCGTATTTCTACTCTAAATAATGGTGGATTTGCTTCAGTGAGGTTTAATAGTGGTAGAGTAATTACAAAAAACAAAAAAGATTTATTTATTAAAATAAAAGGAGATCAAAAAAAATATCAAATAAGAATTAAATCAAATAGAAATGACTTCCATTCCTACATAATGGATTTTATAACTTCCGGTGAGTGGGAGACAATTAAAATACCATTGAAAAGTATGTATGCATCTTTTAGAGGTAGAAGATTAAATATCGATGATTTTGATAAAGATTATTTTGAACAAATTTCTATTCTTGTTGGTAACAAAAG
>TARA_B100001057_G_scaffold5421_2_pt1 | contig 14116 bp, 13 predicted proteins | sample TARA_B100001057 | Tara Oceans TARA_B100001057 (sample SAMEA2621839) | marine metagenome | biome: marine biome (ENVO:00000447); feature: surface water layer (ENVO:00002042); material: "saline water (ENVO:00002010), including plankton (ENVO:xxxxxxxx)" | depth 5 m
CGGGCTTGTTATGGATTAACTTGTAATATTTGCACTACTTGTTATCCTAACCGAAATAAACCTTTTTTTGCAAAAAAACCATAATGAAAATTTTAGGCATTGGAAACGCGATTGTAGATGTACTATGTGAAGTATCTGATGAATTTTTAATTAGTAATTCTCTTGTGAAGAGCACTATGAAGTTGGTTGATGAAGAAGAATTTAAAAAACTTTTATCATCATTACAAATCAAAGAAACTGTTTCTGGCGGATCAGTAGCTAATTCAATTGTGGGATTATCTCAATTGGGAAATAAAGTGGGATTTGTAGGTAAAGTAAATGATGATATTTTAGGTCAAAAATATGAGGATGGCCTTAAAAAGGAAAAAGTAAAATATCTTTATAAGAAAAAAAAAGAAAGTATTCCAACTGGTACTTGTTTAATTTTAATTACACCTGACTCTGAAAGAACGATGTGCACTTATTTAGGGATAGCAGGTAAAATAAGTGACAAAGATCTGCATGAAGACGATATCAGAAATTCTGAAATCATATTTTTAGAAGGTTATTTGTGGGATAAAGGTGAACCAAAAAAAGCGTTTGATAAAGCAACAAGTATTTCAAACAAAATAGCAATGTCGCTATCTGATTTATTTTGTGTTGAAAGGCACAAACCATATTTTTTAGATTTAGTAAAAAACAAATTAGATATTATTTTTGCCAATGAACAAGAAATAACTTCTCTAATTAATGCTGACTCGTTTGATGATGTAATTACATTCTCCAAAGATATAAAAAAGAATGTCATAATAACTAGAGGAGATAAAGGTGCTATATCAGTTAGCGAAGATAAAATCTTTGAGTGTAAAGCTCAGAAAAATTTAAAAATAAGAGATTTAACTGGCGCTGGAGATTTATTTGCAGCAGGTTATCTTCATGGAATTATTAATAACCTTTCAATTAACGATAGTTTAAAAAAAGGGACTGAATTATCGTCAAGGATTATTCAAAAAATTGGGGCTAGAATTTAGAAAATAAAATTTTTTTTTAATCTAAATTCAGAAAATAATATTTATTATCAAATTTTATAAAGTCTTTGTCTTCAAAAATTTCTAACATTTTTTTTCTTAACCTATAGATATGGGTCTCTACCGTATGTGTTTCTAAAGAAACTGAGTACTTCCAAACTTTTTCTTGTAGATCTTTCAAGCTACTTTTTTTATTTAAATTTATAAATAATATCAAATCAGTCTCTTTTTCAGTTAAATTTAAAATTTTGTTTCCATAAATAATTTTTCTCGAATTTAAATCTAAAATATATTTTCCAATCATAACCTCAGACTGATTGTTAAATTGGTTTTTAAGAAATGTAAGATTTATTTTTTCTAATAACTTATTAATATTCAATGGCAAATCTTTAAGAAATAAACAATTACCAATACCCTTACATGAACTCATAGAAATAACTAAATAATTTTTATTATCAATTAAATTTAATTTCTTAATGTTATTACTATTAAAATATTCTATTTCAAAATTAAGAAATTCTTTTATTTCATTAAATATTTCAAATAATTTGACTGAGTCGTGTATAAACAATATTCTAGATTTCATTTTAATTGTTATGCAAATTATAGTTAAAAATAACGATACACTTATTTTCGATGAATTTAAATTTAAATGTTCTGTTGGCAAAAATGGTATAACTTCAAAAAAAAAAGAAGGTGATAAAAAAAGTCCTAGAGGAACATTTTCACTTGGTTCTCTTTTTTTTAGAAAAGATAAAATCTCAAAACCATTTACAAAATTAAAAAAAATACAATTAACAACAAAAATGGGTTGGTGTAATGACTCAAAAAGTAAATTTTATAATAAACTTATTAAAAAAAATAAAAAATTTAAACACGAGAAACTTTTTAGAAAAGATAATAAATATGATTTATTAATACCAATTAATTATAATAGTTTTAGACCAAAGAAAGATAAAGGTAGTGCAATTTTTTTACATCTTACAAATAATTACAAAGGAACTCTAGGATGTGTTGCTTTAAAAAAAAAAGATATGTTAATTTTGTTGAAATTAATTAATAGAAAAACAAAAATCAAAATTATTTAAGTCTAGATCCAAATATTTGAGATCCAACTCTGATATATGTCGATTGACACTTAATTGCATCCAAATAATCAGACGACATTCCCATACTTAATTCATTTAACTTTAATATTTTATTGAGTTTACTCATTTGATCAAAATATATTTTAGCTTCTTTATCCTGGGGAGGAATACACATTAATCCAATAATATTTAAATTTAAATCGTTAACACATTTTTCATAAAAATCTTTCAAATCTTCTGGATTAATACCATTTTTTTGTTTTTCATTACCTAAATTTATCTGAATAAATATCTTTAAATTTTTATTTTGTTTTTTTTGTTCTAATGAAATTTTTTCCGCTAATTTAATGTTATCAAGTGAATGAATATAATCAAATAACGGTATTACAAACTTTACTTTATTACTCTGTAATTTACCAATCATATGTAATTGAATACTTTCAAACTTTTTTTTTATATTACTCCATTTATCAACAGCTTCTTGAACCTTGTTTTCTCCAAAATGTTTATGTCCAAAATCTAATAAAGGTAATATTTCATTAATTCCAAAAGTTTTACTTACCGCAATAATAGTCGGTGTAGAATTAACAACTTCTTTGATTTTATCTTGAATATAAGTTAAATTTTTTACAGACGGATGCATTATAATAATATTTTTTTTACTTATATTGATAATCTTAATCAAGACAATATAAACAGATTAAATAAAAATGTTTATATAATAGTTAGAAATTATGAAAAAAAATTTGAAAATGACGAATTAGAATATTTTGTCAAATTTTGTAAAAAAATTAAAAAAAAAGTATATTTAAGTAATGACATTAAAAGAGCAAAAAAACTAGATTTTGATGGAGTTTATATTCCATCATTTAATAAATTACCTATTAAATACAATTTAGGTATAAAAAAGAAATTTACTATTTTAGGCTCAGCACACAATAACAAGGAAATTTTAATTAAAAAAAATCAAAAAATAGATATTATATTTGTAAGTCCACTTTTCAAAAATAACAAAAAAAAAAAATATTTAGGAGTAATTAAATTTAATTTAATAGTTAAAAATTATAATGGAAAATTTATAGCTCTTGGCGGAATAAACAATAAAAATTTATCAAAATTAAAAATGCTGAAAATTAGTGGATTTGCTGGAATTGATTATTTTAAAACAAAAAATAAATAAAAAAAATGGAAGATATTAAAAAAATAAAAGTATTAGTAAAAGAAATTCAAAATTTATTCTTTCTTAGAAAATATAGAGTAATAATTCAAGAAACTAGGAAAGCTCTTAAAATATATCCTAAAGTTTCTATATTCTATAACATGCTGGGACTTGCTCTTAATATGATGGGAAAATTTGAAGAGTCAAAAGTTATTTTAGAAGAAGGATTGAAAATAAATAAAGATGATTTAGCAATCATAAATAATCTTGCTAATGCCTATAAGGGTATTTTTAATTATAAAAAATCAGAAGAATTATATAAATCATCAATTTCTAAAGATGAAAAATATATTCAAGCATATGTAAATTTTGGTAATTTAAAAAGAGATTTAAATTTATTTAATGAGGCGATAACTTTATATAAGAAAGCTTTAAGCTATAACGAAAATATTTCGGCAATAAATTACTCTTTAGCTTTAGCTTATCAAGAAATAGGCAGATTTAAAGATGCAGAAAATTATGCACTAAAAACTGTAACATTAGACAAAAAATTTACAAAAGCAGATTTATTAATTAGTAAATCTAAAAAATATGTTCGAGAAGATGAGCATTTTTTTCAAATAAATAATAAATTAAATGAAGAAGGTTTAAATGACTTTCAAAAAATTGATTTAAATTTTGCGCTTGGAAAGGCTTATGAAGATTTAAAAGAGATAGATTTAAGTTTTAAATTCATTGCAAGAGGGAATGAACTTAAAAGAAGAAATATAGATTTTGATATAAAAAATGAACAAAAAAAATTCAAAAGTATTAAAGATATTTTTTTAAGATTTAATTACAAAAAATTTGAAAATAAAAAAAAAGATAACAAAAATATTATTTTTATCGTTGGAATGCCAAGATCTGGTACTACACTTATAGAGCAGATTATAAGTTCACATTCAAAAACATATGGATCTGGTGAACTACCATATCTTCCGGCAATAATTAACGATGAATTTATTGATTTTCCGGTTCTATCAAATGAAAAATTTAAAAAATTATTAGACAATAAAGATTATTTGTCTGAAATTTCAGAAAAATATTATAATTATTTGGAAAACTATAGAACATCATTGAAACATATCACTGATAAAAATCCTTTAAATTTTTTATGGATTGGTTTTATAAAGATACTTTTTCCAAACGCAAAAATAATTCACTGTAAAAGAAACCCTAAAGATAATTGTGTTTCATTATACAAAAATATTTTTGAGGGAAACTTAAATTTTTGCTACACCCAAAATGAATTAGCAATTTATTACAATTTATACAAAGATTTAATGACATTTTGGCAGAAAAGCTCTTCTGATATGTTTTTAGATGTAGAATATGAGAAGTTGATTTTAAATCCAAAAAATGAAGTAAAAAAAATGTTAGATTATTGTGAACTTATGTGGGAAGATAAATGCTTAAAATTTTCAGAAAATAAAACACCTATCAAAACTGCAAGCGTTGGTCAGGCTAGAAAAAATATTTATTCAACATCTGTAAAAAGTTTTTTGAAGTATGAAAAACACTTGGGTGAATTATTTAACAATATATAAAAAAAAAGCCCCAGATTAACTGGGGCTTTTAAATTTAATTTAAACTACTAAATTAGAATGCAAGTGATAATCTGATTTCTGTATTCTCATCATCACCAGTTGTACCACCATTATTAGTTGTTTCGTTATTTTGGAAAGCGATTGTCGCAGAGCCCATTGTGTAAGCTACAGCAAAACCTTTTTGATCTTCAGTTTTATGTGCAGCAGACGCTTTTTGGTGCTCGATTTCTCTATTACCGTAAGACACAGATAAACCTTCCATTAGGTTTACTGCAATCGCCCAATCTTGCGCATGTTCTTGAGTAGAACCTGCAACTCCATCACCTACCATTGCTTCTTGGTAACCAACTGTTACACCGCTAGCAGTGTAAGTAACGAAAGCTGTATAATGCTCGCCATCGTCTTGACCATTAGCACCTGGACCAGCATTAGCGATTTTACCATAACCAGCACCCACAGTTAATCCATCAGCTAATGAACTATTTGTAACTGCAAAGTCGTATGATGAACCAGAAGCAGCTGTTCCTGACGCAGCACCGTCAGCATTATTTGTTCCAGCACCTTTACCGTACTGTACAGATACGCTATTTCCCATGATTGTATTATCGTAAACGAATACACCAGAGTTACTCATTCCAACTAGACCGTTGCTGTCTCCAGTAACTGCATCTAAACTATCAAAAACTTCTTCATAAGCTGAAGGAGTTTTACTGTCGATAGTTGATAATCCACCTACGCCAACACCTTGGTCAAAAGTTAGTTTACCCAAATCACCTAAGTCTACAGCAAGAGATGCAGAAGCCATACCAGTTAATGCCTCACCTGTAGCCATAAATAATGTAGTGTCGTAACCATTTACATCACCTGAACCAGTAAAACCTAAAGATGTGTTCATACCATATGGGTTACCAGTTGGTTCGTCTGTATTGGTATTTGTGTAAGATAAATGTGCAGAACCTGATACAGCCATTTCAGCAGCTTGTGCTGAAAATGCAGCTAGTGAACCAGCTAATGCAGAAATACCTATTTTTTTAATATTCATAGATTTCTCCTTTTGTTATTTCATATATGAATGTGAGGGTTTTAACTCATAAGAATAGAAAAAATAATAAATTCGCTTTAAATAGCCCTTTTTTATCTATTTTGTGATATAAATATCACATATTTTTAACAATTTTCTTATTTTTTTTACTATTATCATGTAAGTAAACAAAAACTATCATGTGCTCTTATATCAAAAATTTATTTTTAATTTTTACCATTATAGTATTTTTAGCATCTTGTGGTGGTCTGAAAAGAGGGGGCGTTGATCAACCTGTTAATGCAAAAGATAGAGTCAAAAAAAACATTGAAGAAGGGCGAGGATTAAGAATTGCTACCTCCCTGACGAACAATTCAGTTGGTGGAGGCAATTTTGTGTTCGCTTCCTCTAATCCACTATGGAGAGCAACTTTAGAAAAGTTAGATTTTATGCCTATCTCTAATGTTGATTATGCAGGAGGAATTATAATTACAGATTGGTATGGAGATTTGGATAGTAACGAAGAAATAAAAGTTGCAGTAAGATTTTTATCCAATGAAATAAGATCTGATGCTTTGAATGTTACGATCTATAAAAAACAGTGTATTGATGTAAATACATGTCAGACTTCTAAGATTAAAAATAATACTGGGGATGAAATCAAAACATCTATCTTAAAGAGAGCAGCTGTTTTATCCAAAGAAGCAAAAGAGAAAAATAAAGAATAAATTTTTTTTTTTAAACTGAAATTTTTTATGGAATCAGGAAAATATAATTTTAAAAATGTTGAAAAGGAATGGCAAAAATTTTGGGAAGACCAGCAATCTTTTCAAACTGAAAAAAATTATGAGAAAAAAAAATATTATTGTCTAGAAATGTTCCCATATCCATCTGGAAAAATCCATATGGGACATGTGAGAAATTATACTATTGGAGATGTTCTTTGTAGATTTAAAAAATTAAATGGTTTCAATGTTTTACATCCTATGGGTTGGGACTCATTTGGTATGCCTGCAGAAAATGCAGCAAAACAGAATAATTTAGATCCTAAATCTTGGACTGAGAGCAATATCAAATCTATGAAAGCTCAATTAAAAAGCATGGGTTTCGCAATAGATTGGAGCAAGGAAATTTCAACCTGCTCAGAAGAATATTATAAACATCAACAAAAAATATTTTTAGATCTTTATGATAAAGGACTAGTTTATAGAAAAGAAAGTTATGTTAATTGGGATCCTGTTGATCAAACTGTTTTAGCCAATGAACAGGTAATTGATGGTAAAGGATGGAGATCTGGCGCCACTGTTGAACGAAAAAAACTCAATCAATGGTTCTTTAAAATTTCACAATTTTCAGACGAGCTATTAAATGGCCTCAAATCTTTAGATGAATGGCCAGAAAAAGTTAAAACCATGCAAAAAAATTGGATTGGAAAATCTATTGGGTGTGAAATTGATTTCAAAATAGAGGGCTCAAAAGAAATTAATACTATTAAATGCTACACAACTAGACCAGATACTCTTTTTGGTTTCTCATTTCTTGCTCTTTCAGTAGATCACCCATTGTCAAAATTTTATAATGATGACAAGCAATTTATAAAATTTAAAAAAGAGTGTTCGAAAATTGGGACTACAGAAGAATCCATTGCCCAGGCAAATAAAGTTGGATTTAAGACAAATTTTTTAGCAATTAATCCATTAGATAATACAATTAAAGTACCAGTATATTTTGCAAACTTTGTTTTAATGGATTATGGATCTGGCGCAGTTTTTGGATGCCCCGCGCACGATCAAAGAGATTTTGATTTTGCAAAGAAATATAATCTAGAAATTAAGACTGTGGTCAGACCTGATGGTGAAAAAAATACTTTTAGAGTTGATAAAGAGGCATATGCTGGTGATGGTATTTTAATTAATTCGGGTTTTTTAAATGGATTAAAAGTACCAAAAGAATCAATAGAGAAAACTATAAAAATTGTAGAGGAAAAAAAATTAGGAAAAAAAAAAATTAATTATAGGCTAAAAGATTGGGGAATTTCGAGACAACGTTATTGGGGATGTCCAATACCAATTGCCTACGATGAAAATAATAATATCATTAAAATTCCTGAAAATGAACTTCCAATAAAATTACCAGAAAATATAAACTTAAAAACGACTGGTAATCCTCTTGACAAACAAAATGACTGGAAAAAAATTATTATTAATGGAAAAGAGTGTTATAAAGAAACAGATACTTTAGATACCTTTGTGGATTCATCATGGTATTACTTGAGATTTTGCTCTGCTAAGAATAAGTCAGAGCCTTTTAACTTAGACGACGTAAATTATTGGATGCCTGTCGACCAATACATTGGAGGAGTTGAACATGCTATATTACATTTACTTTACTCTAGATTTTTTATGAGAGGTATAAGTTTAAATAATGATGCTATAAAACTCAAAGAGCCTTTTAAAGGCCTTTTTACTCAGGGTATGGTTTGTCATGAGACATATAAAGATCAAGAAAATAACTGGTTAAGTCCTGACGAAGTTTTTTCAAAAAATGGCAAAGATTATTTTTTACTCAATAATTCAGAAACTAAAGTAATTGTAGGACCATCTGAGTCAATGTCAAAGTCCAAAAAAAATACAATTGATCCTCAAAATATTATTGATCAATACGGCGCGGACTCGGCTAGATTTTTTATTCTATCAGATAGTCCTCCAGAAAAAGATATTCAATGGTCAGATTCTGGAATTATATCGTCATATAAATTTATACAAAAATTTTGGTCTTTAAGTGAAAGTCTTAAAAAAATAATTAATTCAGAAATCTTTCCAGATAATGAAGATATTGAAATTTTCACAAATCGTTCAATAAATAAAATCAATCATGCCTTAGACAAGTTTAGATATAATGTAATAATTTCAATTTATCATGAAATTTACACTTATTTTAAAAAGATATCTGAAAAAAATGAGAATTATAAAAATTTAAAAAAAAATTTTGAAAAAATTTTGATTGTTATGATTCCAGTTCTTCCACATTTTGCTAATGAATGTTTAAAACAATTTGAATATAAAAAAGAAATTATGTGGCCAAATATCGAGAAAAAATATCTAGAGGATGAAAATATTGAAATTGTAATTCAAGTTAATGGAAAAAAAAGAAATACTATAACTGTAAAAAAAGAAATTGATGAAGATAAATTGAAAAATCAAATAGAAAATGACAAATTAATTGACAAATATATTAGTAATGGAAAGTTAATTAAGACAATATATATTAATAATAAATTGATTAACTATATTTTAAAATCTTAATGAAAAAAATTTTTGTATTATTTATTTTATTTATTTTAAACAGTTGTGGATACCAACCGATATATTTAAACGATAACATTAAAAATGTTGAATTTTTGAAAATAACATCAGACGGTGATGAAAGTGTGAATAGGCAGATTTTAAATTTTACAAATATAAAAGAAAATAAAAAAGATAAAACTTTAAATGAACTGTTAATTAACTCCAGTTATGAAATACAGGAAACTTCAAAAAATACTAAGGGCCAGGTAGATACTTACAGATCAAAAATAGTAGTGAATTTTGAAGTCAAAAAAGATGAAAAATTAATAAAAAATAAAACTTTTACTGAGTTTTTTGATTATAATAACAAAGATACAAGATTTGAATTAATCAGTTATCAAAAAGACATGAAGGAAACTCTGATAAATAAAATTTCTGAAGATATAATTTTTTTCCTAACTTATAATGATAATTAAATATTTTGATTTAAAAAAAAATTTAAATAAAAATTTTCTGTTTTTTCTATTATATGGGCCAAATATTGGACACATTGAAGAAATAATAAATAATATCATTAAACCTTCGTCGACTAAAAATGTATTTAATTATGATGAAAATGAAATTTTATCTAATACAGACAATTTTGAGCAAAGCATAACGAGTAAATCTTTTTTTGAAAATGAGAAACTGATAATAATAAACAGAGCATCAGATAAAATTTTAAATATAATTGAAAGTATTTTTGAGAAAAATTTACCAGACACTACTTTCATTCTAAAATCTGGTAATTTAGAAAAAAAATCAAAGCTAAGAAATTTTTTTGAAAAAAAAAAAAATATTATTTGTGTCCCATTTTATGATGATAATTACAATTCTCTCTTGACCAATGCTACAAATTTTTTTAGAGAGAAAAATTTAAAAGTTTCACCTGAGACTATTAATTTAATCATAGAGAGATCAAATAAAGATAGAATAAATCTCAAAAATGAATTAGAAAAAATTTCATATTTTGCTTTAAATAAAAAATCAATTAATTACGAAGATATAAATAAATTAACGAATTTATCATCAAATTTTCAAATATCTGAATTAACAGATCATTGTTTAACAAAAAACAAGGTAAAAACTATAAATATACTTAATGAAAATGTTTCATCAATTGAAGATAATATAGTTATTTTAAAAAGTTTTTTATATAAAATTAAAAGATTAAAAATTATTAAAGAAAAATTAGAGGAAAAGCAAAATTTAGATAGTGTTATATCAGCTTATAAGCCTCCTATATTTTGGAAAGATAAAGAAATCATTAAGCAACAAATAAAAAAATATTCTTTAAAGGACTTAAATTATTTAATTTCACAAATAAATGACCTGGAAATTTTAATAAAAAAAAATTCTCAAATATCAAATCTAATTGTCCACAATTTTATATTAGAAAATTTGATATCAGTTAATAATTAGCTTTAATTATTTCAATTAATTTATTCAACTGATCCAAATCCTTATAAGAGAATGTAATTGACCCCTCATTTTTTTTATTATTTTTAATTAAAACATTTAGACCAATTTTTTCTGATATTGACTCTTCTAAACTCTTTATATTTGTATCTTTGTGTTGCTTTATTTTATTTTTTTTCTGCTTAAATATTTTAACTAGATTTTCAGCTTGTCTTACTGAGAGTTTTTTATCTAATATTTTATGTGCAATAAAGGTGGCATTTTCTAATCCAACTAAAGTCTTGGCATGTCCAGCAGTTAATTTTTGATTTTCAATTAATTTTATTACTTCATCGGGTAATGATAATAATCTTAAGGAGTTAGCTATATAACTTCTACTTTTTCCAATAAATTTAGAAACTTTATCCTGATCGTATGAAAATTCTGTTATTAATCGTTTATACCCTTGCGCTTCTTCAAGTGGATTTAGATCATGTCTTTGAACATTTTCTACAATTGCAAATTCCAAAGATTTTAAATCGTCAGCCTCGGTGACAACAACAGGAACATTATGCAAGCCAGCTCTTTGTGCTGCAAGCCATCTTCTTTCACCAGCTATTATCTCAAATTTTGATTTACCGCTATTCGAATTTCTAACTATGATTGGTTGAATCATTCCTCTTTCCCTAATTGAATTTGTTAGATCTTCTAAATTATCCTCATCAAAATTTTTTCGTGGTTGATACTTATTTGGTTCTAGATCACTAATTGGTATTTGATTTTTTTGAGGCTCAACTTTTGTTTCACCAATTAATGATGATAATCCTCTACCTAGCCCTTTTTTAATCTTATCCATTATGCAGCACTCCCTATTGTTGCTTCTTGACTTATAAACTCATCGGTGAAATTAAAATATGATTTACTGCCAGGACAAGTCTTATCATAAATCAAGACTGGTATCCCGTGTGACGGAGCTTCTGATAATCTGACATTCCTTGGAATCACTGTTGAATAGACTTTTTCATTAAAATAATCTCTTGCTTCTTTCTCAACTTGTGAAGACAACTTATTCCTTTTATCATACATAGTTAAAAGTATACCTCTGATTTTTAAATCTGGATTTAAACTTACTTTGATCCTTTCAATTGTTTTCATCAGCTGAGTAAGGCCTTCTAAAGCAAAAAATTCTGTCTGTAAGGGTACCAAAAGTGAGTTTGAACAAACAAGGGCCATCACTGTTAATAGACTCAATGACGGTGGGCAGTCTACAATAACATAATCATAAGTTCCTCTAGAATTGTTTAAATACGCGGCTAATTTGGACTTTAATAGAAAGGCTCTGTTACTATCATCAGCTGTTTCCACCTCTAACCCAGATAAGTCAACGTTGGATGTTATAATATCTAAATTTTCGAGCTTAGTTTTTTTAATTACATCTTCAAGTTCACTGGTCCCATTTAATACACCATAAATTGTATCTGTTGAATTATTCATATTGGATAATCCTAACCCCGTTGTTGCATTTCCTTGTGGATCTAAATCTATCACTAGAATTTTTTTATTTAGTTGAGACAATCCAGCTGCAAGATTTATCACTGTAGTAGTTTTTCCTACCCCGCCCTTTTGGTTTATAACAGAAATAATTTGCATTTTTTTTAAATTACTTTTTAATTTTTTTTTTTAATTTTTTTACATTTATCAAAAATGATTCCTCATTTGTTAAACTTTTTTTTTCTACGTAGTCCATTTCCCAGTTTTTTTTTGAATTTTCAAAAATTTTTTTTCCTCTTTTACCCATAAAAAAAATTAAATTTTTATATTTTGAAAAATTCTCACTTACTAAATTTAAAATCACTGGCATTGGCTTAAATGCTCTTGACATAATTGTTCCCGTTTCTAAATTTTTTACTTCAAATATATTTTTTTGAAAAACTTTTGTGTTTAAATTTAATTTATCTGAGACTTCCTTTAAAAAATGGCTTTTATGATAGCTTTTTTCATAAAGGTGAACATTCATGTCATTTTTCATATTTTTTAGTATAATTGCCAATATTATCCCTGGCATGCCTCCTCCAGAACCTAAATCTGTGGTTGTATTACAATTTAAATCAACAAAATCAATTATTTGTGCTGAATCTATAATGTGCCGGTTAATTATTGACTTTTTTGATGCTGTTTTTTGGCTAATTAAATTAATTTTTTTATTTTTTTCAAGAATCATGGATATATAGCTTTCGAAATCCAAAAATGTTTCACGTGAAACATTTAAGTGATTGATTCTAGAATAAGAATTTAAAATTTCTTGATCCATTAAGCTATATGCTTAATAGACTTTCTTTTAACATGTGACAACAAAATATATACTGCTGCAGGAGTTATTCCATCAATTCTAAGAGCTTGACCCATAGTTTTTGGCTTTATTTGCTTAAATTTTGCTTTGACCTCATTGGATAAACCCGAAAGAATATCATAATTGATTTGTTCTGGAATTATAAGATTTTCATCCCGTTTAAATGCTAAAATATCCGCCTTTTGTTTCTTTAAATATCCTCTGTAATGAGCATTAATTTCTACTTGTTCATCGATTTCTTTACTAAAAAATGGAATGTCAGACCATATTTCTCTAATTTTAACCATATTTACTCCTTTTTGGTTTAATATCTCATTAGAAGATCTAAATATTCCATCTTTTGCAATTTTTATTCCAAATTTCTCTGCTTTAGATGGTGAAATAGTAGAGTCGCTCATTTTAGAGTTAATTTGCATGATTTTTTTGAATTTATCTATATACAAATCTTTTCTCACATCGCCAATTAAGCTTATTTGGATGCCCTTATGAGTTAATCGTTGATCTGCATTATCTGATCTCAAGCTTAATCTATACTCTGCTCTTGATGTAAACATACGGTATGGTTCCGCAACTCCTTTAGTTACTAAATCATCAATCATAACTCCGATATAAGCATCAGACCTATCAAGGATAAATGGCTCTGATTTTTTTACAGACAAGGCAGCATTTATTCCAGCTATTAGACCTTGAGCAGCTGCTTCCTCATACCCTGTTGTTCCATTGATCTGCCCAGCGAGATAAAGATTAGCTATTTTTTTTGTCTCAAGGGTTAAAAAAAGCTCACGTGGGTCTACATAATCATATTCTATGGCGTATCCAGGCCTAAAAATTTTAACATTTTCTAAACCATTGATATTATTGCATATTTCTTGCTGAACTTGTGCTGGAAGAGATGTAGAGATACCATTTGGGTAAATTGTGTAGTCATTTAGTCCTTCTGGCTCCAAAAATATTTGGTGGCGAACTTTATCTGCAAATTTTACTATCTTATCTTCTATAGAAGGACAATATCGTGGTCCTACCCCTTTTATGCTGCCTGAGTACATTGCACTTTTAGATAAATTTTTTTCTATAATTTTATGTACCTTCTCATTGGTATAGGTCATACGACATGAAACCTGTTTGTTTATATTCTTTTTTGTTAAGAATGAAAAAAAATAAGGATCATCATCTGCAAATTG
>TARA_B100001057_G_scaffold485748_1_pt1 | contig 14099 bp, 11 predicted proteins | sample TARA_B100001057 | Tara Oceans TARA_B100001057 (sample SAMEA2621839) | marine metagenome | biome: marine biome (ENVO:00000447); feature: surface water layer (ENVO:00002042); material: "saline water (ENVO:00002010), including plankton (ENVO:xxxxxxxx)" | depth 5 m
AAAGCTGAAGGAACGCGACCGTTAAACCCAGTCGAGTTTAACTTCTATAGTGCTGCAAAACTAATGCAAAATTTTAATTTTTCTATAGGAGAAAAAATGAGTGATATTAAAACGTATGAATACGTCTGGTTAGACGGTTTTAAACCTGAGCCCTCAATGAGGAGCAAAATTAAAGCAACCGATTTAAGGGGTACTGATAAAGGTATGTTAAACGATGACATGCCGCCAAAATGGTCCTTTGATGGATCTTCAACACAGCAAGCTGAAGGGGGTAGTTCTGATTGCCTTCTAATACCAGTGCAGATGTATGAGAATCCAACAAACCCAGATCACTTGGTAATGTGCGAAGTGTTAGCAGCTGATAATTCTGTTCACCCCTCTAATACGAGAGATGCTGCTAATAAAGTAGTTACAGATGAATGGTGGTTCGGATTTGAGCAAGAATATTTCTTTACCAATCCTGACGGCTCTCCGCTTGGATGGGAAGATGGCGAACCAAGACCTCAAGGTGATTATTACTGCGGTGTTGGTGCTAATAATGTATCTGGTCGAGAAATATCAGAAGTACATTTACAGGCTTGCATTGAAGCAGGAATTAATCTTACTGGGACCAATGCAGAGGTTGCTTTAGGCCAATGGGAATACCAATGTTTTGGAAAAGGGATAAAGGCTGGAGATGATCTCTGGATGAGTAGGTACTTGCTCTACAAGATTGCAGAGGAATATGGTGTCGGCGTAAATATTCATCCCAAGCCTAAGACTGGAGATTGGAATGGATCAGGAATGCATGCAAATTTCTCAAATGATGAAATGAGAACGGCAGGTACTGAAAAACTTTTCCATTCTATTTGCGATAAGTTGGGTGAAGTTCATAAGGAAGGCATTGCTTCATATGGGTCTGACAATGACATGCGTCTAACTGGTTTACACGAAACACAAAGTATCGAAAAATTTTCATACGGTATAAGTGATCGAGGGGCCAGTATAAGAATCCCTGTATATACAGTTGAACATAATTGGAATGGCTATCTTGAAGATAGAAGACCAGCGTCAAATGCTGATCCTTACAAGATTATTTCTCATATTGTTGGAACTCTAACTAAGTAATTTATTTAGAGAGAATTTTTTGGCGGTTTTCACCGCTGAATACTCATATTTTGATTATGTCTGAAATTGAATACGCATTAAACACGTTTTATTTTTTGATGACTGGAGCTCTTGTTATGTGGATGGCTGCCGGTTTTACAATGCTCGAAGCAGGACTTGTTAGAAGAAGAAATACTGCAGAAATTGTTACAAAAAACATTGGGCTTTATTCAATAGCATGTTTTATGTTTCTGCTTTGTGGTTATAAGGTAATGTATCCAGGTGATGCTTTCTCTGGGGAAGTATTTTCTGCTTATGACTTTAGCTTTGGAAGCTCAGAAGCGGGCATGGGCACATCTCATGCAAATGCTTCTGATTTCTTTTTTCAAGTTGTCTTTGTAGCAACTGCTGTATCTATTGTGTCTGGCGCTGTGGCAGAAAGAATGAATCAATGGCCTTTCTTTGCACTAGCAGCTTTTATTGCTGGAGTAATTTATCCAATTCAAGGTTTTTGGAATTGGGGTGGTGGTTTTCTGTTTACTGATTATGGATATTCTGATTTTGCAGGTTCCGGTACAGTTCATCTGGCTGGAGGAGCATGTGCACTGGCAGCAGCAATTTTTGTTGGTCCAAGAGTAGGTAAATATGGAAAAGTTACTGGAACAAATTTTAAGTTCTTCCCAAAAGCCAAGACTAATAAACTTTATGGGGCGAATATTCCGATTGCAGCTTTAGGAACCTTTATTCTTTGGTTGGGCTGGTTTGGTTTTAATGGAGGTTCACAATTAGCAATCAATGATGCTGCTAACGCTAATGCAGTTGCACAAATATTTTTAAATACTAATGCTGCCGCTGCAGGTGGGGTAGTTGCATGTTTAGTTGTAGCTAGAGTGTTTTTTAAGAAAACCAACATAATTTATGCGCTAAATGGAGCAATTGCCGGTTTGGTTGCAATTACAGCTGCTCCTGACTCTCCAACGGGTCTAGAATCTACGTTAATAGGGGCACTTGGTGGCTTGCTTTGTTATGGAGCTCTTGTATTCTTTGAACAATTCTTGAAGATAGATGACCCTGTCGGAGCTATTTCAGCACATGGAGTAACTGGAATATTTGGTGTTATGGTTGTGCCTTTTACAAAATCTGATGTTACCTTTGGCGGGCAGGCAATTGGGGTGCTATGCATTCTAGTTTTTGGTTTTGTTTTAACCTACGCGTTCTTATTTGTATTGAATTACTTTGCTCCAGTGAGAGCTTCTGATGACATACAAAAAAGAGGTTTAGATGAAGAGGAAATTGGGATTGAAGCTTATCCAGAATTTTGAAGCAATATGTCTATCACTTAACCAGTGGGAGACTCTCCTCTTGCCAAGAGATTAGACCGTCTTTTAAAAGATAAACTGTTTCGATTCCTAACTTTTGCAATTCAACACCTGCGCTTCCAGCATCCAGCCCATTTTCTGAAATTACGACAACTGCTTTTCCTTTATTTAATAAATGCTCTTGTTGTTCAAAAGACTCTTTTTGTACATTGATAGAGCCGTGAATATGGCCAACTTCGAAGGCATCTTTTTCACGTATATCAACAAAAATAGCTTCGTTATTATTGACAAGGTTTACTGCTTCTGAGGGGGTTATTCTTTTACCTCCCTTACTGGTCTCATACATGTACCAAAGAATGAGAACTATGACCAAAGGTACTGATAAATACCACCTTGTTATTAAGAAATCACCAAAATCCATATCAAAAAATTGTACTAAGCTTATACAATATAATCATTATATAAAAGAATTATGCATTCAAATTATTTAGTACTTGTGAGACATGGCCAAAGTGAATGGAACGCAAAAAATCTATTCACTGGCTGGAAAGATCCTGACCTTACACACAAAGGTATTGAAGAAGCGGTCAATGCAGGGAAAAAGATTAATGAATATGGGCTAAGTTTTTCATGCATGTTTACCTCAGCACTAGTCAGAGCCCAAAACACGGCAAAAATAATACTGAAGGAAATTGAGCAAGAAGATATTCCAACGTACCAAGATAAAAATTTGAATGAAAGAGCATACGGAAGTCTAACGGGAATGGATAAGGATGAGGCCAGACAAAAATTTGGGTCTGAGCAAGTTCAGATTTGGCGCAGATCCTTCGATACTTGCCCTCCAGATGGGGAGAGTCTTAAAGATACATACAATAGAGTAGTGCCATATTTTCAAAAAAATATTTTGCCTCGGCTAGCAGATGGGAAAAATGTACTAGTCTCAGCACATGGTAATTCGTTAAGGGCGCTGGTAAAGCTTATAGAAAATATTTCTGAAAACGACATTGTGAAATTAGAAATAGCCACTGGACAACCAATCATTTACAAATATCAGGATGGAAAATATACAAAAGCATAACATTGGGCGAAAAATTTCTGATTGGTATGCATTGAATGGCAGACAGAACCTACCTTGGAGGGAGAATGTTACCCCTTACAGAGTTTGGATATCTGAAATAATGCTTCAACAAACACAAGTTTCTGCTGCAATTAAGTTCTTTGAAAAATTCATGGATAAATATTCAGACCTAGAAGCAATAAGAACTGCAACAGAGGACGATATCTATGCACTATGGAGCGGCTTAGGTTATTACAGAAGAGCAAGTTATATATTTAAAGCCAAAGAAGTAATTCATGCTGATTTTAATGGCATTATGCCAGACAATTTTGATGACTTGATGAGCTTGCCGGGCATTGGAAGGTCAACTGCAGGTGCAATTTTGTCAATTGCTTTCAATAAACCTTATCCAATACTCGATGCCAATGTAAAGAAAGTTATTAGTAGAATTTATTTTAAAGAACATTTTGAAGAGAAATCTTTTTGGAGCTTGTCAGAACAGATTCTTGATAGAAATGATCTTTTCAGTTTTCAACAAGGAGTCATGGATCTCGGTTCACAGCTTTGCTTACCAAAAAACCCTAAATGCAATCAGTGTCCTATAAATAATAATTGTAAAGCTAATGAGAAAGGTTCTTTTCCTTTGATGAAGAAGAAGTCTATTGTTAGGAAAAGAGAATTTCTCACATTTCAGCTTATTGAAGATGACGAAAAAATTTTCTTAACCAAAAGTGATGAGCTTGGATATTGGAAAAATCTCTGGATCCCACCTGTTAAAAAAGAACAACAAAACCAGGTTGACCTTATTCACAACCTTACACATCGTGAATTAAACATTTCTTTTATAAAAAACAATGATTTATGCTCTCCAACTGAAGGCAGATGGTTTAGAAAAGCTGAATTAAAAAAAATTGCCATGCCAAAGCCAATATCTGATAAATTAATTAAATATGGGTAAGATTCTTTGTAAAAAATATAATATGGAGCTTGATGCCATTGTTCATCCACCCTTGCCCGGACCAAAAGGAGAAGAAATACTGCAAAATTTCTCCCAAAAAGCATGGAACGACTGGATACAACTTCAAACAATGCTCATCAATGAAAAACGTCTAGATCTTTCACAAAAAGATAGTAGAAAATGGCTTAATGACCAGATGATGCTTTTTCTTGAAAATGGTGATTATGAGAAACCTTCTGGCTATGTGCCTCAATAATTCAATCAGAGTTTTCTGTTGCTCTTAGATCAGATGACGAAATGTCGTCTCGAAAAATATTTTCAGCAAACCCTTTGAACCTATCTTTGATAATTTCTGGAATTGTTACATCTTTTAACTCAACAAAACGACCGCTTCTTTCACGACCAAAAACCAAGAAATTTATATTATTATCATTAAAAATATCAAACTGTTCTAGCATGTCGCTTCTGCTGGCATAAAATCTTTCATCAAAAATCCTGACCAATGTGTCAGCACCAATAATAAATGTGCTATTTGGAAATAATTTAGCTTTATCTGAAAACTTTCCTGCTTTTGTTAGTACCCAATTCTGATTATTCTGGAACTGGTTGATTGTCCTATCAATTTGATGGTAGCTCAAAGGTGGCTTATCAACATTTTGGATACATATCTCAAAAAAAGTTTTTTGGTTTGTTTCCTTTTCAGCTAATTTACTCATTGCAATGTGTCCATCATGTACAGGATTGAAGGCGCCCGGAAATATTAATTTTGGGTGTTGAGTAGATGAGGCAATAAAATCAGTTTTCTCAGACATGAGATCTGCCCAACCATCTTTTGCCATTATCTCTATATGATTTGCGCTTTCTTCTGTTTGAGGGTATTCGAATTCAAAACCACAACATTCAGATATCAGAGAAATAACAAATTCAGTGACTAATTCTTCTTCTTGTTCTCTAGATCTTTTACCTTTCTCCAATGTACAGGATATAGATTTTGAAAAATCTCTTGTTTGTACAGCAATATGAAATCTATGATCTCCTCTTTTTTCATAATTAGTGCTCAAAGTAGCTGTAATAGCAATGCCAAAAAGGTTTTTTATATCTGATTGTTGATCGATTTTTTTAGCTGCACTGTATGCCCTTGCAGCCATTCTTGTGGTTGTATCTAACGAACAATATGACTCAGGTTTTCTCATAAGATAAAAATCTAAAGACTCCTTTGCATAAGGTATATAGGCTTCAAGAATCGAATTGCTTGCACCTGGAACTTTTAGTAGAGTGCCGATAGCATTACTCCCCCCTCCACTAGAGACTATTACAAACTTAAAGATAGATTCATGTATATCTTTTATTTTTTTAGCTAAATTCATTAATATTGATTACCTGTTAAAAATAAAAAATACTGCATTTGTGAAGTTTCTTCAATGCAAATTCAGGAGATAAATATGAGATACCTATTAATAATTTTTTTACTTTCTGCTTGTTCAGCTGATTTTGAATACCCAAAGGCAAAAAAGGAGTCGACAGATTACGTCCTACATGGCACTACGGTTCCTGACCCATACAAATACATGGAAGATTTTGAGTCCGACTATGTTGTTGAATGGTCAGATCAACAAAATGCCCTTGTAGAAAAATATTTGGAGGAATCTGAAATCAAAGATATTCAGAACATACTCACTAAAGCTTACAGTTCTGAATACTACTCGCTCTCATTCTTTAATCCGAAGAGTGATTACTATTTTTTTAACTCTGGTTCTGAGGAGCATCATTTGTATATGAAAAAGGGGGAGCAAGATGAAGTAATTCTTGATCCAAATACATGGTCACCAGATCAAACATTTAATCTCGATAAAGTATCAGTTTCTCCTGACAAAAAGTTCTTGGCATATTCAGTCACTAATGGGGGTGTTGATTGGCGAACAATAAAGATATTAGATCTAGAAAGCAAAGAGGAGCTTGGTTTTGAAGTCAATGAAGTCAAATTTTCAGATATTACCTGGAAATCAGATTCATCAGGCTTCTATTACAATAAGTATCCAAAGCCCTTGCCTGAAGAAAGACTTAGCCAGCAGAGCTACAATGCCGCAATTTATTTTTTTGATCTTGTTTCTGGTGAAGAAAAAATGTTTTATGGCGAAATCAATCCAGAACAAAACTATACCGTAACTTTCGTGGGCGATGAAAAAGATATTTTAATTAAAGTTATTACTGGTTCTGAAGAAGAAAATTTTTATTTATTCGGAAGCACCCTTGAAATGCTTGAGCCAATAACACCGGTAAACAATGCAAGTTTTAATTATGTGCATAACGACGATGAAGGAATGTACTTTATAACCAATCATGAAGCAGATAACTATCGATTAATAAAAATATCATTTACTGATTTTGGTTTGGTTGAGATCATTCCTGAAATAGATCTTGCACTAAAAGGGGTTTCTTTTATTGACGATTATGTAATAGCTGACTACATCAATAACTCTGACATGAGATCTGCAATCGTATTTTTTGATAAATCTGGTAAAGAGCTTGAAGTGAGCTTACCGGATAGCATTAGTGGCACAATAAGTGGTTTTCAAAACATTGGCAAAGGTATATTAATGTTTAGCGTTGCTACCTATACACAGCCAGTTAAATATTTTGCCTATGATATTGCTAATGATTCACTAGAGCTAGTCTGGGAGGAAGCCATTCCAGGTTTTGATCCCAAAGACTATGTTGAAGTGAGCACAAAATATGAGAGCAAAGATGGGACTATGATACCAATTACTTACTCATATAAATCTTCGACCGAGCTTAACGAGGATACACCCATATTTTTGTATGCATATGGTGGATATAATATTTCGATCAGACCGTCTTTCACACCGAAATATGTTTCTTGGCTCGAGATGGGTGGCGTATTAGCAGTTGCAAATATCCGTGGTGGTGGAGAGTTTGGGAAAAGATGGCATAACGCCGGCAAACTAGATACCAAACAAAATGTTTTTGATGATTTTTTATATGCGTCAAAATTTCTTGAAAGCAATTTTATTGGAAACAGAAAGTCTACTGTGATCAGCGGCAGATCAAACGGAGGTCTTTTAGTGGGGACTACTCTTATTCAAAACCCAAATTATTTTGGTGCAGCACTACCAGCTGTAGGGGTCATGGATATGATTAGATTTACAGAATTTACAGAAGGTTGGGGCTGGCGTGGCGATTATGGCTATCCCATCCTTAGTCAAAATGACTTTCAAAGAAATATAAAGATTTCGCCTTATCATCAAACAAAAATGGATATCTGCTATTCTCCAACTCTTACCACAACAGCAAGAAGAGATGATCGTGTTGTTCCTTCTCATTCATATAAATTCACTGCAAGGATTCAAGAATATCAAGGCTGCTCTAATCCTGTAATGCTATATGACGCCTTGCGCTCTGGTCATGGTTCTGGCAATGGTGTAGCAATGCCAAAATGGAAAAGGATTAAACTATTTTCCATAGAACAATCCTTTGCTTTGAAAAATATTAAGCATTAATATATTGATTCTTGTGCCCAGATAGCTCAGTTGGTAGAGCAAAGGACTGAAAATCCTTGTGTCGGTAGTTCGATTCTACCTCTGGGCACCATTTTTACTCACTTTCTGTTTACATTTTTTATTAAGTGATTAGAATTCATGTAGATGGGTAAAACTAAAGATCTTTTTATACTCTTATGTGCCCTGCTTTTCGTAGGGTTAGTAAGTCTTGAACCAATAGCTCATGAACATGAGTTAAATGATGTCGAGATATATGAATATGAGTGTGAATTTTGTGAAAATCACAATGTAGTTGAACCTGTTGAGTCTGAAAAATCAATTCCTAATTTTTTAATAGAGAATAATTACCTTTTTAAAATATATATTCATAGTTCTCTATTGAGAAAAGCTTTCTTGAGTAGAGCGCCTCCAAAAAGTTAAAGACTTTTAATTAAAGATATAAATTTTCAAAGGAGGTAATAAATGAAAAATTATTTTTTAGCACTAGTAATAAGTGCTTTTGTAACACTAAACATAACTGCAGAAGAAGTTGAAGAAGTTGTTGTAACTTCATCTTTAACTTTAGAGAATGTTAGTGATCTAAAAGATCCGCTGCATGTTTTATCTGGCGATGATATTGTCTCAAGTGGCTCTCAGAGTTTAGGTGAATCACTTGATGATCTTCTTGGTGTCTATTCTGCTGATTTTGGTGCAGGTGTAGGCCAACCAGTAATTCGAGGTATGTCAGGTTCAAGAGTTAGAATTCTTGAAAATGGAGTTGTTGTACGAGATGTGGCTGCTTTAGGTCCAGATCATATCAACGATGTAAACTTATCAAACGTCCAACAAATTGAAGTAGTTAGAGGGCCGTCATCACTGCTATATGCTAATGGTGGTTCAGGTGGTGTTATCAATATTGTTGATAATAGCATCGCTCAAACTGATTTCTTAGAACCAGAAATTAATCTTGGAACCGAAATTCAGTCAGTAAATGATGGAGACGTAACAGATTTTTCTTACAAAGGAAATCTCGGTGGTTTCAATGTAACTTTTGTAGCAAGTGATTCTACATTTGGTAACTATGATCTACCAGCTGATGCCCTTTATCCTGAAGAACATCACGATGAAGATCATTCAGACAGTGAAGGCGATGAAGATCATGAAGAAGAAAGCCTTAAATTCCTTGAAAATTCTGATTTTGAGAACACTTACACAAAGTTTGGTGTTTCAACAACTGGAGATTGGGGTTATGTAGGTTTCTCTTACAGTGATAATGAAGGTGTAATGGGAATACCGTTCCACGTTGAAGCACATGGAGAACATGATGAAGATCATTCAGATAGCGAGGGCGATGAAGATCATGATGAGCATGAAGAGGAAAGAATTTTCTCTCAAGTTGATTCTAATAAACTTGATATCAAAGGGTCATTCGTCACTGATGGATATCCTTTAGTAAATAAAGTAGATTTTTCTTTCAGAGATAGTGAATACTCTCATATAGAGGGACATGCTGAGGAAGAACATCATGATGAAGATCATTCTGAGAGTGAAGATGATGAGCATGGCCATGAGGAACCAACTCTTTTTAAAACTGATGCAACAGAATTTGGTTTAATCTTTGATGTCGGAAATGAAACAACAACAAGAAAGGTTGTCTTTAATGTTGCCGATCTAGATTCATCAATCATTGGTGAAGAAGCGTTCATGAATCCAGTAGCGTCTGAAGAAATAACCCTTGGTTATTTTGCTAGCCAAGATTTTGGAACTTCAAGATACAGCCTAGGTTTTAGATATGACCAAATCTCAAGATCTGGTTCAGTAGCTCATCATGATGAAGATGATCATTCTGAAGATGAAGGTGAAGAAGAGCTTGAACTTTATGATTTAAATCTAAATACCTTAAGTGTAGCTTTCAACTTTGACCAAGACTTTACAGAAAATCTCAGTGTCAACTTAGGCTTGGCTAGTTTTGAAAGGGCTCCTGATGTTGTGGAGCTATTCATGAATGGCCCACATTTAGCAACTGGAAGGTTTGAAAAAGGTGATCCTGACCTTGATACAGAAACATCAAACAATATTGATGTAACGTTCAAGTATAAGAAAGATAATATGTACAGCTCTTTCACGCTTTATGACAACAGTGTTGCTAACTACATCTACTTAAAAGATGAAGGTGAAGAAGAACATACTGATGAAGAAGGTGGTCATGATGAGCATGAAGGTGAACTTATGCATGCAGAATTTGTACAAGAGGACGCTAAATTAACTGGCTATGAATTTGAGGTTGGAGCAGTTTATCCACTTGGAAACGGGCTATTAGACCTTTCCTTCGGTAGAGATGTTGTTGAAGGCACACTTGATGCCGGTGGGTTTATTCCAAGAATGGCGCCTGCAAGAAACTTTTATTCAGCTTCATATGTTGAAGGTGACTATTCATTTTCTATGGTACTCAAAGATGTAGATGATCATTCTGATGTCTCAGAGTTTGAGACAATGACAGAAGGTTACAAAATGCTGAATCTCAAATTAGTAAAAGATTTTAATTTCGGTATGACTAATCTTAGAGTTTCTGCTTTTGCAAACAATGCACTTGATCAAGTTGCTAGGAATTCAACTTCCTTTGCAAAAGATGCAGTACCACTGCCAGGACGAAATATAGGTTTAAGATTTAATCTAACCTTTTAATTACCTTTAGGGGGGCAATTTTTTTGCCCCCTTTTTTTCTAGATACTTTCTAACCAATCTAAGATTGTCTTATTGGTTTCTTCAGGCTTTTCTCGGGCCATCCAGTGACCGGATTCAATTTCTGCTTCAGTTAGGTTCATACAAACCAACCTATTATGAGTATTGAAATTTGATGTCAGCACACTGTCATATGTCGCTTGAATAAATAAAACGGGACAATCAATAGTTGTAAATTCTTTTAATTCTTTAGCATATTGGTCATTCAGATGGCCATTAACATACCAAGAATTAGGTCCAAAAAAACCATTTTTACATAAATAGTCTCCATATACTTTTACTTCTTCTTCTGAAACCAAGTCAGTTTCTGCTTGAACATCTGGGATCGAATCCAATCCATTGAACCCATCTTGCTTGAACCATCCGCCATTCTTTCTTATTGATGCTGTTATAGATCTTGCCCCTATGCCTGCATTGAAACATCCTTTGAAATCATCAGAAGGTTTTGTGAAGTTTAATCTAATAAATTTATGAGGATCTGCTTCCATCTGTCTTATAGCAAGATCAAAACTTTCATAATAAAAATACATATAATCCCATTGGCCATAGGGATATTCATCTTCAGGATAAAGCTCCCTATCAATATAGGATAAATAACTATCTGGATGACCTCCCCACCCAAAAGGAACACATAAGCTACCCAAACCTTTTACAACTTCTTTATGATGCAAGCCTAAGTTCCATACAACAAGTGATCCCCAATCATGACCGATCCATATTGCTTCTTCACAGTTCAAACTTGCATGCAGTTCTAGCATATCTGTAACAATCTCTTTTTGTGCGTAAGCTTCTTGCTTTTCATGAATTGTTGAAGCTCCATATCCTCTCATATCAGGAACAATTACCCTGTAACCTTGTGAAGCAAAAAATTTAATTTGCTTTGTCCACCCAATTGATAAATCTGGCCAACCGTGGATGAAAAATAGTGGCACTCCAGACTCTGGACCAGCAGCTAGATAAAATGTTTTGTGTCTACTAGACTCAAAAAAATTTTCAGTAATTTTCATTTATCTTGAGTATAAGTGAAAACTTCAGTATTGTAATTTTGAGAGACTTAAGAAAGGGGGGCAGCATGCGTTCAATTGTTTGAGCGCATTCCTGTTTGTGGCAAAATAGAATTCATTGATTATGCGACTATTAATTGCTTTCATTTTTATTTTTATTTCATCAGCTATTCATTCATCAAGTAAGCCAAATATTGTTTTGATTCTAATTGATGATTTGGCTTTAACAGACATACAAGCATATGGTGGTGAAATTGATACTCCAAACATGGATTCTCTAGCAGAAAATGGCATGCTTTTTACAAATTATCACACAACCTCAGAGTGTGCGCCTTCAAGAGCAATGCTTTTGACTGGCATGGATAATCATAATACCGGTCTTCCGATGATACCTGAAGTCATGCCTTGGAAATATCGTGATACCCCGGGTTATGAAGGCTATTTACGCAACGATGCTCTAACTATTGCTGAAATGCTTAAGCCTGCTGGTTATAAAACATATATGACTGGTAAATGGCACCTAGCATTTGGGGGTGAAGAAACTGCTGCATTGCCATACAATCGTGGTTTCGATAAAACATTTATCTTAGATGCAACTGGCGGCAACAATTTCAGCCATCATTCTTACCTACCTTATTATCTAGAATCGCCTTGGTTTAAAAATGGCGAGAAAACTGAATTGCCTGAAAACTTTTATTCAAGTGAGTTTTTTGTGGATCAAATGATTGAATTTTTAGAAGAAGATAAAGGTCATGATTCTCCATTTTTCTCATATCTTTCTTTTCAAGCTCAACATATCCCGCTACAAGCACCAAAAGAGTTTATAGAGAAATATTTAACAACTTATCAAGCAGGCTGGAATATATTGAGAGAACAAAGAAAAAACTCTGCAATTGAAAAAGGAATTTTTCCGTCAGATAAAGACATTGTTGACTCTCTATCAACCTACGATAGCTGGTCTCAAGTAGAAGAGGAGGATAAAAAAATGTTAATAAAAAGCATGGCTGTGTTTGCTGGCATGCTTGATGCAATGGATTTTCACATTGGAAGATTTATTGATTATTTAAAGCAACGGAGCCTTTATGAAAATACTATTTTTATAGTAACAGCAGACAATGGTCCTGAAGGCAATGATCCAAGTGATCACGAAGTCTGGAGAGAATGGATAAAAACAACAATTTATGATCGGGATTATGAAACCCTAGGAGACGAAGATAGTTATGTATTTATAGGAAGTGAGTTTGCGCAAGCTATGGCAAGCCCAAGCCACTTATTCAAGTTTCACATGTCAGAGGGAGGCCTAAGAGTGCCATTAATTATTAGTGGTCCAGGTGTAGCCAAAGGTAAAAATCACAATTTTGCTTTTGTAACAGATATCGCAGCGACAATAAATGACATAGTTTTTGGTGGGGTAAATGAAAGAATAATTGGAAAATCGCTACAAGCATCATTAGCAGGCTCGCAAGATAAGAATTATTCAGATTCTGAAGCAATTGGCTTAGAAGTAACCGGTAATTCTGCTCTATTCAAAGGAGATTATAAGATAGTACGAAATAGACCTCCAAATGGTTCAAATAAATGGGAGCTTTACAATCTATTTGAAGACCCTGGTGAAACAAAAAACTTAGCACAAATAATGCCTGAAAAATTACAAGAATTAGTATCAGATTATGGTGCTTATGTAGAAAAAAATGGTGTCATTGATCTGCCATTAGATTATGAATGGGCAAAAGAAATGCAAACAAATACAATTAAAAGAAATGTCCTGCCACTGTTGGGGTGGGCTATCTTAGTTATTACTTTAATGGGTATTATTGCTGTTATGATTTTGAGAAAAAAATGAAGAGGTTACTTTTAATACTATTAATTATTGGAGGTCTATGCCTTATCTTTTGGAAAGAAATATTATTCCAAATTCTAGTCTACTATGCAGCACCAAAGGACAATGTTAGCGCACATCGAGAGGTTGTATGGCAACAGGGTCCTGACATACGAACAGACGAAAGACCAAACATTATTGTCATAGTTGCTGATGACCTTGGGATTAATGATATGACAGATTATGACAATCTTGCTCCATCTGGAACAATGCATACTCCAAATATTGATTTCATAGCAAATACAGGCATTAAGTTTAATAATGCATATTCTGGTAGCGCAACATGTGCTCCATCAAGAGGAATGATTGTTACTGGCAGATATGCAGCTTCAACTGGATATGAATTCACACCAGTGCCAGACGGTATGGCTAGAGCAATAAATCTTTTTAATCCTGAAGAAACCCGATATCTTGCTGAGAATGTTGAAACAAATCCACTTTTTGATTTACAGGGCCTGCCTGCTGAGGAAATTACATTTGCAGAGACTTTAAAAGATACTGGTTACTACGCGGCTCATATTGGTAAATGGCATTTAGGCAGAGGCCCTAGTTTTGCT